>SWCB01005307.1_pt1 | contig 29373 bp, 22 predicted proteins | sample 4692901 | NCBI WGS metagenome assembly SWCB01 (sample SAMN10267276, study PRJNA491770) | bioreactor metagenome | isolation source: DHS bioreactor inoculated with subseafloor sediment | place: Japan: off Shimokita Peninsula | collected 2006-08 | reverse complement strand
CCGTACACCTTCTGGGCCAGGCCGCTCACCGTGCTGGCGCTGACGCGCGAGCCCCAGAGCGCCTCGGTGATGTCCTCGACCCGCCGCATGCTCACCCCCGCCAGGTACATCTCGATCAGGGCTTCCTCCACGGAACTCTGCCGCCGGCGATACCGCTCGATGATCGCTGTCTCCAGCGGCAACTGTCGCAGCCTGGGCACCTTCAGCGTCACCTCCCCCGCCTTGGTCTGCAGCTTCCGCTGGTAGCTGCCGGCCCGCGTGTCCTGACGCTGCGGCGACCGCTCGTACCGCTTCGCCTGGCAGACCTGCTCTGCCTCGGCGTCCAACATGGCATTGAGCGTCTCTTCCACGGTGCTCCTGACCACCTCGTCGACGTGCGATCGCACCTTGCTCGGGTCGATCGTCAGTGCCGAGTTCAGTCCGCTGTCCTTCTCCATCTGCTCCTGCCGTCCCTCACTTGCCTTCGTCTCGGTGCACGATACGCTGTCCATGCGGCTCTCCTTGCTGGAAGTGGATTCACATCAACACCTTCCCGCGGGAGAGCCGCGGCCACAATCTGCGCAAGCTTTTGAACGTTATCACGCTGTAGCCCCAACTTACAAAGTTACAGCGCCAATTCCTGAGATAGAACGTCACCCGTATCAACCGGCCGCAACGGCCATGGAGTCCACGGATGACTGTAGAACCAGACGGAATTGGGGAACACTTAACACTCAGCCAGGCAGCCAAGCTCATCCCCGGCCGACCCTCCGCGAACTGCGTATGGAGGTGGTGCAGGGAGGGAGTGCTGGCAAAGACCGGCGAGAGGATCAGGCTCAAGCATACGAGATTCGGTGGCCGCATCTTCACCAAAGCAGCGTGGATCGACGAGTTCGGCGCGGCGCTCGCGGCGGCGGACATGACCTACTTCGATGAGCGGCTCGCCTCGCCCCCGTCGCCAGACGATCAGGCTTGTCCTCGCCGACGTCGTCGCCGCTCCTCGTGCCGCCACAAGGCCGCCGAGGCGCAGCAGCGCCACGAGGACGCTGAGCGCGAACTCAGGGAGGCGGGGCTGTGACCGACGTGGTGACAGCACAGACGCACATCACTCGCTTCGAGCTCCTCGACGTGATCATCCCGCACTGCGAGCCTGACTACGCCGCGCTCATGTATCGCAACGGCAACGACGATCCGAGGCCGGGGTGGGTGAAGAGTGGGGCCGACGCCAGCCGTGCGATCGACGCATATCGCCGGGGCAAGCTCGCGACCGAGCGATTTGCGTCGAGCACGAAGGACGGCACGCCGTACGAGATCCACGACGCGATCCGCTTGGGACTTGTGCCGCATCGGGATGGTCTCGTACGTGTCATCTGCGCCGACCTCGACGATCACACCGGTGATGGCGGCAACGTGAACCTGCTGGAGGGCATCGCGCGCTTCTTCGGGGCCAGGCCGATCGTCTTCACCTCGAAGGGCGGCAAGGGCCTGCATTGCTTCCTCACGCTCGCTGAGCCCATAGCCGTGGGCGAGTTCGTCCGCTGGGCCAAGGCTTGGGGATTCAATCGTAGAGGCGGGATCGAGCTCTTCCCCAAGACGGAGAAGCTCACCCAGGTCTGGCTGCCGAACGAGCCGAACGAGAATGGTGGCGACACGTATGTCAGCGGCACGCTCGAGTCTTGGATCGTAAGGGTACTACCGCCGGCGACGACGGCGAAGCTGACCACGGCGACCCTGGACTTCCTCCGCGGCTTCGTCACCAAGCCAGGTCGGAACGACGCCCTCTATGTCGCCGCTCGTGAATTGCGAGAAAAGGGCGTCACCCGACAAGAGGCTTGGCGCCTCTGCCGGCTTGGTGCTGATCTCTGCGGGCTGGAGGCGGAGGAGCCGGAGCCGACACGGACATCGTTCAACTCTGGCTTCGACACCGGTGCCTCCGAGAAGGTGGAGGTGCGATCCGGGTCGGAGGAGGACCTCGACTGGATGGCGTCGCTGGCCACGGATGTGGGGAACGGGGCACGCCTCGCGCGCCGATACCGCGATGAGATCCGCTTCTGCCATGCAATCGGCAAGTGGTACATCTGGGACGGCAAACGGTGGAGGCTCGATGATCGTGGTCGCATCGTGCGGCTGTGTACGAGCGTGGCGCTGTCCATCTTCGACGAGGCCAAGGCAGCGCCGGACGATGATGCCCGCGACCGGCTGGGGAAGTGGGCAGTGAAGAGTCAAAGTCGCAATCGGCTGACCGCGATGGCGGCCTTGGCGCAGTCACACGTGCCTGTCACCACCGATGAACTCGACCGCGACATCTGGCTCTGCAATTGCCTCAACGGGACGGTGTATCTCAAGACAGGCGAACTGCGTCTGCACCATCCAGGGGATCTGATCACCAAGCTCGCACCGGTGATCTACGATCCCGAGGCGAAGTGCCCGCTGTTCGAGAAGTTCCTCAAGGAGATCTTCGACGGCGATCAGTCGCTCATCCGGTACGTCCAGCGGTGGCTCGGCTACTGCCTCAGCGGCGACATCACGCACCAGTTGCTTCCGATCTTCCACGGCGAGGGGCAGAACGGCAAGAACGTGCTGCTCGACACCGTCAGCGCAGCCATGGGCGACTACGCGGGGGAAGCGCCCCCGGAACTGCTCACCGTGCGCAAGCACCAGGAGCACCCTACTGAGATCGCCGATCTCTTCGGCCTGCGCCTGGCCGTGGCATCGGAGACGGAGTGCGAGGCGGAGTTGAGGCTGCAGCTCGTCAAGCGTCTCACAGGCAACGCCAAGCTGAAGGGTCGCAAGATGCGGCAGGACTACTTCGAGTTCCCGCGCACCCACAAACTGATCCTGGTCACCAACAACTTGCCAGTTGTAAAGGAGGACACGGGGGCGGTGTGGCGGCGACTGCGCGTCGTGCCCTTCACCGTCGTGATCCCCGCTCACAAGCGCGACAACCGGTTGCTCAAGAGGCTTGAGGCCGAGCACGCCGGGATCTTGGCCTGGCTCGTGCGCGGCTGCGTCGACTGTCTGCGAGAGGGCCTCACCGAGCCATCAGCGGTCACCCAGGCGACAGAGGACCTTCGGTATGGGCAGAACAGCCTCATCCAGTTCCTGCGCACGGGCTGCACGTTGGCCGATGGAGTCGTCACTCTCACGAGCGAGCTGATCGAGGCGTACGAGAAGTGGTGCGGTGAGCACGATGCCCAGCCGCTCAAGCGTAAGGCGTTTGCGGCGCTCATGGAGAAGAAGGGATGTCAACGGAGGAAGATGGGCGGTCAATGGCACTGGGTCGGGGTCGAAGTCCGCGCTCCTGAGATCGGCGGTTCTGGACATCATGGACATCATGGACACGAGCTACCCCATAAGCCCCTTAAGAGAGATAGATCGTGGGGTAGCGGGCAACCCACGTCCATGATGTCCCTCATGTCCAGCGATGCCGGCGCGGGCGCTGATGGGCTGGAAGGTGAGCACGACGTAAGTGGGGGATCAGCAGATGTTTGATGCGTCGCGTCATCGGCTCGGCGCGCTCGCGGTTAGGGCGCGGTGCCTGGACATCACCCTCGGCTGGAATGGGGGCAACTTGGATCTGGCGTGTCCCGCGCCCACCGAGCCAGCGGGCTATTGGGCAGAGCGGCGTGTGGTCGGGTCACGCCCGCGGCCGCGCCAGTGTCCCCGGGCTGGTTGTCACGGCACCGCACGTGGGCCGCGACGTCGCCACGTCCCGCGACCGGCGAGATTCCTGGCAGGTGACTACGCCCGGCACCGCCGGTTGCCACACGGCGTATCCAGGCGCGCATGGTGGCGAGGTTGGCGATTGTGGCGATGGACAAGTGGCCTATCGGCAGCGCCGCCTTGGAGGATGCGTCCCGATCCGGCGGAGCGTTCGTCGGTAGCTCCGCTCCCGATCTCGGTCGATCGCGTTCGGGGGGTAGGGCAGCGCCTGGTGGTAGTGCGTGGCCAGGGCCGTCCTGGGTGCAGCCCGTCGGGTCCGCTCGTAGACCTGCACGATCTCCCTTGCCACGAGCATCTCCAGAGACGTGCGCCGGGAGCGGAAGCTGCTGGAGAAGCGTCCCATCCAGGTGGAGCGATCGGCACTGCGGATGAGCCGGCGCAGGCTGGGCACATCGGTCTTACCGCTATTGTTGATGAGCAGGGGAGCGGCGTCGTAGCGGAAGGGCATCTCGGCCGGTCGCCAGCGCAGTTCACAGATACGAGCGTGCCGTACAACCTCCACAGGTGGCGTGAGCATCACCAAGCGGAACCCCTGACTGCCTCCTTGGGCGAAGGCCAGCCGTGCGCCGGCGAGTTCATCGATGCGGCGCGGATTCATGAGGTTCTTGGCGTGGCAGCCGGTGCAGCCGAAGCTGCCGAACTCCCAGAACGGGTCGGTGCGCATCTCATCGGGATCACTACGACGGGGCTGACGCAGGTGGACGACGATAACTCGATCCGTATCAGTTCGACTGGCCATACGGGTCGGGTTGTTCTCGGCGAGCAACTCGACGTTCTGCTTGTCCAGCCAACGGCGGAATCGTCGGGCATCGAGGAAGCGTGGAGGCCTGGCGCTTCGCTGGATGTAGCCATCGTTCACCGAGAGCCCGCCCCAGGCCTGAAGCACGTCGGTGCGAACGCGATAGGCTCGATCGCGATACTCGCCGATGGGCAGGTAGTTCCTGAAGCGGCCGGAGACACCAGGCTTGGCGCGGACGACGATGTCGGTGTCGCCGCGATTGAGCTTCCTGGTGTGGGCGTTCTCATTCCATCGGGAACGGGGGACCGCCGCAGCGTCGATCACCTCGTCCACGACGTAGAGGCCGGTCAGGGCGTAGATGAGCTTGTGGTCGTGGGGACGGCAGGGTCGAAGGCCGGCGTAGAAGACCAGCAGGTCGTCCTCCTCGAGCTGACGAATGTGCGAGCCGCGCCGGTTGCCCACGTCGCCGTAGGTCAGCCACTCAAAGTCGGGGTCAAGATGCATGGAGCGGGTGAGCAGTTCTCTTGGACACCGCAGATCATCAAAGAGGTCGACACCTGCCTTCTCAGAGAACTGCTCGAGGGCTGGAACGATCTCGCCGTAGTCGCGCCTGCAGCCTCGGTGGAATCTCGTATCCACGACCTCCGGGATCGGCACGTAGACGAACTTGCCGGTGGCGGGATCGGCCGGGGCGTTCCAGCCGCCGTAGGAGTGATCGACACCAGTTCGAACAAGAATCGCCTTCATGGCTTACCCGAGACCCTCCAGCAGGACCGGCCAACACCCGTTGCCGTCAGTGTACATGGATCGTTGTCCCGTCCGGAGTCCTCTGCTACGTGTGGCTGGTCAACCTCCAAGTGCCTGACCCGAGCCCCGTTCCCAGATCGCTGCATCCAGAGCACGCACTGGCTGGTCGATCAGTTCTCCAGCCCGCTCGGCGATGTAGATTGCCTGAGCGTCGGTGACCGTTCGGCCGACAGCCTCGCTGATGTAGCGGATGGTGTGTACATCGGGCTTGATGGTGTCTGCCCCGAAGAGCATGCGCAAGTACTGGAAGCCCGCCAGTCCGAAGTACTTCACGTCGACAGCAAGGTAGTCACCCGGACGAGCCCACACTGCCCAGGCACGGAGGCTGGTCGCTTCGTCTGCGCCTTCGAAGCGCGGCTGCACTCCGAGGAGGTAGTCAACGACTCCCGAGAGCGTGGCGGCCCTCTTGACGCTGTTCATGCGAAGGACTTCGGCAAGGAAGAGCTCTTTGCTCTTGAAGCTGTCGATGAGCGAACGGAGATCCGCGCAGGTAGTGACCTCGGGATGATCGCTGGTGAACTGCTTGACGCGTGGCACCACGAAGCCGTTGTACTTCTTGCGCAGCGAAAGAACGCAGTCGATTGTCTTGGCGGCGGAGGACTGCAGCCACTCCTGCTCAGGCGGAACTTCCAGCCCCGCGAAGTCAGTCGTGATCCGCTCTGCCAGCTTGGTTGCGTCCGCTTCCAGCATGCCCCCAAGTCTAGCGATGTTGATGATGTCGCCCGGCCCCGCCGAAGAGAAAGCCCCAATCGCAACCGGGGCTGGAAGTGGTTCTGGTGGGTGCCGCTGCTACTGGTGCTGCTCCTCCCCGAGTGCGTGCAGCTCGATCATGCCGTCCTCGAAGAGAAAGGCGTCGGCCGGGAAGTTGCGCCGCCGGCGCGTCTCAAGGAGGCCGCGGTCCTTCAAGAACGAGAGCGCAACGGCGACCTGCGTGTGGGGCAGATCGGTCTGCTTGACGAGGTCGTCAATGGTCACGCCGCCTTCGGCCACCTCCTCGATGGTGTAGAGCACCTCGCGGTACGACTCAATGGTGCAGACGTGCTCGTAGGGTGTGCCGCGTCTAGGGACGACGCGCCGGATCAGGCAGTCGCCTTCGACGAGGAACCCCTCTTGCCGGCGCTTCGGCTGGGCCCGGTCTGCGGCGTCAGCTGCGCCCTTCAGTGCATCCCATTCGACAGGTGTAACCATGCCATCGTGCCGGCGCTCGAGCAGGACCTGGGCGGCATGGATCAGCGTATCCACCAGTCGTTCGTAGCGGTCCATGGATCAGCCCTCCTTCCATTCAGGCTCGTCCCGCCGGTAGTCCGGCTTGGCCCGGCCATCGCCACAAGCGGTAGGCAGGTCCGATTGGGCGATGTTCGGCAGGCCTTCGCGCAGAGCCAAGCATTCGATCTCGGCTTCGAATCCAATCCCCGAGACCGTCGGGAAGTGAAGGCGATGTTCAGTGCGGAGCAGGCCTCGATCCTTCAGAAACGCAATTGCCACGCGAGCCTGCATCTTGGGCAGCCCGGTGCGCAGCAAGAGCAACTCGACAGAGATGCCCGCGGAGCCAGCCTTCTGCACCGCGTAGGCGACATCCTCAAGCCCCTGTGCGCTGCAGCACTGTTCGGAGTGGGCGTCACACTTGGAGCGGGCACAACGGACGACGTGGCCTCCGCGATCGATGCTGAATCGCCCGCTATCTCCTGGTCTAGGACATGGCACGGCTCACGCTCCCTTCCGCGCCCGGAACAACCCGCGATCGATCTTCTGGAAGCGGGCGTCCTTCCCGCGCTTCTGGATCTCACGGATGATCGCGGCGTAGAGCGTCGCGGCCGGCGTCTTGCCCGTGGTCTTCCACAAGCCCTTCTCAATGGCGTGGTCGACGATCGCCTTGGTGGTCATGGGCTCCTTGGCCTTGGCCAGGATCTCGGCGGCGACGTCGAGGATGCCGCGGCGCTTCGGAGCGGCCTTGTCGTCGCCACGTTGGGCGCGTGTGGCCTTCTTGGCCTTCGGCGTGGCGGTCGTCGCCTTCTTCCCGCCCTTGCCACGTCGCGGCGTTGTCGCGGCCGTGGTGGAAGCCTTGCCGCCTTCCTTCAAGTTGGCGTCGATCGACTTGATGGCGTCGCGCCTGGCCTTCTCGGCTGCCGCGTCCTTGAGCGGCTTGGCTGCAGCGGGCACCCTGACCCGACCGCGCAGGCGCTGGGCGCTCTTGATGTGGATCTTCTTCGTCGTGGCGAGGTTGGTGGCATCCCAGCCGCCTGCCGGGTTCTCCGCGTCGATGCGGACGGCCACGACCTTGTCGCTGACCTTGGCGCTGTACGTGCCGCCGACTTTCACATCTGCCTGCTTCATAGTTCGGTCTCCGTTGGCCGCGTTGATGTTGGTGGGCTGGCCGGGCCCGTTAAGCAGCGAAGCCCGCTGTCGCGGGCCTCGGTGTCAGACGCCGGCTTCGTCCATCAGCACTCCCAGGTGTTCTCCACCTCCCAACAGCTCGATGAGCTGATCCTTGAACCAGCGCATCTCGCGGTTGACCTCGGGGTTCTTGGCGTGGGCCGCCTGCAGGTGCGCGATGATCGCCGCCACCGTCTGCGGCGAGATCTCCTCTCGGATCGCGTTGCGCAAGTCGGTCGCCTCGTACTTGTGTTGGACCGCTCCCTTGCCCATGGCGGCGTCGCGACTCCAGAACGCCAGGATCTCCTCGTCGCTGTACCCCTTGCCGCGAAAGTAGCGCAGGTCGCTGGTCGAGTAGAGCGGGTGTTTGGCGAGCTCGGGTGGGACGGGATCGTTCTTGGCTTTGGCTTGGCTGGTGGTCATGGTGATGCTCCTTTGACGTGGTGGCTAAGCAGCGAAGCCCGTTCGGGGCAGGCTTCAGTCGTTGACGGGGACGGTCACGATGCGGTGGCTGCCGCCGGGCATCTGCTTGTCGTGCAGGTAGGCGAAGGCGACGCCCGCTTCCTCAAGGCGTCGTACGTCAGCGTCGGCGGCGACCAGGTGCTTGCCGTCAACGAAGATGGCTTGGCCGCGACCAGATGCATTCATGTGCTGGATCGCCTCGCTGGCGCTGTCGAACTCGATGGCGTTGATGTTGATGGTCATGGCGTTGTCCTTTCTCATTCGCGTTCCACCACCAACACAACTACCTCCACGGGCGGGGACATCAAGGCGAATCCGGCGGAATCCGGAAGGAATCGACATGTTGTTAAGACAGTGCGACGCAGCTATATGAAGCGCTGCATGACAGTGGTGAAGCCTGTCAAACGGGGGCGACTGAATCATATGGTTCGGCGCGACATCGCTTGCGGCAGAGCCCCACCCCCCGGGGGGCAATGGTTCCTTCCTGCGGGGGACCGGGGTCGCCTCGCGACGTTGTTTCTACCCCCATTCTTGTGCGCGCAACCCAAAACAGTGAGTGATTGATCCCGTGAAAACGTACCAGACCGAGCGCGTCAGCCTCAAGGATCTGAGGCCCGCTGACTACAACCCCAGAAGCATCTCCGATGCCGCCCTGGAGGGCTTGGCCAAGTCGATGTCGGAGTTCGGGATCGTCGAACCCATCATCTGGAACCGCAGGACCGGCCATGTCGTGGGTGGACACCAACGGCTGAAGGTGATGCAGAAGCAGGGCCTAGCCGAGGCCGACGTCATCGTGGTGGATCTGACGGAGGCCAAGGAGCGGGCGCTCAACGTGGCGCTCAACAGTCCAACGATCGCTGGCGAGTTCACCGATGACCTGGATGCCTTGCTGCTGTCGATCCAGGAGTCAGAGCCGGATCTCTTCGAGGAGTTGCTCCTGGCCGAACTGCTGACCGACGTGGGACAGATCGAGGTCGTGGAGGATGAGGCGCCTGAGCCACCCGATGAACCGGTGACCCAGCGTGGTGACCTCTGGGTGCTGGGCCGACACCGATTGCTCTGCGGTGACAGCGCCAGCACTGATGATGTGGACCGGCTGCTCGGAGGCGTGGTCATTGACCTGGTCAACACCGACCCGCCCTACAACGTCAAGGTGGAGCCGAGATCCAACAACGCCATCGCGGCGGGGAACTCGTCGTTCTCGGCGAGCAAGAAGGGAGGTCATCACCAGAAGTTCGATGTGGCTCGTCATCCCGAGAAGGCCAAGGCCACGCACCGCAAGATGCGAGCCAAGGATCGGCCCCTGGAGAACGACTTCGTCACCGACGAGGCCTTCGACGAGATGCTCCTGGCCTGGTTCGGCAATGCGGCCCGGGTGCTGAGGCCCGGAGGCTCGTTCTACATCTGGGGTGGCTATGCCAACCTCGGCAATTACCCAGCGCCCCTGAAGGCGTCGGGCCTGTACTTCTCCCAGGCCATCATCTGGGACAAACAGCACCCGGTCCTGACCAGGAAGGACTTCATGGGAGCGTTCGAGGTGTGCTTCTACGGGTGGAAGGAGGGGGCGGCCCACCAGTTCTTCGGACCCAACAACGTCACCGATCTCTGGGCGGTCAAGAAGGTGAACCCGCAGTCCATGGTGCACCTCACCGAGAAGCCGTTGGAGCTGGCGGCGCGGGCGATTCAGTACTCGTCGAAGAAGGGTGAGCACGTGCTGGACCTCTTCGGAGGCTCCGGCTCGACCTTGATGGCCTGCGAGCAGATGGACCGGCATGCGTACCTCATGGAGCTCGATCCGGCGTACGCGGATGTGATTGTCCAGCGCTGGCAGGCCGCAACTGGGGAGCAAGCGGTGCGCGAGGGCGACGGCGTCGCCTTCAACGAGGTGACCGATGGCAGCGGCTAAGAAGAAGTCCACGAAGAAGACGGCGAAGGCCGCGCTCGCCCCGGGCACCGACTCCGTTGACGAACGCATCACCAAGGAGCTGGCGGCCTCGGGCCTCAAGAAGCGCCAGGCCGGCGGCACGCCCACGGCGCGCGAGCAGGCGGCCATTCGCAAGCTGGAGAAGCAGCGCGAGGAGGAACAGCGCTGGCAGTACTACAGAACCGTCCCCAAGAAGCACTGGAATCTCATGTCGGGGCGGGTCAACCAGGTGCTCAAGAAGCAGGCCGAGATCCATGGCATCCCGCTGGATGGCGCGACCATCGATCTCACCAAGGTGGTCCGTTGGCTCCACGACTTCCTGGCGGCCAACCGCATCATACTCATGCGCGATGAGGATGAGGACGCTGCCCTCATGGCCGGTGAAGGACCGGCGATCGAACGCTGGCGCTTGGCCAAGGCCCAGATCGCCGAGATTGAGCTTGAACAGAAGCGCCAGAGGCTCCTGCCCATCGACGAGATCCACCGGGGGTTGGCCAGGTCGGCCAGCATCATGCGGCGGGCCGGTGAGCGGTTGGAACGGCTCTTCGGACCCGACGCCCGCAAGATCTTCGATGAGGCCATCGACAACGCCATCCGCACAGCGGAGTCGGGCCTGGGTGAGATTGAGACTGATGGGGATCGCGCAGATGGTGAGAAACCCAAGCCGAAGCGTCGCCGGATCAGGAAGAAGACGGGGGCCAGCCAATAGTCGCAGCCGCGAAAACAGCACGAATCATCGATCCCAGCGCCCTCGCCGCCCGTGAACAAATCCTCTGGTGGCTTGAGCGCTGCAAGCCCCCGCACCTGCGCAGCATCATCGACTTCGCCGAGGCGGAGCTGACCATTCCCTCGGGCAAGTACGAGGGCCTGCGGTTCAACGCCGATCGGCAACCCTGGGTGCGCCTCTGGCTCGAAGCCATTGACTCGCGCCTGTGGAATTGGTTCGCAGCCACCGGCTCGGTCCAGGACGGCAAGACCTTCAACTGCATCCTGATCCCGCTGCTCTATCACCTCTTCGAACTCAAGGAAGATGTCATCTTCGGCGTGCCCAGGATGGACATGGCCCATGAGAAGTGGAAGGTCGACATCCTGCCGGCGATCCAGCATTCGTCGTTTAGGAACTTGCTGCCCAGTGGAGGTCGAGGCTCACGCGGCGGCTTCGCGGAGCTCCTCGAGTTCAAGCACGGCCCGACGCTGCGGTTCATGTCAGGGCACGGTGGTGACGAGACGCGGTCCGGGGCCACGGCCCGGGCCATCTTCATCACCGAGGCCGACAAGATGGAGAAGGCGGGCGGAACCTCGCGCGAGGCCAGCCCCATTTACCAGTTAATCTCCCGGGCCCGGTCCTTCACCACCGACGAGCGGGTCATCTACGAAGAGTGCACGACGTCATTCGAGAAGGGGGAGATCTGGCAGCGGACGCAGGAGATCGGCACCGCCAGCAAGATTGTGATGCCGTGTCCCCATTGCAGCGGTTGGGTGACGCTGGAGCGGGAGCAGCTGACCGGCTGGCGGGAGGCGACGAGCGTCCGGCAGGCGAGGCGAGAGGCGAAGTACATCTGCCCGGCCTGCGCTGCCGCATGGGATGAGGATGAGCGCCTGGCTGCCAACCGTCAGGCCAAGCTCCTGCACCGGGACCAGACCATTGGCAGCGATGGCGAGATCCACGGCGACCCGCCCGACACCGACACATTGGGCTTCCGGTGGAACGCCGCCAACTCCGTCTTCAAGACGGCGGGCGACTGCGGTGGTGACGAATGGTCGGCTGAGCGTGCAGCCGACCGCGACGCCTCCGAGACCGACCTCCGCCAGTTCATCTGGGTGCTGCCCGTCGAGCCCAGCAAGGTCGAGCTCTACGAACTCAACGTCGATGAGATCGTCAAACGCACCACCAAGCTCAAACGCGGCATCGTGCCGGCGGACACCGTGAAGCTCGCTGTGGGCATCGATCTCCGCACCGTGGAGGGCCACTACACGGTCGTCGCCTGGCGGGCCAGCAAGCAGCGGCATCTCGTCGAGTACGGCACCTTCAAGATCGCTGGCAAGACCATGGCGGTGGATAGGGCCCTCTACCTGGCCGTGGAGGCCTTCCTCACCGGCGTCGTGCTCCCCGGCTGGCAGAAGGAAGGCGGCGGCATGGTCGTCCCAGGGGCCGTCTGGGTGGATGCCAACTGGCAAGGTGAGGAACGTGGCACCCGCGGCGGTGCCAAACCGGTCTACCAGCTGTCACGGAAGTACGGCGTGCTCACCTCCGTCATCGGGCGCGGGGCCGGCGTCTACAAGGGTGGCAACTACAGCGCCCCAGACAAGCGGAACAAGCAGGTCAGGTTCATCGGCGACGGCTACCACGGCGTCGTCATGCGTGAGCACGGCATCGTCGTCGTCCAGGCCGATACCGACACCTGGAAGGTCAACCTGCAGCACGCCTTGCACGTGCCGCTACTGGGGATCGATGGCTCAGCCAACCCCGGGGCCATCACACTCCACAGCGCCGGCTCCATCGGCGAGGGGCACCGAGAGCTCAGCCGCCACCTCACCGCCGAGACGCCGGAGCGTGAATGGGTCGATGACAGGGGCTTCGTCATCCGTTGGAAGAGGAAGCACCATGCCAACCACTGGCTCGACTCAACCACACTCGCCATCATTGCGCTGGACTCGCTGGGATGCCGGGTGATCGACGAGCCGAAGCCGAAGCGGACCGAGTGGGGGAAGGGACGGCTGCGGGCCCGGCGGATTGAGGGGTGGGGGATTGCGCGGAGGTAGATGGGCTCCTGCACCCGTACATGTGATGTCATCGCAATGAACGAGAAACCGAAAGGAGGTGTGCTTTGAAAGCACTATTGAGCCTTTCGGGAAACACCCCATATGCGGTGATAACCACAGCCCACCCGCGGCTGGCAGGGGCTGAAATGGGCCTCGGATGATGTGGTATCGCGGCAACGAAACGCATGGGAGCTCCGCGTCTGGAGGGCTGACACGATGGTCCCGTCCTTGAGCGCCCAGACCGTGTAGTAGGCCGGTCGGAAACGCAAGTGGAACTCTCCTTCCACCCAACGCCGGGGTCCCCGGCCATCCCTGGTTGCCCTTGACCTTCATCCTTCTTCCGGATCAGGAAGATACTCGCCCTTCTCCTGCCACGCCTTGTCAATGATCTCAAGGTACTTCATCGGATTGGCTTCGACCTTCGGATGGCAGCCGGCGCAGCAGAAGCGCAGGAGCCGGCCGGCGACGATCATCTCGGTCGGATCGCCCATGGAGCCCAGGGCTCCACCCGCCACGATGCAGGTATCCAGCGGATACTCCTTGCGCTGAGCCTCGACAACGGCTTCGTCGAGGACCTTCAGGAACTTCGCGGGGTCAGCCTCGAACTTCTGCACGCACATGTCACAGCAGAGGCGGACCATACGATTGCGGTAGACGAGGTTCCTGATGCCGTCCTTGCCATCCTTGTCGAGGGGCTCATCCATCACCAGGCAGCGATCCGTCGGGTAGTAGCGCAGCTGATCCTTGACGATGCGTTCATCCGCCTTCTTGAGGTACTTCTCCGGCTCGGCCTCGAATCGACCGATGCAGCCGGCGCAGCAGAAGCGCACCTCGCGGTGATCGTACTTCTTGACGATTGGATCGCCCATCGAGCCGAGCTTCCCCCCGGAGACAATGCAGGTGTCGAGGGGATACGGGAACGACAACTCTTCCTTCGCCTCCTCTTTCTCCTCAGCCGGAGGTGGCGTGTGCACCTCCTGACCAGACTCGATGCGTCGCAGCGCTAGTGCGACAAACCGGTCCTTGCGATTCTCCTCCCAAGCCAGGAACTGCTTGCCGCAGCCCGGACAGCAGAGGCCGATGGTGTGGTCCTTGTACGTGACGGTCCCCGCAGATGGCACGATGGGTTCCTTGCCGATGGGGCACATGGCGTTGATGGGCTTGGCTTGCTCAGCGACTACCGTGCCGGTGTGCTGCGCGGAGGCAAGCGGGGTCAGAAAAGAAACGGAAAGGACGACGGTGAGGGTGCAGAGATGCTTCATGAAGAGGCTCCTTCATTGGATGGATCAGTCGGGGGATCGACCGTTGCGGTCGAGAGGCGAGAGAGGCGGAACTTCCACTCCTGCAACGAGCAGTAGAGGATCGGCACGACGAACCAGGTAGCTGAGGCGACCGCCATGCCGCCGAAGGTGGGAATGGCCATGGGGACCATGATGTCGGAGCCGCGGCCGGTGCTGGTCAGGACCGGCAGCAGCGCCAGGATCGTCGTGGCACTGGTCATGACGGCCGCCCGGATGCGCAACCGACCGCCGGCCACCACGGAGGCGCGAATGGCCTCGATGGAGTCGGGCTTGTCCTCGGCAAGTGACTGCTGGATGCGCGTCGCCATGATGACGCCGTCGTCCGTGGCGATGCCGAACAGCGCCAGGAACCCGACCCACACGGCCACGCTCAAGTTGAACGGGCGAACCTGGAAGAGTTCTCGCAGATTCGTATCGAGGACCGTCACATCCAGGAACCAGGGCTGGGCATAGAGCCAGAGCATGAGGAAGCCGCCGCCCCAAGCCACGAACACGCCGCTGAATACCATGAGCGTGACAACGGCATTGCGGAATTGCAGATAGAGCAGCAGGAATATGATGCCGAGCGACAGGGGCAATACCACAGCGAGCCGCTTGCTGGCCCGGAGTTGGTTCTTGTACGAGCCGGCAAACTCGAAGGTGACGCCGGCAGGAACTACCAGTTCGCCGGCATCAATCATCGCGCGGATGTGTTCTTGGGCGTCGGAGACGACGCTCACCTCGGCGTGTCCGGGCAGCTTGTCGAAGAGAACATAGGCGACGAGGAAGGTGTCCTCGCTCTTGATCATCTGGGGGCCACGGCGATAGGTCGTGCTAGTCAGTTCGCCCAGCGGCACATGCCTGCCGTCGGGAGCGGCAACCAGAATGCCCTGGAGAGTCTCCGGCTGGTCGCGTAGTTCGCGAAGGTAGCGCACGCGTATCGGGTAGCGCTCCCGCCCTTCCACACTCATCGTCAGTGGCTTGCCACCGATCGCGACTTCGATCACCTCCTGCACGTCGGCGACTTGGATGCCGTAACGCGCGATGCGCTCCCGGTCGATCTCGATCTCGATGTAGGGCTTGCCGACGACGCGGTCGGCGAACACCGCGGCAGGCTGGACAGAGGGAACTTCCTTGAGCAGCCGCTCTAGCTCAAGCCCGAAGGATTCGATCGCCTCCAGATCCGGCCCGTAGACCTTGATGCCCATCGGGGCCCGGAAGCCGGACTGCAGCATGACAATGCGCGTCTCGATTGGCTGGAGCTTGGGGGCGCTGGTAACGCCCGGCATGTCAGCCGCCGCCACGATGGCGTCCCAGATGTCCTGGGGGCTCTCAACCTCGTCGCGCCACTGCCGATAGGGCTGACCATCGTCATCCTCAATCAGATCGCCGGCGTTGTCACGAAGGAAATCACCAGTTGTGGAGTCAATGGCGAAGGTCAGGCGGACCCCTCGCTCATCCGTGCGATACTCGCTCTGGTATTGAATGACCGTTTCGACCATGGAGATGGGTGCCGGATCGAGGGGACTCTCGACCCGGCCGATCTTGCCGACGGCAATCTCGACCTCAGGCACGCTCATGATGCGACGGTCGAGTTCACGCAGAATGTCCGTCGCCTCACCAATCGAGGCGTGCGCCATAGTCGTGGGCATGTAGAGGAAGGCGCCCTCATCGAGCGATGGCATGAACTCGCTGCCCAGACCTGGGAAGGCGTGGGCAACCTCGACGACCCGCGCATCGCGGCGGACCGACTCCGGCAGCCAGCCGAAGACGCGGTCGAAGCCCAGCCAGACCGTTGCGCCCGCAAGTGTTATGACGAAGGCGGGGGATAAGGCGACAAGTTTGTGGCGCAGGCTCCAGGCGAGGACCTTCGGGAACAGCAATCGGACAGCCCAGAACGCCAGCAGCAAGCCGCCGACAATCAGCGCGATGAATAGGCCGTTGCCAAGAACGCCCGCTTCGGGGCCGATCGGCTCCCAGGCATCGGCGAGCACGACCAGCACCACAAGCGCGGCGACCAGGTTGGCGGACCACTGCACGGATCGCGAGACCGCCTTCGGTAAGATCGGTTGGGCCAGATGGAACGTGGCAATGGCCACGATGAGCAGTCCGAGCCAACCATGAAGGAAGAGCGCCACGGCGAACCCGGTCAGTAGCAGTAGCAGCGACGCCACCAGGCGAACCGACCCGGCGCGGATGCGGAAACCCATGAGCAACTGGGCAGCGGCGGGGAGAATCGTCAAGGCGATAACGATCGAAGCGATCAGGGCAAAGGTCTTGGTGTAGGCAAGCGGCTTGAAGAGCTTGCCTTCTGCCGCCTCCATAGTGAATACCGGCAGGAAGCCCACGATGGTGGTGGCCACCGCTGTTAGCACTGCGCCGCCGACTTCGGTGGTAGCTCGATAGACAACCTCGAGCCTGGACTCGGTGGGATCAGCCGATTCCAGTCGCCGCAGGATGTTCTCGCTCAGGACGATGCCAACGTCGACAATCGTGCCGATGGCAATGGCGATGCCCGACAACGCCACGATGTTGGCGTCCACGCCGAACGTCTTCATTCCAATGAAAGTCAGCAGGACCGTGATCGGCAGCATGGCTCCGATCAAGAGGCTGCTGCGTAGATGCATGACCATCAGCACGATGACGATGATGGTCACGTAGACTTGCTGTTCGATAGCAGAGTTGAGGGTCTGCAGCGTCTCCTTGATGAGCCCGGTGCGGTCGTAGAAGGGGACGATGGTGACGCGGCTCTCGGTGCCATCAGCGAGGACCTTGGTGGGCAGGCCCGAGGCGATGTCCTCGATCGTGGCCTTGACTCGCTGGATCGTCGCCATTGGGTTCTCGCCGTACCGCACGACCACCACGCCTCCCACAGCTTCCTCGCCCGCCTTGGTGAGCACGCCGCGTCGCAGTGCGGGGCCGAGAGATACAGAGGCAACCTCGCCCAAGAGAATGGGTTGGTCGTCTCTGGACGTCACGGCCGTCTGCTCCAGGTCGTGCACATCCTTGATGAAGCCCACGCCGCGGACGATGTACTCGGCGCGGTTGATCTCCAGTGTTCGAGCTCCCACATCCAGGTTGCTGCGCCGCACCGCCGAGATAATCTGCTGCAGAGAGACGTCCGCCGCCCGCATGGCATCCGGGTTCACGTCAATCTGGTATTCCTGCACAAAGCCGCCGATGGAGGCGACCTCGCTGACTCCCTCGACGCCGGCAAGCTTGTACTTGACGGTGAAGTCCTGGATCGATCGCAGCTCGGAGAGATCCCAGCCTCCGGTTGCGTTGCCGTCGCTGTCTCGGCCTTCCAGCGTGTACCAGAAGACCTGGCCAAGGGCGGTAGCGTCCGGCCCCAGAACCGGCGTCACAGTTGGTGGAAGCGTTCCAGCTGGCAGTGAGTTGAGCTTTTCAAGGACGCGCGAGCGCGACCAGTAGAACTCCACCGAGTCATCGAACACCACGTAGATCGTCGAGAAGCCAAAGACGGAGTAGCTTCGGATGTCCTTGACGCCCGGCATCCCCAGCAAAGCGATCGTCAGGGGATAGCTGATCTGGTCGTCGATGTCCTGGGGGCTTCTCCCCGGCCACTCGGTGAAGACAATCTGCTGGTTCTCGCCGATGTCGGGGATGGCGTCGACCGGCACGGGGCTTCGCGGCAACGCTCCCAGTTGCCAATCGAACGGGGCAACCAGGGCGCCCCAGAACAGCACGCCGAGCAGGAGGATGGCGACGACCAACTTCTGCTCCAGGCAGAATCGAATCAGACGGTCCAGGGGGCCTCTGTGCGTGTCTGTGGAGTCATTCATTGTCGCGCCCCCCGTGCCGCATCGCTGCAGGCTGTTCGTCATCCGCGCCGCCGGGGGCAGCCGATAGCGGCGGGAACGATCGTCGTACCTCACCACAGCGCAACATGGAGGCACCGAAGTACGGATTGTTGATGGTCGTGCCTCGCTGCAACCATTCGGCCCCCTTGTTGTCGAAGGCCATCGGGCAGTAGGCCACATGCCAGGTGTCGCTGCCGTGATGCCCGAACTCGTGCTGCAGATCGATGACCGCGGCACTCATTCCCTCGAACCGTTGGCGAGCCAGCTCGATGGTGGTGATGGGTCTCTCGAGCCTCAGGCGTGCTGCGGCGCGACGCCAGCTGCCAAGCGGTTCGCCCACCAGCCCGAGTTCCTCCACGAAGCCCAATGCCATTGTGATGTCCGCAGCCGCCTGTGCGAAGCCACCCATATCGTCCGCCGCCAACGACTCCTGGGCGTCCAGGTAGGCGGCGTACACCGGCTTGAGACTGTGCACGAAGGAATCGGGAACGACCGCACGCTGCAATCCCGGACTGCCCGGGCCACCGTGGCCGGCGTGTCCGGCCCCTCCGCCGCCGCCGGGCATCATCATGCTCGGCTTGGCCGCGATCTGCATGGCGCTGTCGATTCTGAAGGCGCCGTGAACCACGACCTGTTCACCCTCGTTGAGGCCTTGATTCACAATGTAGAAGTCGCCTGCGCGCGGCCCCAACTCCACCTGGCGCACCTCGTAGGTAGGACTCTCGGTGTCAGCCACCTCGACGTAGACCACGCCGCGCTTGCCCGTAAGCAAGACTGCGCTTCGTGGAATGGCCAAAGGCTCAACGAGCTGCGACGGGTCCCCAACCACCCCAAGGGACTCAGCGGAGACAAGATCCATGCCGCACACATCGCACTGCCCCGGCGCATCTTTGACCACCGTCGGGTGCATGGGGCTGACCCAGCGCCCGGCAAGCTCATCCGAGACGACAGCGCCGCCGGTGGCGACTCGGGGCCGAATTGTGGCGCTGGCGAACATGCCCGGCTTGAGCGTGAACTCCGCGTTGTCGACCGCCACGCGCACGCCGGCCGTGCGGGTGCGTCCGTCGACCATCGGCTCGATGAAGGAGATGCGCCCTTCGAACGCGCGGCCAGGCTGCGCCTCAACGGTGAACGTCACCGCCTGCCCCCAGCGCAGCAGTGGCAGCTGCGACTCGTATGCCTCCATGTCCAACCACAACCGAGACAGGTCGGCGACGGTGGCCAGAGGTGATCCGGTATCCACGTAGTCCCCTTCCCGCGCTGCCAGGTGGGTGATGACTCCGCCAATCGGCGAGTAGATCGTCAGCCGGTCTGAGGTTGTGGGGCCTGACTCCGCTTCTCGAATCTGGTCCGGTGTCACGCCGAACAAGCGGAGCTTCTCTCGGGCAGCCTTCAGCGTCCGTTGTGAGGAGCCGCGGACAATTTCGCTCGAGCTGGCGCTCTCATCCACCGCCCTACGTGCTTGCCGAAGCTCCTCGAACGCGGCGAGCAGTTGCGGACTATAGACCTCCGCGATGTGATCACCGGCAGCGATCGGGACGCCGACATAGTTCACGAACAGTCGCTCGAGCCGACCGGGGAAGTAAGCCGTCAGCCGGGCCACCGACGTCTCGTCATACGTCAGCTTGCCATAGAGCCGTACCTCGGCCGTGGGGAAAAACCGACCGACGGGAGCCGTCTCGACCTGGCTGCGCTTGGCCGCCTCCTCGGAGAGGACCAGACGACGCTCGTTGCCTTCGCCCACATCGCCGGTCACGCCAATGAGTTCCATGAAGCAGATGGGGCATTTGGCGTCAGGATCAGGAAGGCGTACCGCGGGGTGCATCGAGCAGGTGTACATCTGCGGCTCTCGAAGGGTGTCCGTCGTCGCCATCGATTCGACAGCGTCGCCCTCCACTGGGGTCGAAGGGCTGCCCAGCCGGTAACCGATGATGAGCGCTGCCACGATCAGGACGAGTGCGACCAGTGCGGCTATCTGCCGCCAGACAACGGTCGCAAGCCGTGAAGTGATTGCGAGTGCCTTCTTCATGAGTTTGGCTCCTCCTCACCGTTGACCTCGGAGAGGCTGGACAATGGGGCTCCCACGAGCTGCTCCACATGTGCATAGGAAGTGGCTCGCTCGACCAGCGTTCGCTCAAGGGTTAGCTTGAATTCCAGGAGGGTGCGTTGCGCCTCGATCAGATCGAGAAAGTCCGCTTGGTCTTGCGTGTAGCTGCTTAAGGCCGCCTCCAACGATTCTTCCGCCTTGGGGACGAGTGTGTCACGGTAGAGCGTTGCACGCCGGTCGGCGTCTTGATGATCAAAGAGCGACTGTTGAAGCTGAGCCGTGAGCGTGTTGAGAGAGTCCGCCTTCCGGCTGGCGGCGGCCAGGCGCTCGGCCATCGCGCCGCGCTCGACAGCGTTGTAGTTCTCGCGCCAGAGAGGCAGGTTGAGAGAGAACGTGGCGAGGATGGCATCATCACCGTTCTTGTCGAGGTCGAGGCCGCCTCGCTCGCCGATCACCGTGTAGGCCAGCCCGACAATCAGATCGGGGAGGCTCTCCTCTCGGGCGATCTGCACTCCGATTCGCTTGCTCTCAAGCTCTTGGTCAAGCGCCTGAAGCTCCGGATTCCGCTCGCGCATTGCAGCCCGAATCGTCACCTCGCTCACCGCAATCACTCGCGCGGACACGGCGGTCGGCCAGGCAATGTCGCTGCTGGCATCTCGATTCAACGACGCGTTCAACTCTGCTGCATAGGGAGCCCGCCGGCTCACTAGTTCTCGCAGACGATCCTCTGCGAGACCCAGTTCGACTTGGATCTTGAGGAGGTCGGGGTGGCCGGTTCTGCCAACCTGGTATCTCGTCTGCGCCACTCGCTCGAACTGCTTGAGCAGCTCGATCATGTCAGTCGTGATGTCGATGTTCCGTTTGAGGTAGTAGAGACGGTTGTGCGCTGCCTCCACCTGGTAGAAGAGGCCGAGTCGGGCAGCCTCGAACCTGGCGTAGGCGGCATTGGCACGGTGGGCGGCGGCATCCTCACGATCGCGCAACTTGCCGGGCCAGGGAAGGCTCTGGGAGAGGGAGAACTGGTGCTGCATTGGTCCCACGCGCGTCTCCACTTCACCGAAGTAGTGCCCGTACGTGAACCGCGGATCGGGGAGCGACCCTGACTGCGGCACCTGCTCCACCGCCACCCGCCACTCCTGGAACCTCGCTTCGAGGCCGGGGTTGTTCAGCGCCGCGAACCGGAGGTAGTCCTCAAGATCAGACTCGCTGCTCAACGGCGGGAGATCGCTCCGGGCCTTCTCTCTCGCTGCAGATTCAGCGACCCCGCGCGGTGCTGCGGCGGTCCAGGCAGCTCCCCCGCCAGAGTCGTGGGGCTTCTTCGACTGGTCGGTGAACGGGCCAGGGCCACCGCAACCGGTCAGCACAAGGATGGTGATCGACGCGCCCAAAAGACGGCGCAAAGCGCTATTCCCCATTGGAACCTCCCGTGAGGAGACGTGAGATGTCGGTGACAGTCAATCGTCAGGAATGGCAGCGCGCTGGGCGCGCAGACTCCCTACGGTCGACCCCGATCACGTCGTCCAAATGCACAGGAGGGCTTGTGTCTCGCGGTGGGAATGGAGCGGCGAACTGGAGGAAGCAAATCGCTTCCGGGCCTGGGCTTGGGGCAGCACAGGAGAGGCCGTGGCGCTCTCGAAGGCCAGAAGGACAGGGCCGGTCTCAGTTCGATCGTTCGGCCGCGGTAGATCTGTGGTGGGCTGGGAGTTCTCCGCCTCCAAGCCGCAGTAGCACTCGCCGCCCCACTTGCCGCACAGCACCTCACGAACTGACTCGCCGCAGCACGTCGTTGCCTCCACGACCACGCAGCACGCAGCCGTATCGCATCCGCCGGCGCCCCCACCCAACAACGCCGCAGGGATGAGAACTTGCTGGAGAAAAAGCGACAGGATGATCAGGTAATGGAGCGGCATTGGCATTGGCACTATATGGGCGGACTCGGCCTCCGACCAACACCTTACTCGCACGGGGCATTCCCAGCTTGTTGGCGCCATCTAGAATAGGATCTGGCTGTCTGCAGTATCTCCGAGCAAGAGTCATGTGGCTCGTGTCGGGAAGTCAAGGCTATGGTTGGCTTGCTGAAGCGAGGATTGCAGGGGGCCTACGACGGGCATCTGCGTCTTGGGGGACGTTCAGGAGGCCTTACCGGGATTGCAGCCATGGCCGTTATGGCAGCGCGACTTTGTTTCTACCACCCATCCGGGCCGTTTCCGAGACCGTTTCACCCTCACTAGCACGACGTACTCATGAAGAGCCATCGGTTCCTCCTCGGCGATGGGCTGCCGTCTTCGCATCCGAGTTCCTCGACAGCAGCATCACGCCCTTCGCGGGGGCACGGTGTTGAACCTGCAGTCATTCTAGGAACATCGATCGAATCGCGCAGTGTGTGCTGGTGGCATGATGGATCTGTCGAAGCAAGGGAGCTGCTCGAACTCAGGGTGTCCTGCCCAGTGCGCAGCTCCCGATGGGAAGTCCGTGTCAGCATGACGGCTGTGCTTCCGCGGCCGGGCGTATCCGTCCTATGCACGCCCGGCCGCAGCACCACCCACTTGTGGGTGTTGTATAAGCGAAGTTAGGTTAAAGATCGCGACCCACTGGGGGGGCAGTGCCGGTTGATGAGAATCAACGGTGCGCCGAACCCCGGGGCCAGGGCGATGCGCATTGCGGACTCCATCGGCGACGGCTGGGAATGGCGTTTGCGCAACGGCAGACACACCATTGCGACAGTTAGGTCCTCAGTTATGCACGATGGCAAACCAGTCTGAATTGAGATCGCCCCGTCCGCTGCGACGCGGCGCCTACTGAGAATACCTCCATGCGCACGTGCGGCGTGGCTAGAATCGGTGTCCTCCTGCCCCCTGACTCCGGCAGGCTGGCGAAGGGAAGCATGTTCTCACATCGCACCACGACCGCTCTTCTCGCAGGGCTCCATGACCCGGGCAACGCTTCCGCCTGGGAGGAACTGGACGGTCGTTGTCGTCCCATCATGCTGGGCGTCTGTCGGCGCATGGGGCTGACGCAGGCTGAGGCTGAGGACGCGGTGCAGGCGGCCATGACCAACTTCTTCGAAGCCTATCGGTCTGGCAAGTACGATCGCTCTCGTGGCCGGCTGAGCGGTTTCATCCTGACGATTCTGCGCTCGCGGGCTTTGGATTTACGCCGTCGTGTCCGTCGTCGTAAGGAGGTCAATGCCTCCCTGTGCGCCTTGGAACAACTGAGCGAGGCCGAGTTGGAGAACATCTGGCTGGATGAGCGACAGAGTCAGATTCTCCGTGAGGCGATGGAGGAACTCGAGGATTCCGGCGCCGACCGGCGCATGCTCGCCGCCTTCGAGCTTTATGGCCTGCGGGGCGTGGAAATCAACGAAGTCACAGCACGATTGGGCATGTCCCGCGAGGAAGTCTACAACGCCAAGTACCGCATCACGCGCCGACTGCAGCCGATCGTGGCGCGGCTCGACGAACTCTACGAGGACATCTAGAGATGAGCTCGTCGCAGATGGAGACCAGTCCGTCCAGTGAAGGATCGTCCGCGTGCCCGGGTGTCGAAGTCCTTGAGGCGCTGATGGCGCGGGAGGCCGACTCTTCCAACGAAGCGATTGCTGCGCACCTCGACACCTGCCCCAGGTGCCGCGCACAACTTGAGGAGATGCGGGCGGCGCATGCGTTTCTGGCGCGATTCCAGCAATGCAGCGAGGCGGCATCGTCTCACGACGCCACGGCGCTGGAGGGCCCCAGCCCTCGTACGATTCGGGTGCCGGGATACGAGGTGGACAGCCTGATCGCGTTAGGTGGGCAGGGATCGGTCTACAAGGCGCGGCAAACGGCGACCGGGCGCGATGTCGCGATCAAGGTGCCCCTCCGTGATACGCAGAGGCGGCCCTCCACTCGATATCGTTTCCAGCGCGAGATCGAGCTGACTGCCCGGCTCAATCACCCGGGCATCGTGCGGGTCTTCGGTGACTGCCGGCTCGACGATGGGCGCATCGGCTGCGTGATGGAGTTTGTGGAAGGCATTCCGGTTGACTGCTGGTCGAATGCCGCCCGATCGGAAGGTTCCAACGGGGTGCGCCGGATCGTGGAGTTGATGACCGACGTAGCCGACGCCATCGCTTACGCCCACCAGCACGTGGTGATGCATCGCGACATCAAACCGAGCAATGTCATCGTGACGCCGGAGGGCAAACCGCGCGTGCTCGACTTCGGTTTGGCCAAGGCGCTCAATGAGAGCGGCGCGCCGTACTCGACGCAGACAGGTGGGTTCGTGGGCACGTTGGTTTACGCCGCTCCGGAGCAGGTGAGCGGTCAAGATGTGAGTGATCTTCGCACCGATGTCTACGCCCTGGGCTTGCTGCTCTTCCAAGCTCTGACGGGCCGCCTGCCCCACCCCATCGACGCACCGACGGTGGAGATTCTGGAACGCATTCGTGACACCGTGCCGCCTCGTCCATCCTCGCTCATGGCTCATGTTGGGACTGAGCTGGATGCCATCGTGCTGATGGCGCTGGCGAAAGAGAAGGAACGCCGCTACACCTCGGCGGGGGCATTTGCCGATGACCTGCGGCGCTGGCTTGCGGATGAGCCTGTTCGTGCCCGCTTTGACAGCCGTTGGTACGTGACGCGCAAGATAGCCTGGCGGCATCGCCGATCGATGTCGGTCGCCGCAGTCGCCGTCGCAGCGCTGCTGATCATTGTGAGCCTCTGGCTCTCCGCGCGGAGCGAAGCGCGCCAGGCGGAGTTGGCGCGGGTGGTTCGGGACGCGCGCACGCTGGCAGCGCACCAGGTGCGGATGTCGGAGATACGATCGGTTGCGCGCGAGAACTTCGAAGCAGGCGAGCGCCTCGCCTGGGACGCGTTCCTGGAGCCCGAGCCCGTGCTGGTGCGTGAGGGCGTGGAAGGTGTCACGGCGGCCGGCCCGATTCCCACGAGCCCCGCCTACTGGGCCCTATGGGAAATCTACCTTCGGAACGCCATCGTGGCTTCCATACCGAGCGACGTCGGTGGACTGCTCGCCTTCGCCAGCGCCAGGGAACTCCTCGCGCCGCGCAACGGTGAACTGCTGTGGTGGGATTGGCGCACGGGCGCACTCGTGGATCGCCTTCCGATCCCGCTACGTGACACCGCCACGACCCTCTCCTTCGCCGCGGACACCGGTTTGCTCGTTCTCGCCGATGGCCGCGGCCCGGCGGTCGTCGTTGACACGCGGCGACGGTCGGTCCTCACCGTCGGCGAGGCTCCCATCGACGCGGCGCTCCTCTCCGGCCGGCGCCTGGCCACGCGCGGCGGCGCAGCGCGGCAGGGCATGGTGGAGCTGTGGGACCTGGCGGAGAAGTCGCCGCGCCCCCTGCCGGTGGGGCACCTCTCCCGGGTCATCACCATGTGCTTCGATTCCACCGGCCGCTACTTCGCCGTGACGGAGAGCACGGGCAAGCTGCTGTTGGTGAGCAGCGAAACCGGGGAAGTGCTCCTGGAACGACAGGCGACGGAGGAGACACAGTTCAGTCGCGTCGGGTCCCGCGGCAAGATCGGAGAACTCATCTTCTGGGGACCGAGCGCCTGGGGCACCGTTGATCTAGGCGCGACGCCACGTGTGGTCGCCGGCCCGGGCGAATCCCAGGCTGTGTCCGCCCGCAGCGCCGCCAAGGCGTTTTATCCGACAGCTTCGGCAACACGTTATCTCTACGTCACCGATCGCTTTCAGTTGGGTTTCGGGGATGTGAGCGAGCCGATCACCAAGGGCGCCATTCATCCTGGACTGGCCGTGCGCTTTTGTGCACTGTCACCCGACGACCGGTATGTGGCGTTGGTGCTCGCAGGCTCGCGTCGGTGCGCCATCCTTGATCTCGAACCGGAGCAGCCAAAGCGCCTGCCACACCCGATCGACGGAGTACAGACGGGTCGAGCCACCATCTTCGATCTGGAGTTCACCGAAGATAGCGCCTGGCTCTACACCGGCGCGATGGACGGCAGCATTCGCAGGTACGCAACTCGCGACGGGAGGGTCGAGATTCTCGCCGCCCCGGCCATCGAGCAGGGTGTGACTCGTTTGAGCTTGCTCGATGATGAGATCTACGCAGGCGGGCACGAAGGCGGCAGCGCCGATACGCAACTCGTGCGACTTACACCGGCGGCCGCCCCTGAGACGCTGCTAACCGAACCGCAGTGGTTCTGCGGTATGACGGCCGAGCCGGGTGTGGCGGTCTGGGCGCTGACCGCCGAGGGCCGACTCACCCGCATCGATGCTCGCACCGGCAGTACGCTGCGCGCCAGCCTGGCCGACTTGTCCGACTATCGCTTCCGAGCTCTCGAGCGTCTGCCCGGAATGAACCTGCTGGTGGTGGGCAACATTTTCGGAGAGTTGTTCCTGGTCCGTAGCGACACGCTCGCGCCCGCTGGCGGGCCCTTTAGCGTAGGCGGCATGCGCGACATCACCGTCAGCCCCACAGAACCGGGCGTCTTCGCCACCGCGAACGACGATGGCATGATCCGACTCTGGCGACTCAGCGACGAGCCCTCGTCGACGCTCTCCCAGATCGGCGAGCTTCGCTCCCACACCGGGCCTGTCTTCTGCGTGGCCTTTCATCCGAGCGGCCGCTTCATCGCTTCGGGCGGTGGTGGGCCGGAGCCAAAAGACGTCCGTCTCTGGGATCGGATAACCTGCCGCGAACTTGCGGCGCTCGACCTGTTTGACGTGGGCGTCTTCGATATCGAGTTCAGCCCCGACGGCCGCTGGCTAGCGGCTGGCGGCGAGTGTCGTTTCGATCGCCCCGAGGAGGGCGGGCTGCTCTACCTGATCGGTCTGCAAGCACCCAACCACGGCATTGCCGGCAGCCTCGAGTACCACCTCGCTCGATTTGAAAGAGAGCACGGGCGGCTACCCGAGAACGCAACTCCCCTGCGCGCCTGGGCCGCGAGCGCGCCCGGCGTCGCGCCATAAATGCACACCTTCCGGCGACTGCCCCTGTGAGATCCGGCTACCAACGTCGGAATACTCGCGACCGGACACGCCGCCGATGAACCTACCTCTCCAGACAGCGCGACATGAGGCGAAGGAGTTGACATGAGCTTTCGCAAGATCAACGTACTGGCTCTCGTCGCGGGTGTGATTTGTGGCGTCGCATTCTTCCTGGTCATCTCCACCTTTCGAGAGAGCTTCGTTGCTGCCGCCCTGCTGGACAGCGACGGTCCAGGCCGAAGCCGCGGCTGGCGTGGTCTTTTTGCGCTACTCGGTGGAGCGACCACCGGTTGGGCTATCGCTGCCCTCTCGGATCGACTCTCCGCGGAGTCGTACCTGCGACTTCTCCTTCCACTTGGCATCTTCGTGGTGACAATGACGGGCACGGCCGTGTTGCTTGAACTCGAGTACCTCCGGCCGATCTTCATGATCGTCTTCACACCGACGCTCCTGCTCGGCGCGACAGCGGCTGCCGCCGCCATTCTGTACGGCTGGATCAGATCCTAACTCGCCAATACGCGTGGGGACTCTCGTATCCGCAATCCGCCAACTGGCGGGAGGTGAGGCTCGCTGATTCTGCGCCTTGCTCCGCGGCACACATTGCGCGCATCTTCTTTTGGCTGGTGCTGCGAGATTCGACTGCGAGCAACGGAGTACCAGTGACCAGTTGCACCGCCCGGTGTCGGGCAAGCAACTCCGGTATCCCGCCTGACGCGGGCCAATCACTCAGGAGATTCCCATGAAGATCAGCTTGAACAAACTCGCTCTCGTTCCCCTGGCCATCCTGGCGCTCAGCACCGCCGTCGACGCCGAAACAATCGTCTTTCGCAGCGGCCAGACGAGCGGCGTACCCGGTACACCCGGTTCGCTCGATGACATCGTTACCTACAACCCCTGGGGCAACCCCGTGCAAGCGCCGGTCTCGCCGGCGATGTTCACCCCGGCGGACTTCGCGGCGACGGCAGGCGGGGCCCCCGCGTCGATCGTGCAACCCAGCGGCGCCTGGATGGGCGGACTGGTGGCGCCGCTCACCACCGATCCGCTGGCACGCTGGATCAACTTTGAGGCCGATGCGAACGGGAGCAGCGTCGGCGGCTCAGCGCTCTACGCCGTCCCCTTCTGGGTCAACACCAGCAACATCACCGGCGCCACCATTAGCTTCGAGGGCGGGGTCGATGATGTGCTCGGCGACTGGTACGACGGCGGCCCCAATCTCGGCGGCTTGTATATCAACAACAACGACGCCGGTTACATGTATCAGGGCTTCAACTTCGCCTATCCCACGACTCACTTCCAGAACATCACCGGCTGGATCACTCCCGGCCAGAACTATCTCTACTTCTACCAGCGCGACAACGGCGCCGGGGCCGGCGGCATCATCTTCAGCGGCACGATTGAGGTCGTTCCCGCGCCCGCCAGCGCCGGCCTGCTCGGCATGGGCGGTCTATTGATCGTGCGTCGCCGCCGCTCGCTCTCCTCGTGAACCGATGCCGATTCTCTCTGCCTCGCGTGTCTGCTTCCCCAAACACTTCCTCTCCCCTTGAATTCAGGAGCTTTTCCATGCGACCCACCTACGCTCTTCTTCCTCTCGTCTTTCTCGCCGCGGCCAGCGCCCAAGGCTCGATCATCAGCTTCACTGGCCCGGCCGAGAACCTCACCCCGTCCCCACCGGCGTTCGTTACCCCCGGCACCGACTACGCCACGGTGCCAGGAAACGCCACCGTCTGGGATGAGCAGCAAGGCGTGCTACTCACCAATGTCGCCGCGGACATGGTCAACAACTCGGGCTCGAGCAACGCCCCGATCCCCGGCCTCATCTCCGCACCGGTCGACTCGCACTTCTTTCACTTCCGTGGTGGTGGCGGCGTGCCGCCCATCCAAGGCACGATCACCTTCAGCGGCTTCATCCTCGGCGTCGCCTTCGATTGGCCGACGCTCAACAACAGCGACGCTTGGGTCGCGCCCTCCGGAACGACCTACGACACGGCACAGCCGCGAGGCATCGATCTGATCTCAGAGCTCATCACGATCAACGGCAACGTGCTCACCTTCGATGTGGCTGGCGCTCCACAGCTTCTGGACACGGCCCAGTTCCGTGTCTTCACAGAGGTGGTGCCGACGCCCTCATCGATCGCCGCTCTCGCCCTGAGTGGAATCCTCTCAACTCGGAGGCGTCGCCCCTGCTGCACCTGATCCTGAGTGCCCTCCTTATAGCCATCGGGTATGTCACCACGAGCCCCGGTCGATGACTTCGTCGGCCGGGGCTGTTCCTCGTAGCCACATCGGGCAAGTTGCCACGCCACCCCAGGCTGCCGCTGAGAGCAACTCTCGCACTCTCACCTTCACACGTGAACGGCGAAGAAAGCCGATGGTTGGGGCGATGGCTGATCGAGTCCCCCGCCGTGACCCACCGAGTTTGCAGCTCCACAGGTTATGACAGCGCGACACGTGTCTCTCGATAACGTTCAAAAGCTTGCGCAGATTGTGGCCGCGGCTCTCCCGCG
>SWCB01009671.1_pt2 | contig 29579 bp, 28 predicted proteins | sample 4692901 | NCBI WGS metagenome assembly SWCB01 (sample SAMN10267276, study PRJNA491770) | bioreactor metagenome | isolation source: DHS bioreactor inoculated with subseafloor sediment | place: Japan: off Shimokita Peninsula | collected 2006-08 | reverse complement strand
GCACAATCTTCCATGTATTGAACAGTGCCGCGATCTTCTTCTGTATCATGACAACAAGAAAAGTGCAGTGTTTGGCCTGGCTGAGAATGCGCTAACTCTTTAAAGCGATTGATCAGCAGCTCTTGCAGTAAGTTAAATTGGTCTGCATCACGGCGAATAGCTCCGCTTTTAACTTGATCTTCAAGCCATAGCCATTGCCAGAACCCTGTTTCGAAAAGAGAGGTCGGCGTATCCGCATTGTTTTCATATAGTTTTGCATGCCCTGTACCGTCGTAGGCAAAATCTAAGCGAGAATAAAGTGAGGGTTCTTTACGTTGCCATGAATCTAATACGTTTTGCCACATGGCTTCTGGTATTTGGAATTTACGTAACCAATATTCATCTCGTACGACAGTATCTACCACATCAAGGCACATCTGGTGTATCTCTTCGGTTGGATCCTCGATATCACGTTCAATTTGCTCTAACGTGAATTGATAATAAGCGGTCTCATCCCAATAAGGGTCTTCATACATCGAGTGAAAGCCAAAGCCATATTCGGCGGCTAATTCACGCCAATGTTTACGTTCCTTACTGTCAATTCTGAGCATTCGTGATTGTCCTTACTGCATACAAAGGGTGTTATACCCAAGTTACCTCAAGGTCACTCTGAATCCTGCATCTTGAGGTGACTTGGGTATAAAGCGTTACGCTACTGAGAATATGACACTTTTCAGCGTGATAGCCAAACTTGAGTCGTTATAGTTAAAAGATAAATTACCAAATGTATTACGGATATAGTACTTACCCAAATGTGAGTACCGATTTTGAACTGATTTGAAATACTATTCTTTTAAATAGGTACATAAGAATTGTGTAACCGATGTTTCAATCGCTATTTGTTGTTCTTCTGCATTTGCTGGTGGAAGGTGGACTAATATTTGAGGCCAAAAGATAATCGCTTTGATTGAGGCAAAAAATTGTTCAGAAGCGACTTTTGGATAAGCGACATCAAGCTTATTGGCTGCAATCCCTGCTTCTATCCATTGAGTTAATCCAATACAACCTTCTAAATCTTGAATCTTTTCTTGCATGATGGTCGCAGATTTACTTGATCGCATACATTCAGATAAAACCATGCGTGCAAGCGAAAGAAATTCATCGCTGCAAAGCAATTTGACTTCTGTTTCTGCTATCGCGGTAAGCTGAGATTTTACCGATGTTGTGGTATTAAATTGAACGTCAGCAATGGTATGTATGTTTGAGAATAGACGCTCAATAATCATGCTAAATAGACTGTCTTTCGTTGGATAATATTTATAAAGCGTCCGCTTCGAGACTTCTGCTTTTTTGGATATTGCTTCCATGCTGGTTTGTTCTAGCCCTTTCTCAGTGAAAAGGGCTATAGCAGCCAGAATAATATTTTCTTGTTTTATTTCAGCAACTTTAACCATATATCACTCAATATTATAAATAAAAGTAAACGTATGTGTTTACTTTGTGGCGGTTCACGTTATCATTAAAAGTATACACCATCGTTTACTTTTGAGGCTAGCATAAATATGAATACCAAGTTGAAAACATCGTTGATTCCTTTAATGAGTGTACTTGGATTGGCTGCCTGTAATGATAATCCTATTACGGGGGAACATGTTCTGAGTGCTGATTTACGTCAAACGCGTATTGAACAATCAGCTCAATTCTTTGATGGCAAAGTTATTTCTCGTATTCCACAGGTTGAAAACCAAGAGGGTATTGTAAAAACGCTATGGAAATTTTTTGCCCAACGTAGCCAATATAAGCCTTCACAAGCATTACCGTATCAAGATGTTGATATTACACGATTACAAAACTCTAGTGAGCAATTACGTGTGACTTGGCTCGGGCATTCGTCATTATTTATAGAAGCCGACAAAACACGTATTTTAATTGATCCTGTATTTGAATATGCAGCCCCTGCTTTTTTTGCCCGAATGTTTCAGCGTAATGTTGCGGCCCCTGTAAGCCGTGAAGATTTACCATTACCTGATGTGATTGTGATTTCGCATGATCATTATGACCATTTAGAAGAAAATACAGCCCGATTTTATGCCAACAAAGATGTGATGTTTTTTGTGCCGCTAGGGGTTGGACGTCACCTTGAAAAATGGGGTGTTCCACCAACAAATATTAAAGAATTTGATTGGTGGGAAAGTCAGAAAATAAATTCAGTAACCATTACTGCGGCACCAGCCAACCACAATTCAGGTAGAGGGCTGTTTGATTCAAACAAAACGCTATGGGCTTCTTGGGCAATTCAGGCTGATACTGGTAGTGTGTTTTTTAGTGGCGATACTGCTTATGGTGAGCATTTTAAGCAAATAGGCGAACGCTTAGGTCCGTTCGATTTGGCTTTTATTGAAGTTGCAGCCAACTTAAAAGAAGACAGTGGTTATCCTGTTGAAGGCTGGGGGCATATGCAAGCATCTCATACCATGCAGGCACATTTAGATGTTCAAGCTGATAAATTGTTTCCTGTCCATTGGTCAACGTATGAACTTTTTATTCATCAGTGGGATGAGCCTGTAAATGATTTGATTGCAGAAGCGGCTAAATATGATGTTGAGTTAGTGACACCGATGGTAGGTGCTTCTATTGATCTGCCTTTAGCAGAGAAAACGGCGTATTGGTGGCAAGATGTTTATGACAAAGGTGCAGCAATTCCATTGGTGTTTAACTCACAATAATAAGTAACGCTGAAATTGAGATAACAGATTCATTAAAACGTCAGAAACTGTAATTATGATAGTTGGTCTTATTGCTCTTATGAAGTTGACTGGAGGGAATCATGGAAGTACATATTGCTAAAACCCAACAAGAATTAGAAAGGGCTGCCACTGTTCTTGTGCAATTACGCCCTGCATTTAATATTGCTTCATTGTGTGAACAAATTATTCAACAGCAAAAGCAGGGATATCAAGTCGCTTACGTCGAACTCGATGGGCGAGTTGTTTGTGTGGCTGGCTTTACAGTTAACCTAAAATTGGCGTGGGGTAAATCAATATACGTTGATGATTTGGTTTCCGATTCAGACACACGATCTGTTGGGGCGGGAAAGCACATGATTGAATGGCTAAAGATGTACGCTAAAAACGAAGGATGTAGAGAAATACATTTAGATTCAGGTGTACAGCGTTATGGTGCTCATCGCTTTTATCTTCGTGAAGGCTTTAATATAACATCTCATCATTTTATGCTGAACAACGTCAGTGACTGATTGTTAAGTGCTGGTTTGGTTGAAACGGTAAGATAGCATCCAATAATTCCGATGAGGAGAAGCTTGTTGACCGTTCTTCTTTATTTCATCATTGGCGCTAAAGCCCTTCGACGTTAATCCAATTCCAGCGCCTTTGCACTTCTTGTACTTTCTGGTTGAGAACAATATTCCTAATATCCTCAACAAATTCTTCAATCAAGCTGCCAAATTCCCCCTTTCGGCTGATGACGGCTAACTGTCGGGTGATGCCAGGAGCAGGTAATGGCTGGCATTCCAGTTTATCCAGTAGCTCAAGCTGTCGAGCCAAAAACGTGGGTGAGGAAAGCGACCACCCCAATCCTTCTGCCACCATACCCAGCACGTTATCGGCGCGATCAAGAGAGAATTGACTCTGTGGCTTGTAGTTACGCCAGCGTAGCCAATTGTTGGTTTGGGTTCCTGTCGGTGTCCAGTTTTCATAGGCGATATAAGGCTTGTTTCTTGCCAGCCATTGGATGTCTTTCGTTTCCCAGTTTGCAGGGGTAACAACGACGTATTGCTCTCCCAATAGTGGGAACATGGCGAGATCCTGTGGGATATCCTGATTAGCCATACTGATGATGATATCGGTTTTGCCTGACTGAAGTGAGGTTAGCAATTCTGGGGCGGTGCCAGTTATCTGGTTGATATGGGCAACTTTGGGTTGGAGATATTTGAGCAACTCTATACCCGCAATTTGGGTAACCGAATCGACCATGCCAATACGCAATCGGGGTAGCTTGCCTTTTTCTATCGAGTGCATCCAGTCTTGCAGTTTGCGCGATTCAGCCAGTAGTTTGCTGCCCTGTTCATACAGTTCACGTCCAGCCAGTGTCAGTTTGATTGGACGCTTACTTCTGTCTAGCAGTTTGCTGTCAAGTATCTGCTCTAGGCTCTGAACCAGCTGTGAAACCGCAGATTGGGTTTGATTAAGCTGTTGGGCCGCTTTGCTAAATGAGCCGGTCTCGACCACGGTAATGAAGGTTCTGAGTTGGCGAAGATCAAAGGCAATATTGTCCATATGTGGCTGCATTATAAGTTGAACTAATACTCTCTATTATATTCTCCACTGCTAGCTAAGTTCGGAGTTACGTCAAAAAATCAAACAAAGCCATGGCATAGAATCCTAGTTATTCCGAAAGTACTTAAAAAGTATTTCCAAAATATCTAAAAAATGCAGGGCTTAGCGATGAGAAAAGAAACGGATGTATTAGGCGAGATGATGTTACCCGATGAGGTTTACTACGGTATTCAGACTGTTCGTGCCCGTGATAACTTTGCTGTATCTGGTCGTACGGCGGTAGATGTACCGCATTATTTGTGGGCCGTAGCGGCTATCAAGCAAGCTGCAGCTAAAGCTAACTGCAAAATTGGTGCGCTAGACGCCACTGTGGCCAAAGCGATTGTACAGGCTTCACAGGAAATGATGGATCACCGTTTCGATGATCAGTTCCCGATTGATATTTTTCAAGGTGGCGGCGGAACCTCGACCAATATGAACGCCAACGAGGTGATAGCAAATCGCGCTAACGAAATTCTTACCGGAAAGAAAGGCTATGATGTTGTACATCCCAATACTCACGTCAATATGGGGCAGTCGACTAACGATGTGATCCCCGCAGCGATGAAGATGACTTGCCGTATTAACTTACATGCGTTGATCGCAGAGGTCGCAGCACTTGAAGTCATGCTGGAAGAGAAAACCCAAGCATTTGATCACGTGGTGAAGCTGGCGAGAACCTGCCTGCAAGATGCGGTGCCGATTACTCTTGGCCAGCAATTCAGCGGCTATTTACATCAAGTTCGCCGTCTGCATCAATCGTTGAAAACAGCAAGCGAACAAACACTTGATTTACCGTTAGGTGCTACGGCGGTTGGTACGGGCTTGTCTACGCATGAGGGCTACCTAGAGCAGGTATATATCGAGCTTCGGGAAATATCGGGTGAACAGTTTATTGCTGAAGATAACTTCTTCGACGGTTTGCAAAATGGCGATACCTACCTTGAAGTTGCAGCCCAACTGAAAAAGTTGGCTGCATTTTTATCTAAGATGGCAACTGATTTTCGTCTTCAGGGAAGTGGTCCGCGTGCTGGTTTCAACGAATTATTCTTACCCGCTGTTCAGCCAGGATCTTCAATTATGCCGGGCAAAATTAACCCTGTGATGCCAGAACTGATCAATCAAATTGCCTATCAGGTAATTGGTAATGATGTGACTATCACGATGGCGGTTGAAGGTGGCGAGCTGGATCTCAATGTCTGGGAACCCGTAATTATTAAAGCACTGTTTGAGTCGTGTAACTTACTAACCAATGCTATCCCATTGTTTGTTGAAAAGTGTCTGAAAGACTTGTTACCCAACGAGCCTGTTTGTCGTGAATATGCGGAGAAAAGTACCGCATTAGCCACGGTGATAGCGACTCTGTTTGGCTACAAAGTAGGATGCCGTATTGCTGCGAAAGCCTTCGAACAGAACCTACGTGTGCGAGATGTAGTATTAGACGAGCAGTTGCTAACGCCAGAGCAGGCTGACTATTTGTTGGATCCGATGGTTATGACTGATCCCAAAGCCAGTGCGGCGGCAGTCACTCGTTATCAACAGGAAATAGCGACTCCTCAGAAAAACTTGAACTCTGAGGTTAATACTAAGGAGCCGGCATAATGGCTGACTCCTTAATACTGCAAATCGCACGTTGGTGCGTGGGTCTTCGGTTTGAAGATATTCCTGATGAAGTTATCGATATCGCCAAAACAGCATTGACCGATTATGTTGCCGTCACTATTGCCGGTAGCGATATGCCAGTTGCCAAAAATCTTCAACAGTTTGCCATTCAGCGTGCGCCACAGGGTAATTGTAGTGTGTTTGGCACTGAACAAAAAAGCAATATGGCTTATGCCAGTTATGCGAATGGGGCTGCATCTCACGCCCTTGATTTTGATGATGTGAGCTGGGCGACGATTGGTCACCCAACTGTGACTGTCGCTCCCGTGGCCTTTGCTGTAGCCGAAGAGCGGAAGCTGGATGGTGCGAGCATTTTACGAGCTTATATCGCAGGCGTTGAAGCTCAACATCAGATAGCAAGATGGGTGATGCCGCAGTTGTCTGAGCAGGGATGGCATACCACCCCGACGATTGGTGTTTTTGGATCAACTGTTGCTGCTGGGATCCTGCTTGATCTTGATGAAGATACCTTAGCTCATGCGCTGGCGATTGCCGCGTCGTCGGCATCCGGCGTTCGAGGGAACTTCGGTAGTCAAACCAAAGCGATGCATGCAGGGTTGGCAGCGTTTAACGGTATCAATGCCGTTGAGTTGGCAATGATTGGTGTAACAGGGAAGCCCAATGTGATTGAGTCTGCTGATGGTTTCGCTCAGTGTTTCACCGGTATTACTACCCTCGAAGGGGCAGAGGTGACATTGGGTAAATACTGGGACCTGAAAGAAAACGGTCTGGTTTTTAAGCAATATCCGTGTTGTAGCGGCAGCCATCCTGCCATTGATTGTTGGGATGCTTTTTTGCAAGAAAGGTCACTAGGTGCTGATGACATTGAGTATTTACAGGTTGGCGTGAGCTTACTGGGGCCAAGAGAGCTGGTGTGTAATTGCCCCCAAAATGCCATTGAGGCTAAGTTTTCAATGCAATATGCCCTTGCTGCTCGATTGATTCATGGTGGGGTGGGTTTGACTGAATTTACCGATGAAGCGGTATTGGATCAGCGTATTCAGGCGTTGATGCCGAAGATTCAGATGCGTATTGATCCCGAACTCGAAGAACTGGGATTTATCGGTACGGCTCCTGTCAAAATCAGGGTTTATCTAAAAAATGGCGAGATGATCAGCCTCGATAACGATCTCGCGAAAGGTAACCCAGAAAAGCCCTTTTTACAGGAAGAAATAGACCGGAAGTTTATGGCCTGTGTTGTAGCCAAATATGGCGAAAATCGATGCCTGTACTGGCTGACAGTATTAGCGCATTTAGAAACTGCAACGTATGAAGAACTTAACCAACTCCTGAATTAATAACGGGAGTGGAAGGAGGTATCCAATGATTATATTTCAAATAGTATTGTTATTAAGCGCGATTATTCTTGCTGCTCGTTTAGGTGGTATCGGGGTAGGGTTGGCGGGTGGTTTAGGAATGGCGATTGCTGTTTTTGGGCTTGGCTTACCACCGGGAGATATTCCGGTCTCGGTGATTTTGATCATTATGTCCGTGATCTTGGCGCTGTCGGTGATGCAGCAAGCGGGCGGTATGAATTACATGGTAAATTGCGCTGAAAAAATGCTGCGTAATAACCCTAAGTACATCAATATTCTGGCTCCGGCCACTACTTTTGTGCTGACGACACTTGCAGGTACGGGCTATACGGCAATGTCGGTATTGAATGTTATCCAGCAAGTCGCCAAGGAAAACGGGGTTCGTCCTAGCCAGCCGCTAAGCTCGGCAGTTGTTGCCTCTCAAATCGCGATTACCGCTTCGCCGATTTCGGCAGCGACCGCTGCGATGTACGTCGTGGTTGAAACGATGGGGGTAAGTTTTGGCACTGCGCTAAGCGTGATCATGCCTGCTGCCTTGTTTGGTACTGTTGTTGCCTCATTCGTAGCAAGTCGGCAGGGGTGTGAGCTGAAAGATGATCCAATCTTCAAAGAACGTGTCGAGAAAGGGTTGGTAAACTTTACGCCGGAAGAGCAGAAACAGATTGAACCGACGATTGAAGCCAAGCGTTCGGTGTGGTTGTTCCTTGGCGGTGTGTTATTTATTGTCGCCTTGTTGTTGTTTAAACCGCTGCTAGGTCATGCCTTGGGTTCTCGTGACATCATCGTTATTGTGATGCTGCTAACCAGCTTTATTATGGCAATGGTGTGTAAGGTTCAGCTTACTTCAATCAAGAAAGCGCCGATTTTTGCTGATGGTGCAGAAAGCTTAGTCGTGATCCTCGGTATTGTTTGGTTGAGCTCGACCATTATTGGGGTGCATATTCCTGAGATAAAAATACTGGCGGGTGATGTACTAAATGAGTATCCGGCGCTGCTGGCGGTCGTCTTCTTTGGTACATCGGCTTTGCTGTTTAGCCAAGGAGCAACCAGTGCTTTGTTAGTGCCAATTGCAGCGTCGTTAAATGTTGATCCGGCTACAATCTTGGCCAGTTTTGTTGCGGTGAGTGCGCTGTATATGACCAATATTTATCCAACAACGGCTTTCGCCATTGCAACGGATGACACTGGCTCTTTCCTCAGCAGTCGGTGGAATGGCTCCTTCATTGTTAACCATCCGTTCTTCCTGCCGGGCATGTTGGGTATCGTGGCTGCTGTACCGTTCGGCTTTGTACTGGCGAATATTTTTGTCTAGCAGGCTCAAAAGATGGTGTTTGGCGTTATTGCCTTTGTAAGGCTGGTTATGATAGTTAAACCCAGCCTTATATTAGTGGTAATGAAATGTTGAACGTTATTTGAGCGCTTCAAAAAAGCCCTAAATGCAAGTTTAGCTAACGACTTTTTTCTTATGTATTAGTCTTATCATACTCGAATTATTTTTAGGCTGAGAGTAAGTACATGCTGACATGCGTAAGTATGACAACTGAACGATTTAGGATATTTGGCGCTAAGGCTTTGTTGCTAATAGGATTGCTCTATGCGCCTGTAGGGCATACCGAAGATCGCGATCTTCGTGCCTTTCAGCATGGCTTAGATATTCTGCCGTTACCGAATGGTCAGTATGTGTCAATTTGGTCTTCTGTTGTATCAGAGAAATTACAATTATCAAATAATGATAAGGAATGGAGCCATGACGTATATATGGCTTCATTTTCCAATCTCTCTACGCGACTCTCTCCTGAATTATTAATTTCTGCACCTGATCATACTGCTCAAGAGCCTGCAAGCTCAGCAATAAGCCGTGATGGTCATATCATGGTGACGATGGAAGATGCTTATCAGGCTAAGCATGAATTAATGCAATCTTATGCCGTGTTTGATACTCAATTTAAATCGATAGCCCCTTACCAACAAGTTGCTTTTGATGGCGGGCATTCGGGGCATGTTGCTGCTGTTGATAATCTCTTTGTTATATTCTTTTCTGAAGGGTGGGTAGACGGAGGCGGGGTTGATGATCTTGGCTCGGGTGATGATGTATTGCTTAAAACTTATAATTCAATAGGAAAAGAGCTAGGGCAGCTTTCGGTATCTGTTGGTGACAATCATCGTGATTGGTGGCCAATATTAGCGGGTTCTCAGCATGTTGCACTATTGCTATGGCAGAGGTTTGTTGATGATAAAACAGATGCTCAATTAATGTATTCGATTTATGATCCAATAAAAAATACCTTGCTTAAGCAACCAGTGGCACTCCGTGACGATGTTCAGTACTACACGTATGATGTGCAATTTTTGCCTACCGTGAATCGATTCTTAATTACTGGCACGAAGGAAAATAATACAGGTTTCGCATACTTAATTGATGAGCAAGGGTCCGTTGTAAATGCACTCAGCATGTTACCCCCTTTTGTGCGTGAAGCTCAGCCTGCGATTATTGATTACCAAAATGAAGTGGAGCCACATAAGGTAGTGGAAAGAGTTGTCTACCCCATTGCCCCGTCGGGTTTGGTTGTACTTGATGTGAATAAAACCAGCATTAGCATCAAGCAGCGATTATACGATCCTTATTTATGGCAATACATCGGTACTGATGGGGTGTTTTTAGATGAGCAAACCGTTTATTTTCACACATTGTCGCAATCTGGATTAAAAGAGATGCGTTGGCATATTCAAAAATAAAGCTTTGTTGATGAGGTATTGATTCTTCGATCTTTTTATCATTCTATTTTTTATGCTGCGTAGGTATATTACGCATCAATTACGACAACAGATACTAGCAACATATTGATACTGCTTTAACTATCTCATTAATCAGAATTAAGACCTGCCATTTAAATATACCCTGAATTATAGGGTAGCTACGGTAATAAATATCAGCATTTTTGACTGTCTTTACAGTTAGAGGAAATATGCGTGAGGTAGTTACCTGTATAAATTAATAATAATGAGTTTGCTAGGTTTTGGTATCTTATGACTACTTCCAATGTATTGGTTATGGTCGTTATTTTGACTACTGTTGTTGCCTGTAATGATAGTTCTGATGACACATTGAATAACGACGAGCTAAACAATGAAACTCCCACTGTCGTTTCCGATAGTACTGTAAATGCAGAAGAAAGCACTGAAAATGCAGAGGAAAATAATACCTCACCGCCTGATGATATTATAGATCCATCACCAGTAGACCTTCCACCAGAAGAACCGACAGTACAGCTATTCGATAAGGATGGTTTACCACTGCCAGATTTGAGTATTCTCCACGACTACGAAGCTTATTTAAATGCGAGACCAAGCTATTACATGGACGCAGGTGCACGTTTTGGTAATGTGGTCGATCAAGATAATACGCCTGCAGATAACAACGTTTCGAATGCGGGGGCAATGCTTGGTCGAGTGCTTTTCTACGATATTCGCTTGTCGGCTAACAATACTGTGGCTTGTGCGTCTTGCCATATTCAGCTACATGGGTTCTCTGATCCTGAAGTGCTGAGCAATGGCTTTGATGGCGGTAAAACAGGTCGTCATTCTATGGGGTTAACTAATGCCACTTATTATTCTAGAGGCAGTTTCTTCTGGGATGAGCGAGCGGGTACGCTAGAAGAGCAGGTGCTAATGCCCATTCAAGATAGCGTTGAAATGGGAATGAACTTACTCGATCTTGAAGTTAAGTTAGGACTAACCAGTTTTTATGCTCCTCTATTTTTAGCTGCATTCAGTGACGATGCAATTACCAGCGATCGTATATCAAGAGCACTAGCACAGTTTATTCGCTCTATGGTGAGTTATGGTTCTAAATATGACCAAGCTTTTACGGTAGGTGGTTCTGATACTCCGGATTTTAGTGCCGTTTTTTCTGAGCAAGAACGACGAGGCTTAGAGCTTTTCTCTGGTGTGCCAGATGATAATTCAGATTCACTTGGCTGTGATACTTGTCACCAGACATCAGCGCATGCGGCCGACAATAAACACGTAAATGGTTTAGATGCCAATACAAGTGCTGATCAAGGTGTGGGAGGTGGTTTCTTTAAAGTGCCGTCATTGCGTAATGTCGCGGTAAGAGCCCCTTATATGCATGATGGTCGTTTTAGTAACTTAGACGAAGTGATTGAATTTTATAATAGCGGTGTTCAGGCGCACCCTAATTTAGCCCCTGCGCTAAGGCGAAGGAATTCTTCTAGCGGTCGTCCGGTACGTTTTGATCTTAACCAAGAAGAGAAAGAGGCGTTGGTCATGTTTCTTGAAGCATTAACAGACGAAGCGTTTTTAGTGAATCCCATCTTCAGCAACCCTTTTCCTGAGGTTATAAATGAAGAAAGCGAGCCTGAATCATAAATGATGACTCGACTCGCTAGTGTGCTATTGGTACTTCATTAATGACGTTTGGATAGCGGGGGGAGGGTTTATCCACCCCATCCTTTACTACCGGATGATGACTTGCTGCTGTTCCAGCTCGACTTCGCTGAAACCGTTGAGCCAAACCCACCACGAGAGATCGTACGGTTGACTGTTGCCTTGGGTTTCATCTGATCTTTAGATACTCGGACTTTGGTTTTTTTATAGCTACTACGGCCGTAATCATTACCATCTGCCGTCGTCCAGCGATCATAAAAAATACTTCCTGGGTATGATGAGCGGAACATTGGCTGTGAATAATAGCCACGGTTGTTGTTGCTAATCATCCGGCTGAACATGAAGCCTGCCATTGCTGGCATAAACCAATTATTCTGTTGCGACTGTACACAAGCATTGTTACCAAACTCTGCAGCACAGTCGTATTGGGTTTGATATTTTGGTGCTGTGCGCTCTGCTTCTGCTAGCGCATTCTGATAGGCAGCTTGGCACTCACTGGTGTAGCTAGGGTTGTCATCGACACAGTCGTTTAACCCTTGATAAATGGATGCTTCACTGCTGTTATCAGTACATCCAGATAACACACCTGCAAAAGCGACAGTAACTGGCGCAACAGAATATGTGCGCCAATTTTTTCGCATACTGGCTAGTACAACCTGATTACTTCGTTTCATTTTGGCTGCTCCTAGTAAGTCATACAAGCGGCATTCAGTAGACCAACAGATACAGAGGTTGCCGCCATAAGAATACCTGCCGGTATTTCGCCAGCTTCAATACGTTCAACAATTTTTGGCATAAAACCAAAGCGAACGATAACGAAAGCAATAAGCTGAGCAAGAAGCGCCACAATGCCCCAAACGGCAAAGTCGACTAAGTTTACCGAGTTACTTGCAGCCCCAGCAATGGCAATGCTGTAACCAATAATTGAACCCGCCAACGCGATTGCAGCCGCGATATTTTTATCTTCTTTAACCAGTTTCCATTCGTCGTGTGGCGTAATGCGAACATAGACAAATTTAAACAACATCAAGAAAGCCAATGACATTGAGAAATAGAGAAGAAAAGAGCCAAGGCCTGCCAGCGAATTTGCTAAAACATCCATGTGGATTCCTAAATAAGTAAGTTATTACAAACTAGCCAATGAGCTTAAAGTCTGTAGGGGATAGATTTATACCTGTGCTCGTGGCTAAGCAGCGTTCGGCACGATTATGGATTATCTTTTCTTCACCTGATACTAAAACAGATTCAAAAATGTCATTGCCCACTTCACGTTCATAGATCATAATAAATTGATCGGTCTCGCTAATTGAACCATTTTCGAGCCAGGTTTTTTCTGTCATCGCGACGGGTTTACTGTTGTCCCATACTTTATCAAACGTATGGCCTTCGAGTTCCCACGTTGGCTGTACAATTTGGTTATGGAGCAAATGCTTCCATTCCGATTCCGTATCAATCGGTTTGGTATCGTAGAAGTAATACAGTTTCACTTCACTAACATCGGCTTCTGTTTCACCTTGGGTTAGCACTTGAATAAAGCCTTCGTCATCCGTGTAGTAGCGGATTAAACGCGTTTGCTCATCAAGCTGAACGACGCCAACGGCTTTGATAAGCTGAGTACGTGATGCACCCTCGATAACAAGATCCGGTTCAATAAGGCGAAGTTTAAGATCATCTAGTTCAAACGCCCCACCAAGCCTTAATCCTAAGATTTCAGGGCTTTTAGGTACGCTAACTTCAGGCGTTGTTTTCTTTTTAAACCAATTAAACATGTTGCTTCCTAAACGGTTTCAGAAGAATATCAAATAGAGATTTATTATTTCCAATTGAACTTGTTAATACGTTCATCAGAGATATAAAAAAGTTTAGCCCCTGGTGGTACTTCACGCTGTAGCGAAGGGTTTAGCTCTACGCCATCCCCCGTATCAATCGCAATGAGAGTCGCCTCGTGTTCTTGCTTAAAGAGCGTGAATAAAATAGCGATAGTCGTAATGGCTGAACCACTTGGGTAAGTGACAGAGTATTGAGTCATGCCTTGATCCGTACTCAGTAATTCGTGGTGTAACTCGCTTGAACCTGGGTCAACCGCTGCTTTTGCTAACATCTCTACCGCGACAGAGGGAATGCATTCAGCATTCGGACAATGCTGCTTAAGCAACTGGCTTAAGGATTCGTCATTGAAATAGGCAAGTAGGTGTGCGGTAGGGTTTTTATTGGCACAGTATAAAGCTGCCGATAGCGTGACGTCGTCTTCGGGATTATCAATCACAATACAGCTTGCTTGTTCAATGCTTGCTCGTGCCATCCCTTCATTATCGGTAAAGCTCGCCACACGGACAAACTCCACTTCACCCGGTAATGGATTTTCTATTTCAGGGCGCACGCATAATACGATAGGGCGGTTGCCTCTTTCTTCATGTTGCAGCATTTTTATCAGATGCAAGGTGCGCTGTGCATTCCAGCCAAGCACTAAAATATGATTGTCCACTTTAAGACTCCGTCTTCCCAACAGGCCACTTTTCCAATAAGTAATGAAAAATCCTGCAATACGCCCAACACCGAGTGCAAATAACCCAAGTCCACCGGGAATAATGAATAAAGAAACGACCCACTTACCCATCACAGTGGTTGGTGACATGTCACCATAGCCAACTGTTGATGCTGTTACGAATAGATAATAAACAAAATCGGTAAGTGAGTGCGTAAGTGCACGCTCACCGGCCATCATAAGTAATAGCCAGCTTATTGCACTATAACCAAGCAAGGTAAGTAAAAGGTTTCGTCCATTCAACTGCCCTAAGTTTTTTACGGCCCAACGTTGAAAGAGAATCCATATCGACATTAATTACCTCCTTGTCGCTATCCTTCAATATTATAACGAAGGATAGTCTAATTACTTACCTAAAATACGCGCAAGTTCATCTTCTGCCGATGATTTTCCGCCAGCGGTGATACCCGCTTCAGCCAGTTTTTTATCAAGGCTACTACCAGATTGCTCTTCAGCCATTTCTGCTGCAGCTTCAAGTTGTGCTGATTTCTCTGTTTGGCGTTGTTTAATACGCTCTAGTGATTCAACAGCGGTATGCATTTTAGCATTGGCACCCACGTTAGTCGCTGATACTGCTGATTGTGCTTTTTGTACTGCTTCGTTCGCTTTCACAACATCAACCTGTTGTTCTAGCTGGCGTAGTTTGTCTTTTGCTTGTGCAATATTAGTGCGCATGCTTTGCTCTGATTTTACAAACTGATCAAGGTATGTTTGCTCAGCTTGCTGTTCATTTCGCAGTGCTGCTACTTTATGCGCACATTCAAGAGCCAGTTCTTGCTGACCTTTTTCCATTGCGCCACGTGCATGGCCTTCATATTCTGTAATGCCGTTGTTGAATGCTTCTACTTTCTGCTGTGACATTTTACGTTTTGCAACAATGCTAACAAGTGCTTCATCTGAACGACGAAGTTCCTGTTTTGCTTCACGGATTTCTTGATCAAGAATACGCAGTGCTTGACCATCAGCTACAGATTCAGCTGCGTCGTTTGCTCCGCCTTTAATTGCGGTAAATAATTTTTTCCAAACGCTCATTATACTGTCTCCACTAGGTGTTCTTGGTAAAGCTCGATAAATGCTTCTACATTTCGGAATAAAGTTGCTACTTCAATAACAACACTCTGTGCATTGGATTGAGAAGATAAAGAACCAAATGCAATGTAATAGCTGTGACCATCAATAGTATTAATACCAATGGTAGATAACGGGAACATCATGTGTGTACGTAAGATTTCATCATTCAGCGCGTTTACGTCTTTAACTTGATCGTGAGGAAATAATAATACTTCAACAAGAATCTGCTCACCTGCAACGGCAAGGTACGCTTCGATGTTATCTTCATTACGTAGAACAAGTGTTTGCTCATTGGCTTCAACCTGCCAACCTTCATGCTCATTTAGAATTGGAAGAAGATCTAATAATTGCCACGCCATAGTCGATACCTTATATGTGAGTAGTAATACTTACTTTACGTCTTTTTGCCTGTACATAGGCATAATAACCAGTTGTTTTATTAGGTTCGTTAAATACGTAAATGTTCAATCTGATATTCAATATACCTGAAAGATGTAGAGCATATCCTACAGTATGAATTTATAGCGTTAAAAAATCAGAGTATTTTTGCAATTTTGATGATTTTTTGTGACCAAATGTGAAGTTTGAGTTGGATGGAAACATAATACGGTGCGTTATTCCGTTACTGATGGATGCATCATCAATTGTGTTGGTTTTTTGAATGATATTTCTTAGGTGAATGTATTTGATGAGCATAGCCGGAGAAGAACTGAGTGTGGACAGTATAACGAGAGTAAAAAAAAGCTATGTCTGAGCAAACTGTTGTAGGTCGATCATACTTAATTTATGTGTGAGAAACTGCAATGATTTACCTCGATACCGGTGTACCTCTTGCCTTAAGACATGTATTAGGGGAATTATTTAGGCTGGCGTCGAATGCTAGAGCGTTATCAAACAGAAATAACCCCAGAAGATTGCTTATTAGAAGCTGCTGGACGCATGCCGCAACAGCTTATTCAGACATAGCCTTTTTAGTTCCCTAAAATTTTTATCCCGGGTTCAGGCTATTTTAAGTAATAACGAGGGTTTGCTTGCCCCCACATGGTATATAACTCAGGGAAAATCAATTTTGAGTAATCTTCCATTTCAGCCACACTAATTTGTGCGTTTTTTTGTTTGCCAAATAGTGTAACTTCTTGACCTTGCTTCACTCCTTTTATGTCTGTGATATCAACAATGGAGGTATTCATTGATGTGACACCGACGACTTTCGCACGTTGTCCATTGATAATGACGTCGGCCTGATTTCCCATTCTACGAGGGTAACCATCTGAGTAGCCAACGGGAAGGTTTGCAAGTACGCTATCTCGCTTGGTTATATACGTACTGTCATAGCCCACGGTCTGGTTGGCAGGGAGTTGGTGTATAGAAGCAATTCGAGTTTTGAAAGAAACAATCGATGGGTATTCTGGATTGGTCGGCAGATCGCCATACAATACACCGCCAGGACGTACCATATCTAATTGCGCTTCCGGTACATTTAGTGAAACATAAGAATTAGCCACGTGAAGAGTTAATTCGTCACGTTTTAAATCAGCTTGTTTGATGAGCCAAGATGAATCTGTTTGAAAGTTCTTTAATTTTGCTCGTACTTCATCAGCATTGTAGTTTGGAAAGTGCGTCATTATGCCGACAATGTTTAAGTTAGCTTGCGTTGCAATATCAAGAGCTTCTGCTTTTCCTTGCTCAGTGGACATGTCAATACCATTCCGACCCATTCCACCGTCATTTAATGCTAAATGGACGTTGATTTTTTGATTGCGCTCTACTCCTAACTCAGCAATGAATTTTGCTTGTTGGTGGCTACCAATCAACTCTTCGATGTTGAGATCTAAACTCTGTTTGATCTCTCCTAAACTTGCAGAGCGAACACGGAGCAACTGCCCTTTAAAGCCGCTTTCTCGTACTGCTCGAGCTTCTGCATTACTCGCAATCGCCACGCAAGGAATCTGTTGTTCAAGAATGGTTGGCATTAAGCCAAATATGCCATTCCCATAAGCATCGGCCTTCATCACAGCACAAATTTTAGTATCAGCTTTAATGTGTGATTTGAACTGTTCTATATTGGATTTAAACTGACCCAAGCTTACTTCTAACCAAGAATTTGATTGTTGAATTGATTGCTCACTTGGTAGATTTTGATCAATGACTAGTGGTGCACTGTAAATAGAAAACGATGGAAAAGTAATCGCCAACGATAATAGCGTTATTTTAAAATTCATGGTGTCTCCATAAGGATAAATTAATGAGATTAATTGAGTTTGAAACGATTCATTGCTTCATGTAATGAGGAAGATAATTGACTAAGTTCATTGCACGCTAATGCCGTTTGTTTTGACCCTTCGGCGACTTCTTGAGAGGCAACATGGATTGTTTCTATATGGCGACTTAAATCTTCCGCCACAGAATCTTGTTGACTACAAGCACTTGCGATCTGTGTGCCCATATCAGAGATGTTGGATACGGAATGCTCAATTGAATTCATTAACTGAAGAGAACGATGGCCTTGTTCTGAATAGGTTTCAATACATTCACAGGATTTCACTGTTGCTACTTTAGCGTGTTTGGCAAGTACTTGTAGTTTTTCAATAACCGCAGTTATTTCTCCAGTTGAGTCCTGAGTGCGCCCTGCAAGAGTACGAACTTCATCAGCCACGACAGCAAAACCTCGGCCAGATTCACCAGCTCGTGCTGCTTCAATGGCTGCGTTTAATGCAAGAAGGTTGGTTTGATCGGCAATGCCACGGATCACATCAACGATAATGTTAATTTGGTGAGACTGCTCTTCTAACGCTGATACCGTATTGCCTGCATCATCAATAACTCCGGCGATTTCTTTAATAGAATCTACCATCGCTTTGTTGTCTTTCGCTCCATCTTTCGCTTGTTGATTAGCTTCACTAGCCTGACTTGCGGAATGCTCAGTGTTGTAGGCAACATCGGCAACTGACGCTTTCATTTCTGTCATAGCTGCTGCGATTTGAGCAATTTGATGCTGTTGGCCGTGCATTCCTTTTGTGGATGTATCTGAAATGTGAGTCATTTCTTCTACTGCACTGCTTAGTTGTGTTACAGCCGAAATAATTTCATCGATTAATTGACGCAAGTTATTTTGCATTTGTGATGAGGCGTCTGCTAACGACCCAAGTTCATCATTCCCAATTGCCTCACGATCTAACTGAGTTGATAAGTCTCCTTTTGCAATCGCATTAGCTTGTTTTACAATTAGAGATAGTGGCCCACAAATTAATTTAGAAAGTAATAAGGTAATAACAATCATGAAAATAAAAATGGCTAGGTTGCTGTAAGTTGACATTTGAGACAAGCGACTAATCGAATCAAGAATTTGTGCGCGGTTGCTATTCATTGCTTGTTTTAGGATGTCAGTTAAGACACTAACTTCAGCTTCGATGATTTTAAATGAAGGATAAGAGTCGGTCAGAAGAATTGAGCGAGCCACTTTCTTATTATTGAGTAACATAGCGCTGTTGAAGTTATCTATATAATTAATGTAACGCTGCCAACCACTCATAAGACGTTTGTACGACTCTTCCTCTTCTCCGGGCCAAACGGTTTGCCCATAAGCACGGAGTTCTGCTTCAATGTTTTTACGAATTTCTTTATTTTGATTGATCTTTTGGGCAATGGTTTCTTTGGATCCTTCCATGATGAATACCAAAAATTGGCTACGTCGTAAGTTCGCAATTTGATCATGTATACTGTCAACTTTTTCAGATGCGGGCAGGGTATCATCAGTATAATTTAGGAGATTACTGTTGATATTTGTTAGCTCATTATGTAAGAAAAAGGAAAAAAGAAGAATCATCATCGCAATGATTGAGAATGCACCCGCAATTTTTTTACCAATTGTTAAGTGTTTTAGGAACATGAATGTATTACCTATGATCTAATGTGTTTGTTGATGAAAAAATAATTTTTATTCATTTTATTTGACCATCAAAGGCCAGTGGAAATGTTATCGAGTGGTTGATAAATACAGCGATAATATTTGAAAAGGTAATGATGGATAAGAGTGGTATTAATGCGCTAGTGCTACACTATATTAATCCCCAGCTCTGATTAATAGGGGAAGTGTTCAGCCTTGTTGCATATGAAAATTAGTACGTTTTTACTTATTACAAAATTGAATTATTTCTATTTTATTCAAGTATTATGTTTACGTAAGGCTTTGTTGTTGGTTAGATTATCTAGTGCACATGATGTAGTAGTATCAAATGCATTGGATGGTATATCAGCGGCACTGTCACAGTATTGATTGAATTCGTCAAACCCTATGAATTTACAGCCTTTTTTAATGGTGATTTTATTGTCATGAACATTTGATTTTATTGGTTCACTGTATTCGTCTTTCATCAAAAAAACACCTTTTTGCATCAGTAATTATGGGAATATTTAGTCGTTATTTTTACGATACTACTCACTGCCTCATAATATATAATTGCTATCCAGTTTTTGTTTTCCATCAGAGAGCGGGACATTACGTTACCATCTTGTTGAACAAATAAATCCACTTCATCATCAAAATAAAAATTTTTAGAATAAAAGCTCGTTAATAATGAACATAGCCTTTTGTCTAAGAGATCAAAGGTAATTATCAATAGGTAAAATACCCAGTGATGATATCGATACTGATATAGTCGATAATTTAGACCGCAAGAAATTTATGAACAAATTCCATCGGAGTTTAAATATATACAATGCCTTTGAGATTTTTAAATTGTGATGTTTATCTGTCGATTTATATCCTTTTAACTTTTACGGCGGGAAGGTTACTTATTTTTAGTGTTAATATCAATAATTAGTATGATAAAACATATGCTTATGTATTTTAAAGTAGACATTCAAGCTTGGGCGTGTGAAAGTTTTTGTTTCTAATTGTATGATTTAAAAGTATTAATTTTTTTTAATAAAATCAATATAATTTATAGATAAACTGGTACGAACAGTGATATTAACTTTAGTCGTCGCATAGGATTATGATAAACGTTATAAATATGACGGAGCGCCATTTATTTGTCGCCTATTTTCAAGGCGTTTTATATCAATAAATCGTCTGATTTTCACCATAAGTCTATTCACATTTAATAATGGTTTATATTTATATTGTTCACTTAGTCGTGTGAACTTGATTACCACCGAACCTTAGCTAGTTTAAGGGGGAATGTTGCAACTAATTACATAAGGTTGAACTAGCCAGCTGTAGGGGAAATTTTTACGTATAAATAACCTCAACGCTGAAGAGATGGTTCATGACAGCGGATCTCTCGTATAAGAGTTTGAGGCTCTTATCTATATAGGAAAGGCGCTTTAATTAATAAAGCACCTTTAATTTATGCACTCAATTTCAAGAGTTTAATCGACTAACTTTTCACCATAACTTTAGCAATCGATGAAGAAGTTTTACCCTCGTTATCGGTTACCGTTAGCTTAAACGTCAGTGTGTTTTCTGCACTTGGTGTAAAGGTGTATGCATATTTGCTATCTGGATAGGCAATCTCAGTTTTTGGTCCACTAACCTGACTCCAATGGTAGCTGATTATTTTACCATCAGGATCCGATGATTGGGTACCATCTAATGCGGTCCATTGATTGGTTCCACTCATCGCATCTTTAACAACGGCAATAGGCGCTTTGTTGCTGTCTTCTACACCTTTTACTGTTATCGTCTGGATTGCTGAGTCAGAAGCTCCTGTTTGGTCGGTAATGGTCAGCTTAAATTTCAGCACAGAACTGTAATTAGGCGTGATCGCATAAGCAAAACGACTATCAGCATAATCGACACGGACTTTTGGCCCCGCAACTTGTTGCCACAAATAAGTTACTTGGCTTCCTTTCGGCACAACAGACTGAGTGCCATCCAACGCTACCCATTGATAAGCTTGCGCGGTGATATTTTCGACTACTCGTGCCTGTGGCGCATCGCCCTCAACTTGTATTTGACCTTGATACGCTTTGGCATTGTGCTCGGTAACCGTTAGGCTCATATTTCCTTCAACAGGTACATCAAATTGCGCCACACCATTTTGATCGGTTGTTACAACATGGGCTTCACCAGATGCAGAAACCAACGCAACCCGAGCTTTCGCTAAGCGTCGCTCCCCCTCACGAACAACAACATCAAACTTGGCTTGTGAGCCTTTGGCTAACTGTGATGGATAAGTCACGGTTAATTGGTTTGGTCTTTCAGTTCTTAGCTCAAGTTCCGGATCACCAAACCAGCTAAAGAAACGCGCGGTTAAAATCGCGTGGCTATCTTCAGCGCCATAATGGCCAAACAAACGATCTTTGGCGCGGTTCAACGCCATTGCAGGACGCCAAGAGACAGGATAAACAGCACTAGACCACGCACCGTCATAGTCATCCCAAAGACTGTCTAAAATAGCGGCATGCATCAGATCGTTATAACCGGAGTAGCTTACTCTTACTGCGCCTGTAAACCCAACGGCACCACCATTGGCATTGCGCATCCAAGACTCAGCAAATGAATCTTTTCCGTCAAACCAACCTGTAGCGCAGTTCAAGCTAAATACAAACGGGGCCATATTGCCATTGGTTAACGCATTCACTTCTGTTGCGGTGTAATGCGGATCAGCCCAACCTGAACCATTGCCATAACCATGGTCACGGTGCATGACAAAGCCTACACCTTGGTTAATCGCATCAGCAATCTGAACTCGATCGCCATTACCTTGATCTTTCCACACTTGTGGTACTGAACTTGGAGGATTCACACGGGCACTGCCGTAGTTCCAGCCACCATATTTAAGCTCTTTGGTTAAGTCAGCATCCCATTGCAACGCAGTATGGACGCTATAACCTTTATTGAACCTGTCACCTAGACCAGAGAAAAAGTCGTAGTCAGGACCTAAGAAATCGGCAGCGCGGTGCAAATCTTCCATAAACATGCGATCGGCAACCCGATTGGCGTCGCGATCTTGATACTGTCCGGCAAGAAGGACATGTTTGTAACGATCTGAATCCGTCGGATTTTGTTCGTAATTTAAGCTGCGGTTAACCATAGTGGTAATTTGAGCTTCAGTATTCCCCGGCAAACGTCCTATCACTACATCGGAGTATTTATCATCACCGTCAACAAGTGTGTATTCGTAATCGGTATGCCAGCGGTGATCTTTACCGTGGTAAGGGTGACCGACAATTTCATAACCTGGGATATCTTCATGATCACCTACCAAAAGTACATATGAGGTCATAGTACCGTTACTATAGGCATCTTTAATATAAGCCTTTATTTGTGCTTGAGTGCTACCGACCTCTGTTATTGTCGCGACGTGCACTTGATAACCCTTCTTACGCTTCCACGCCGCAAGTGGTTCTACCGTTTGTTGAAATCGGTCTGCAGTAATGATCAAGTAATCAGCTTTTTGAGCAGGTGTCAGATCAGCCTTATTTCCTTGCGATGGTACGTTGTCCATTTTTTGCTTTGGTTCAACTTGTTCATCACGTAAGTCAATTACCGCTTTTTTTTTCGCATCAAATTCAAGTTTATCTTCACGCTTTGGCTCTGATGCATCAGACAAAATATAATTAACTTTAAAACGTACTTTCTGTGCGAAACGTACCGTTCCTTCTATTGAATTAAAATCTATGGGACGATATGAAATCACTGCGTAACTTTTACCACGAACGCGCACTGTTTCAACGACAGAAATCAGTGGCACCTCACTCTCTGTTAAAGCGTTATAGGCTGCATTGTCTTTTACAAATGGCATATGCTGATCGGGACGGTTGCCATCTTCTTCAACTACGTCGGGAAATGGTAGCTGCACGGGATCAACCACCATGTCGGTATAGGTTTTTGACCACTCGACACTTTCAACCACTAACTCCAGCTCTGCGCCATCTGGAATACGAACCAGTTGTCGATAGCCCGTTAAATTCGGTTTCCCCGGCTCGTTGGGAGCTGCGCCATCAGGCAACATGATTCGATTATAAATATTGCCATCGGCCATTTTGACCTTTGCCAAAGTTAGTTCGGTTAACTTCGCTTCAAACACGGCGCTGTGGCCTTGTTTCTCAAGCATTGAAATGTAGTTGCTCGTTTCTCCATTGTTTTTGCCCGAGCGAGTATCCACTGGTGGGGCGAATTGAATAACTTGCTTATCAAATACCGATGCATCGGTATGCTCTAGCGTATGAGTAGCAGCCAAAACCGAAGGTGAAAGGATCGCGAGGGTTAATAGAAGCCTAGCCTGATTTAACTTCATAATATCTCCATATTATTACAAAAAATTATTATTATTCTTAATAGGAATGTGTTGATGAAACTATTACCCTTATTAAGGGCGTGTTGATGGTGTTATTATTGTAATAAGAACTTATTGATAGAGTCCTTATTTATGGTGCTCGTATCAAACAATGAAAAACTAATTTATCTATCTACTAAATCATCAGTAAATAATAAAAAGACAGAACTCATCGCTCTTACTATTAATTTAGAGAAGGATAAAGCCGAATAAAATATAAGTGCCAATGGAAAGTAAAGTATAAGCAGAAATGTGTAAAGGTGAATGTGATGCATAACAATGGGTAATGTATTTTTTTGTGCTATTCATTCAGGAAATGTTACTTTCAACAGTATTACGTTTGGGCGACAGCTGAACTGGAATGTCTATTCGCCATGAAGAAGCCACAGGCTTCTTTCTTCTTCGTGTACGATGTTCCAGTAATCATTACAGCACTATAGGGTAGAACGGTGTTATCTAATTATTTGCAACAAGCCCGTCGACATGTTTTGCTAGACGTTTAGCTAAACAGATTAATGTATACGTTGGTGGTAGTCCCCAAGCTTCTGGAATGACAGAGGTATCACAGACGTACAATCCTTGAATCTCAGACTGCAAGTTTGCATCGACGACTTCGCCAATTTTAGCGCTACCACCTTGGTGGGCAGCAAAATGATGAGTGCGATACAGGCTGGTGGCACCTGCTTGGCGTAAGATATTTTCTGCAATCTCAGCACCCGTATTCAGCCTTTTTTTGTCATCACTGCTTAATGTTTTATTAACCCATTTAGTCCCGATATTACCGCTTAATTCATCTTTGGCTTTCACCATAATTGATAGAGTATTATTAGGGGATAATAAGTGCTGAAACTTACCGACTTGTGCGGTAAATAAGTGGAAAAAAGGTTTAGGTAAACTTAAGTCAGAAAGCATCAAACCTTCTTGAGGTAGGTGTAACCCCGCCGCCATTGGGATCTCTCCATCGGGGTAGGATTCTGGTACTTTTCCCATCACCGCAATAACGGGATCCATAAAGAAATGCTGCCCTGCATTGTGCACTCCGCTTGCTTGTAATATCTGGGCGGAACCTATTCCTCCCGCCGCTAAAATAATGTTGCTAGCAAAGGCCGATTCAATTTTGCCGTGGTGTTTAAATTGGACACCTATTGCTCGATGCTCTTTGGTAATAACCTTCAGTACTTTTGCATGTGTTAGCAGCGTACTGCCTTGTTTTACTGCGGCATCGAGGAACATGCGCGCATTCCATTTTGCATCATAGGGGCAACCGTATGAACACTGGTGGCAAGCAGAACGGCATTTGTTTATATCAATGAATTTATCGAGCTTTTTCCAGTCGAGCTTAAGCTGTTGAGCGGCTGAAGCAATTCTATGTGCCATCGGGCCGATAAGTTCATCAGGTAATCTTGATAGGGGAAGGGTGCTTTCAACGTCAGCTATTTCTGCCGTTAAATCGATGCCATAACGCTGAAACATCTCGACGGGTGGTCTCATGGCGGTGGCATAATTTATTGCTGAACTACCACCTGCAGTAATCCCCCTAATAAGCAAAGATAAATCTGAGTTAACAAAAGCCCCTTTGCTAGGAATAGCCGCCATTTTAGCCATTTGGATGAAAGAGCCGTTGAGTGGTTCATCGCCTCCCCATTCCAGAATAAGAACACGCTGCCCTTTTAGTGCTAACTCGTTGGCGACGGTTGCACCACCAGGGCCACTGCCTACAACAATGGCGTCATAAGTGCTGTGTGTGTTTTTGGACATGGCTCTGGTACCTAGAATGAGGAGATAAAGTCAGCGTCACTATACGGTAGGTACACTTTTAAATATACGGACATCAGTCAGTTGAAAAACATAACACCCTAAATTGTCAGCTTTATTGTTATGAAATGATAAAAAATAATGCCATGCTAAGTACCGCTGTGAGCAAAACATTTTTGGTGCGCCATGCCAGTAATATGGCGAACAAGGCTGCGATTAAATAAGGGTTCTTGTATGAAAGCATCAATTCGCCGTCGGGTAAAAATACAATTGGGGCCCAAATAGCCGTTAATACTGCAGGGCTGGAATAGCTTAATAATTTTTGAGTTTGTGCCGTTAGCCTTAAAGGTAATTTTGGTTCTAAGAATACATAACGGCTAGCGAATACAAGTAGCGCCATCGCGGCAATCGTTAACCAAATCATGCGTCATTCCTTTTGAACGTATCGATTGAATAACCACAGAACATGGCGATTATGCTGGCGATCATTAACCCACCATCAACGTCAAAATATTGCAGTACGACCGAAAGAATCATCGCGACGAATACGGTGATTAGTACCGATAATTTTTTGATTGTAGGGATAACGATGGCAATAAACGTGGCAGCGACAGCGAAGTCTAACCCGATCGTATCAAGGTTGGGTATGAACTTTCCGGCAACAATGCCTGCGAAAGTGGCAATATTCCAGCAAATGTAAAACCATAATCCAGTGCCAAGGGCATACCAACGATTGAATTCTTTTTTCGATTGATGTCCACATAATGCAAACAATTCATCGGTTAACAGAAAGCCGAGGCCTAACCGCCAACGCAGAGGTAAAGGACTTATCTTGTCGCGCATTGTCACGCTATATAATAAATGACGAGAAGTAATGAAAAGTGTTGTGAGTAAAATCGTCCCTAACCCCGCCCCAACTTTGAGTAAACCGGTGGCGACGAGTTGGGCTGAACCGGCAAAAACAATGGCTGATAATGCTTGGCTGGCAAAAGGGTCAAGACCAATATCGATAGCAAATGATCCCGCCAATAATCCCCACGGGATCACTGCAATGCACAAAGGGGTAACGGCGATGGCACCTTGTCGGAATAATGTCCGCTTTTCTTGAGCCGTTAGCTCACAATCTGTTGTGTCTGTCTGTTTATGAGATGTGTCCATATACCCTCTTATTCATCATTACGTATTTCTATACGCTTCACTTTATGTGTATAAAATTGAATTAACTTGTACATTATTGCGCTTTCATTGCGTGAAATTGAAATAAAAAAAACGGCTAGAAAGCCGTTTCTTTTTTGAAGGGATAAAGAAGAGGTGAAGTATTCTTAAATAAGTTTATTTCGAATCTGAATCACCACTGCTTCAGCAATAATAACGACCGTAAAAATGCTGACTAATACCATCGCTACTTTCTGCCATTCAAATAAGTTCTGAGCATCATTCAAGATAACCCCGACACCACCTGCACCCACAAGCCCTAATACCGCAGACTCACGTACGTTTATATCCCAACGGAATAGCACAATTGAATAGAAGGCTGGCATTATCTGAGGCCAATAGCCTTTTAATAAAATACTTGCCGATGAAGCACCTGTTGCTTTTAATGCTTCAATGGGGCCCATATTTACTTCGGTAATGGCTTCTGCCAATAGTTTTCCGACAAAGCCAATACTTCGAATGGCAATGGCCATAATACCAGCTAACACGCCAGGACCAAATAGGGCAATAAAAAGCAAAGCCCAAACCAGAGAATTGACCGAGCGAGACGATACCAAAAAGAATTGAGCAACCCAGTTTAGCGTTTTACTTGGCGTGATATTCGGAGCATTCAGTAATGCTAACGGAATCGCAAAAACTAGCGTAAATAAGGTGCCGAGCGTGGCGATATGCAACGTTTCAACCATGGCTGCGTGAATCGCTTCAGGGTAAAACGCGAAATCTAATGGCACCATACGCTGAAACATATCGGCAAATTGAACGGGGGCGTCGTAAAGGAATTCAGGGATCACTTCCACGGTTTGCCAAGACCAAACAATCGCAGAAACTAAGCATAGGTAAATAGCAAATCGGGCAATGCGTTCGCTGGGTGTAAAGCGTTGCCATTCTTTATCGATGTGTGCCGTTGTCATTAGAAAATTCTCCTAACAATATTGGAAAGAAACTCACCGACTAAAATCAGTGCAATGATGGTGATTAAAATGGCCGCGACAAAATCATAATCAAACCGCTGAAAAGCAGAGAATAGTGTGCCACCTAAACCGCCAGCGCCTACAATGCCAACCATGGTAGAATTGCGTAAATTGGAGTCGAGTTGATAACTCGCAAAGCCAATGAAACGAGTAAACACTTGTGGCATAACAGCATATAAAATTACTGACATGAAACTGGCACCTGTTGCTCGAATTGCTTCAACGGGTTTAAATGAAATCTCTTCAATCGCTTCTGCAAACAGCTTAGCAATGAAGCCAATAGAGGCAAACACCAAGGTTAATATGCCTGCTAATGCACCAAACCCTACCGCTTTTACAAAAAGAATCGCGATGATAACGGGGTGGAAAGAGCGACATAATGCGATAAAACCACGAATTGGGATCGATACAATCGCTGGCATCATATTGCGCGCTGCCATTAGCCCAAGAAAAAGTGAAATTACAATGCCAAAGAAACTTGAGATGATCGCGATTTGTAGACTTTCAGCTAAACCGCTTAGCAATAAACTTGTACGTGAAAAATCAGGTGGAAACATACGAGAAAGTAAACGCTCACTCTCTCCAAACCCGATAATTAATCTATCTAACGTTAATCCTAACGTTGACATGCTATAAAATAGATAACCGATAATGGCAGCAAAAATGAGCCTGTTTACCCAAGACGTTTTAAATGGGTTTTCTTGGTTGGGTGTTGAGGTTAGTCCAGCCATGATTCGCCTCCATAGATCACTTTTAAATCTTCTTCTGTAATGCCTTCAGGACTACCGTCGTAGTGTACTTTTCCGTCACACATACCGATGATGCGTTTAGCAAAACGTTTGGCTAAATTCACGTCATGAATATTGACCAGTACCGGAATGTTTTTCTGCTGAGCGAAAGTTTCCATTAACTCCATGATTTCAACTGCCGTTTTGGGGTCAAGTGACGATGTCGGTTCATCTGCAAGCAAAATATAAGGGTCTTGCATGACGGCACGAGCAATACCCACCCGTTGTCTTTGGCCGCCTGATAAGCTATCGGCACGTTGATTTGCGAAGTTGGATAGCCCTACAAAACTCAATAGTTCAAAGGCTTTATTGAGATCTTCAGTGGAGTAGTTTCGTCGCCAAGCATTCCAAGCACTGATGTAGCCCAGACGCCCACTCAACACGTTTTCAATAACAGTTAGGCGCTCAACAAGATTGTATTCTTGGAAAACCATACCAATATGCCGACGTTGTTTGCGAAGTTCTTGTCCTTTTAATTTAGTGAGATCTTCACCATCAAAAAGTATTTCACCTTCAGTTGGATCGTTAAGGCGATTGATACAGCGAAGTAGGGTACTTTTCCCTGTACCGGAAGGGCCGATGATTGCGATGATACCGGGTTGGTCGATATCAATATTAATCCCTTTAAGGATTGGCTTACCTGCTACATATTGATGATAAAGATTGTTGATTTTTATTCCGTTACAGCTGGCTACGGTCATGCTACTTATCCCTGTACGAATATTTGAATGTTCTATGCCCTACCCGTGAGGGCATAGAATTGTAGAGAGGTTAGATTTAGGTAATGGCTGGGTATTAACCAATCACTATTGGTTGCTGGCTTGTTTTGCTAACAGGGCAGCTTTTTTCTTTGCACGTTTGGCGGCATCTTTTTCAGCAAGCTGTTTTAGACCTGCTTTTGTGTATGCAGTACCGGTTGCATGGGCGATATCTCGAATGACGCCCCATTCTTCTTTGTAAGTGATTGGTGCGAAGCGATCAGCACCTTTGAAGGTTGCGGTCATTTCTGGAGTGAAACGGTAGCTATAGAAAGCCTCTTGGATTTTTTCAACCAGCTCTGGTTTTAAGTTATGTGCGTAGCCAAAAGCGGATGTTGGAAAGCGTGGACTACGGTAGATTATCTTAAGTTCAGAGCCATCAACTCGACCAGCGTCGACCATACGATCATATACGTCAGATGCGACAGGTGCTGCGTCGTAGTCTCCATTGAATACACCGAGAATAGATTGATCATGCTTACCTGAGTACAGT
>SWCB01004730.1_pt1 | contig 29602 bp, 20 predicted proteins | sample 4692901 | NCBI WGS metagenome assembly SWCB01 (sample SAMN10267276, study PRJNA491770) | bioreactor metagenome | isolation source: DHS bioreactor inoculated with subseafloor sediment | place: Japan: off Shimokita Peninsula | collected 2006-08 | reverse complement strand
GTGCGGTCCTCGATCCACAAGGACGAGATTCCCGACACCTGCGGCACTTGCCATGCCGGCATCGAAGCCATTTATCGTGAGGGCGTCCACGGCCAACTGTGGGAAGCGGGCGACGATCGCGGCCCGGTTTGCTCGAGTTGCCACACGTCCCACGAGATCATCGATCCGGGTAGATCGCATGGACGCCGTGGCAATCGCTGCATGACGGGACGACGATCAGGCCCTGTTTGATCAGGCCCCGGCCGTGCATGCTGTCGATGTACTGCTCGGCGGCGAGCGGGTGTCGAACACCCGCCTCCGCCATCAGGTTCGTATTGGAGTGGCATACGGCGCAGGTAAAGGGCAGGTTGAGCTTGTAGGTGCGGGACTGCGGGTTGCCGCTGGTCAGGATATCGTGGGTGCCGTGGCAGTCGTAGCAGTGGGCCGCCTTGCCCTGGCCCGCCTCGAGCGCCTGACCGTGCACGCTCGACGCGTGCTCGTCGAACGGCACCGCGTGGCAGGACTGGCACTGGGCCGGCTCCAAGTCCCGACCATGGAGCAGACTGGTCACATCAGCGTGGCAGTCCACGCAACGCAACTCGGCGTGTACCCCGATGTAGTCGGCCGGGCCGATGTGAATCCCCGGCCGCGTCGCCGGCGCCTCCGCCAGAGCCGCCTCTTCACCGGCGACCGGGGCCAGCATGCGCCAGCGGTCCTCGGGAGCCAGGCTGGCCATCTCCGGTTTGCCGTGACAGTTGAGACATTCACGGTTGTCCGGTGGCGCCGTCTGTGCCCAGGCGCTGGGAACGAGGGACAGCACCAGGAGCATCGCCACCGCAGCGAGCGGAGATCGAGCGGATTGTCCGTCCTGCAAGAGCGTCATGGCATCCTTCCGGCGCGCGGAATGCGACCAGGAGACTCAAAGCATGCCGTGTGCCAGTATGGTGGTTCGTAACGTCCTGTATAAACTAGGCTTGTGAATCGTTATTCTCGCCCTCAAGAAAGCCGCCGATTTGCCTTTCTCGGACTCGGGATTCCGGCGTCAAGGGGAGCGTGATACAAAAAGCCGCCCCCGGCTGCGGACCCCGCACCAGGCGCAGGTCGCCGTGGTGACGCCGCACCAGGCTGCGACTGATCGCCAGCCCCAACCCCGTGCCCTTGCCCGCCTCCTTCGTGGTGTGGAACGGCTCGAAGATCTGCTCCTCATCGCCCACCGGAATGCCGGGCCCGTTGTCCGACACCCGTATCTTCACCGCGCCGTCCTCGATGCGGGCGCTGAGGCGAAGACGAGGCTCCGGCGTCCCCTCCAGAGCGTCAAGGGCGTTCATGATGAGATTGATCACCACCTGCTGCACGGCATGGGGCATGAGACGCACCTCGCCCAGCCCGGCGGGCAGGTCCCGTTCCACACGCACATCGCGCAGACGCTGGTCGAAACGCACCATCTCCAGCGACTGCATGAGCAGGTCCGCGAGGTCGGTCATCTCCCAGCAGCCGCCGGCGGGATGAGCAAAATACCGCATGTGATGGATGATCGTCTGGATGCGACGCACCTGCTCCCGCAAGGACGCCGTGGTTTGGCCATTGAGATTGGCCGCATCGCGCTCCACGAGTTGCAGCAGGCTGTCGATGTTGGCCAGGGGATTGGCGATCTCGTGGGTGATGCCCGCCGCCATCTGCCCCATGGTGTTCATCTTCTCCTGCTGCAGGAGAGCCTCTTGCTGGCGGCGCAGGGCCCGGTTGACAGCGCTCAGTTCCCCCTCGCGGCGGTGCAGGCCGGAGGTGATGTGATTGGTGATGAAGACGGTCAGCCACAGCGCCGCGATCCAGCCCGCCGCCGGGACGGCATCAGCGCGGGGTATCGGCCAGCCGCGCGTCGCGATCAGGCCCAGCCACAGCATGGCGATGGCGGTCAAGGCGGCGACGTAGGCCGCGGTTGAGCCAAGCAGCAGGCTCGCGAAGATCATGTGCAGCACGTAGAAGCCCAGGAAGGGGCTGCGCAGCGAACCGGTAGCCAGGCAGACGACGGTCAGCGCCGTGAGGTCAAGGCCAATCTGAGCCCAGGCCAGGCGCAGCAAGCGAGGACGCCGGGGACTCTCAGCGCAGGTGCGCAGCAACGGGAACAGCACCGCGTTGTAGGCCAGGACACCCACCCCGACGAGCGTGACCGTGAGGGCGGTTGTTGGCTGGCTCGCCAGCAGCGAATAGGCAAGCCCGCCGACCAGCATCGCCACGCCGGCGAGCCAGCGCAAGGCGACAAACCAGCGAAGTTCGCTGCGAATCAGTTGGTTCGTCTGGATGGATCGAGGCGGGGGCTCGATCACGCAGGTGTCTCCGATCCGAGTCGACGTCGAATTCCCGGTCTAGGTGTGGGAATCGTCCTCGATCGAGCGCTCAAGATCAAGCATCTGCGTCCCCGCGAGGTAATCTGTCAGCACAATACGCCGAATTCGTGTCAGGCCGTCCACCGTGATGCGCATTCGCTCCAGCGTGTCGCGGATCTGCTTGAGGGGCTTCACGAGGGCCTGGGTGCCCCCCGAGGTTCGCTCCGCCAACTCCACCTGGAGGGAGATGATCGCCATGGCGTTGTTCAGTTCGTGGCTGAGGGTGCGGCCCATCTGCTGCAACGCCTCGAGCTTCCGCTCCTCCATCTGCTGCAGTTCCTCGGCCAGGCGATTGTGGGCTCGGCCAAGCTCGTCGAACTCGTCGTTGCCCTGCAGCTCCACGCGATGGGTGAACTCCTGGCTCGCCAGCCGGCGGCTGGCCTCCACCAGGTCGTCGATCGGCTTGAGCACCATGCCCGCGGCCCGAAAGAGCAGCAGCGTCGCAATGTTGATCACCGCCACAAAGACGACGAGCACCCCCAGCAGAGTACGGCGGAACTTGCGCGTCACGGTCTGCTGCTCTTCCCCGGCGTGTCGCTGGGCGATACGCACCAAGGCGGCAATCTCCTTGCGCACGGCGATGGAGGCGATCAGGGCTGCGTCGGCGTGCGCCATGGACAACTCCGGATCCTGCGTCGTGGCCAAGGCCCCGACTTCGACGAGGAATTCCGGCAGCACTTCCTGGAGGCGAGCATACTCCTCCCGACCCTCATCCTTCATGATGTAGACTTCGCCCAAGGCTTCGACTTCCGTACGAAGCGCCTCGGTCTCGGTGATCAGGTGGTCGAGATGGGTCTTGCGCAGCAGGCGAAGCTCGTTGAGCTCCACTTCAATGGCGGTGATCCTCGTGCTCAGGGCGCACGTGTTCGTGGTTGAGGAAATCGCCACATCGTTGATGTGGCTCATGTCGTTGAGTACGTCCTGAAGCAGCAACGCCGCGGTGACGGCCGCCCCGAGAAGGACGGCGACCAGGACGCCGAGCGTAAGCATCAGTTTTTTACGCAGCATCGCCGGATTCACTCCCCCGTCGTAAGCGTGGTTTCCAAGCGTCCGCCGGGGGCAGGGCCGAGAACCCCGACCGCGCCCCAGTCCGCGCCGACCAGATCGATCATGACGCGGACGGCCTCGTATTCCTCCGGCGCGCAATCCACGAATCGCAACGCGCCGAATTCACCAAGGACCTGCCGGCCCTCCGGATGCGAATTCATGCTCAGTAGCGTCTGCTGCAAACGCTCGCCCCAGATCTCCGCCGTCTCTGCATCCACCAGGAGGGCGTTGTTGGGTACGGGATCACTTGTCGCCAATCGGCGGATGCGGCCTGCATTGGCTGATTCGTAGGCGTCCAGTCGGAGGTTCTTGGCGGCGCCGAGTTCGACGTTGCCCGCGATCACTTCCCGGATCACCTCGTCGTGCGTCCCCACCCAGCGAATGGTGGGCATTCCCGCCTGGCTGAGGATCCCCAGCCGTTTCATCTCAGCAATGGGAAAGAGATCGCCCGCGGTTGTGCCCTTCACCATGGCGATGGACTGCCCGGCCATCTGCTCCAGCGACTGGATGGGCGACTCGACGAGGGTGAAGATGACCCCTTGGTAGGTCGTGATTCCCTCGGCAATCTCCGGCTTGGCCAGCACCCGCGCCGCATACCGATCCATCGCCAGAACGGACACGAACGAGCCCAGAAAAGCCCCGTCAATCGCATCGGTTTCGAAGTCCTGCAAGACACCTTCGTAGGTATTCTCGGTCACCACCTCGACAGGATGCTGCAGGCGTTCCGCCAGGTAATCAGCCAGGCGCTGGTAGCGGCGGCGCTGCTCGAAGATGTCCCGTTCCGGCACCAGGGCCAGCCGCAGCGGCTCCAGACCGGTGTCAGCCGGGGGAGCTGGATCGCTCGCCGAAGTGGGGGCGGGAGAGGATCCCAGCCACAGGGCAAGCCCGATGGCAGCGATAACAACGACCGCCGACATGATGATCCAACCGATACGCATCGAGCAGCCTCGCTCCGTACGATCGACAGTAGCGGGTTAAATCCCTACAAAGACCATGCCAAACAGCAGGAGTCGCCCGGAAGCGTCGATCCGCTACTTGGAGCCAATATCGGCACTCGCGTCGATGTTCTTGGGGATCTCCAGCTCATCAAGTTTGCGGTACAGGCTGGAAATACCGATGCCCAACTGCTTGGCGGTCTCGTTCTTGTCGTAGTTGTGACGACGCAGGCAGTAGATGATGTGCTGCCGCTCGAACTGCCGCAGAGCCTCTTTCAGATCCTCGCCGCCGTCCCCCTCGTCTCCCTTGGCGGCGAAGGGCAGATCCTCGACGGTGATCTCGCGGTCTTCAGCGAAAATCACCGCTCGCTCGATGACGTTCTCCAACTCTCGAACGTTGCCGCGCCACTCGTGGCTGAGCAGGGCTCGCATCGCGGCGGCGTTGATGCCCTTCACCTCTCGCGTCATCTCCCGCGCGTACTTGTCGATGAAGTGCTGCACGAGCAGCGGGATGTCGCCCTTGCGCAGACGCAGCGGCGGCAGGACCAGCTTGATGACATTGATGCGGAAGAAGAGGTCCTCACGGAACTCGCCTGCTTCAATCATCGCCTCCAGATCCTGGTTGGAGGCCGCGATCACGCGCAGATCGACCGGGCGCGAACGGGTGTCACCCACCGGCGTCACCTGCCGATTCTCCAGCACCCGCAGGAGCGAGCTCTGCACCGCCATGGGCAGCGTCGAAATCTCATCCAGGAAGAGCGTGCCGCCGTTCGCCGCTTCGAAAAGCCCGGTCTTGTCGCGGATCGCCCCGGTGAATGATCCCTTGCGATGCCCAAAGAGCTCCGACTCGATCAGGCTCTCGGGGATGGCGCCGCAGTTCACTGCCACGAAAGGCTTGGTGCGCGTCAGGCCGTTGTAGTGGATCGCCCGGGCGAAGAGTTCCTTGCCGGTGCCCGATTCGCCCTCGATGAGGACGTTGCTCTTGACGCCCGAGAGCTTCTTGACCTGCTCGAAGAGCGCTCGCATGTTGGGCGCTTCGCTGACCAGGTCGTGGAAGGTCGTGCCGCCGGCGAGCTGCTCCGTGAGCACCTCACGATGCCGGGTGAGCTCTTCGTACTCCAGGGCCCGCTTCACCTTCATCAGCAAATCATCGAACTGGACCGGCTTGAGCAGATAGTCCCAGGCCCCCTTGCGCATCGCCTCGACCGCGTTGTCCACCGTGCCGTACGCCGTCACCATGATGATGGGCAGCTCCGGCGCCAATTGGACCAGGCGGCTGAGCAACTGCAGGCCGTCCATCTCCGGCATGCGCAGGTCCGAGATGACCAGATCAACCGGCTCTTCGACGACCAGTTCGTAGGCGGCCCGGCCGTCCTCTGCCTGCAGCACCTCGTAGCCCTCGGTCTCGAGGAGCTTGGCGAGTGTTTCCCGCAGGATCTGTTCGTCTTCCGCGATGAGGATTCTGTGGGTCATTCGATTCCCGGATCTGGCAGTGGTCGATTCGCAGGGATAGTAGCGCCACGTCGGCCAATTGGCGCGTGACACAGAAAAGCCTATCGGGAGATGGCTGATTTGGCCACTGTGGGGCACCCCAGAATGGGTGGTGTGTCGGGAAGGCTCAGGACAGGAGTCCACGGCGTCTTGTCGTCGGTCCGATATGGGCCTGCCCATTGGTTCACGGGCGAAGTGGTATTGGACGCGGCCGGTGGTGAGCGACCTCGAGTTGCCTTCCTCAGGATCTGCTCAGAAGGTGGTGATGCCGTACGGCGCGCCGAGTCGCCGTTGAAGGCCTCACTATCCCTTTTCTTCTTGACAGGAGGAGCATTCGGTCGAGACTAGAGCCCGGATCCTGAGGTCCGCTCTGAGGGCGGGGCTTGTGAGGCATTCGCTGTTCATACGGAGAAGGCAATGGTTCGCGGCTGTCAGACAACGTCGATCGCTGGGTTTGGTTTCCTCATACTGCTCTGCGCGGCGAGCGCCATCGCCGAACCATGTGACCCAGCTCAGGCATATGACATCATCCGCTACAAGACTGGCATGGGGCCATCATCAGTCATCACGGCCGACTTCAACCTCGACGGCGTACAGGATCTAGCCTCGGCGAATGCGAGTAGCAATACCGTCTCGGTGTTGCTGGGAGCGGGGGAGGGCTCCTTTGAGGAGCAACTGTCAGTCGGTGTGGGGCGGATACCGAAAGATCTCGCCGCCGCAGACCTGAACAGTGACGGAATACCCGACGTGGTAGTGGCGAACTCTGATGACCACGACGTCTCGATTCTGCTGGGAAACGGAGACGGCAGCTTTCTTCCTCAGCAGAGGTGCAGCACCGGCCAACGGCCGACGTCAATTGTCATCGCTGATGTCGATGGGAATGGGGCCAACGACATAGTGACCGCCAATCTGTGGGACGACGACGTATCGATTCTTCTGGGGGATGGCAACGGCGGCTTCGCCAGTCAGCAGAGCGTTGCGGCTTGCTATCGGCCGGAGAGTGTCACCGTTGCCGACTTCAACGCCGATCAGCGCATCGATCTTGCGGTAGTGAACCGCAGCTACAATGATGTAACCGTATTCTTGGGCAACGGAGATGCCACCTTTCAGACGGGGCAGAGTTACCCAGCGGGATCGGGAGCCACCTTTATCACGACGGCGGACATAAATCAGGATGGGTGGCATGATGTCGTTGTGGCCAATCTGTCGGACCGATCCGTGTCAGTTCTTGCAGGGCGAGGAGACGGGACATTCGAGGATCAGGCGCAGTTCTTCACCGGTGCGTCCCCGAAGTGGATCGTCATCGGCGACGTGAGTCAAGATGCTCGGCTCGATCTCGTCGTCGTGACAGGAGACGGATACAACGGTGAACTTGCGGTCCACATTGGCAATGGGGATGGGACCTTCCAATCGCCCATTTTCCTTCGAATGGCTAATCGCCCCCTCTCGTTGGCGGGCAGTGACCTGAATGGAGATGGGAAGACAGATCTCGCCGTCGCAAATTCCACCAGCAGTGACATTGTCGTCTTGCTCAGCAAGGGAGGCGGCGCCTTCAAGGAGGAGAACCGCATTCGAGTTGGGGATGGAGCACAGTCCGTTATCGCCGCTGACCTGAATGCGGACGGGATTGCGGACTTGGCAGTGACAAACATCTGGGCTGACAAGGTGTCGGTCCTGTTAGGCAACGGCAATGGGACCTTCCAGGAAAGGCGGGAGTACGGTGTTGAGGACAGACCACGCTTTCTGGTTGCGGAGGATCTCAACGGAGATGGGTCGCCGGACCTTGGGGTGACGAACTGGGCCAGCCACGACGTCTCAGTGCTGCTTAACAATGGCGATGGCACGTTTCAGCCGGATCAGCGCTTCGATGTGGGCACTCTACCCAGGTCGATTGTCGCAGGTGACTTTGATGGGAACGGGACTCTGGATCTGGCTGTCATTAACGCGGATGACGATGATGTCTCGATCCTACTTGGCAACGGCGACGGCACGTTCCTGGCACAACGCCGCTACGGTGTGGGGACGGAGCCGTACTCGATGATCTGCGAGGATGTTGATCGTGACGGCGCATGGGACCTTGCAGTGGCTAACTTCGGTAGTGATGACGTATCCATTCTCCTTGGCAAGGGTGATGGGGCGTTCTGGCCTGATCAGCGCCTGCCCACGGGGGCCAAGCCAGCCTCACTTGTGGCGGGGGATGTCAATAGTGATCTAGCACCCGATCTCGTTGTGGTCAACCTGGGGAGCAGCGACGTTTCCGTCCTGCTAGGCAACGGTGACGGGAGCTTCCAAGCGGAGCAGCGCGTGGGTGCGCTCGAGACTCCAAACGCCATCGTGATGGGTAGGATCAACAATGACGCCGCGCATGACTTGGTGGTGTTGGACAAAGGGAGCGGTGAAGTCTCGCTGCTCGCTGGCATCGGTAACGGTTCGTTCCAGCCGGTTCGCAAGTTTGTAGTTGGTCGCGTCCCTGAAGCCGCGGTCTTCGAGGATCTCGACGGCGACGGTGCGGCGGATCTCGTTGTCCTGGATGATGACACGGATAGTGGGCTCGTTCTTCTCAGCCGCTGCCCCGCCCCCTGCCCCGGCGACATCGACGGCGATGGCGACACCGACCAATCCGACCTCGGCTTGCTGCTCGTCTCCTACGAGAAGCCACCTGGCGACCCGCTCTTTGATCCCCGCGCCGATCTCAACGGCGACGGCGAAGTCGGCCAGCCGGACCTTGGCCTCCTCCTCGCCGACTACGACTGCGGGTTGTAGATGACGCCAGTGGAAGCTGCCTTGCGATGATTGTCCGGAGCGAGCCGCGCCGTCCCCGGCCGCGGCGCCTGGCGTGATCGCGCCCTGGACGGGAGAACACCACTCGCGTGGACGCAGCGGCTCACCGGAACAGACAGGGGTGCCACTGGTTGCTGGCTGTCGAGTGCAACGACATTCCTGACAGTGTTGAAGGGACATGCCTGACAGCTCACGGCATCAAGGTCCCTGGCGAAACTCGCAGCATGCGCCCTCGTTTCGCGCAAAGAAAATGCCTGGGGCAGCGGTGGGAACCGCCCGCAGGCAGGTGGGGTGCGAAGCATCTCAAAAGCGTCTGAGGTGACGCCGACGCTTCGCTGTTGGGGGCTCGAAAAAGGCCATGGAGGCGAGCGGGGTGTCGCGTTGCGGCGAAAGACACGCAGGCGTTCCTTCACCAATCTCTCGCGAACAGGCGGCACACAGTCCGGCGCCGTCCCTTCCTTATCCGGGGACGAGTCTCACACGGGTTCCATCCACTCGCCGACCGATCTGCTCTCCGCTGCATAGACCTCCATGGCTCTCTGTTGGCCCGGCGTCAGGGCCGGGCGGTGTCGCAGCCGATCGCAGTCGGAGCCTGCGATCGCGCTCGCTCGTCAGGAATGATTCAACTACATCCGAGGCTGTTGCCACAGTTAAGGCACTTGTAACAGGTGCCGCTGCGGACGGTGATCTCGCCGCAGACATCGCACGGCGGCGCGTCTCCCATGTTTTCCGCCATGGAGGCGGTCAAGGCGCTGGTGGGTGTTTGTTGCGGCGTCATCGCCATGCCGCCGGCAAAGCGACTGGCGGACACGGAGAAGTCGCTCGGCCCACTCGCCGGGCCGCGGCTCGTCGAAGCGGTGCCGCTTGACGCGGATCTCGAGTCCTCGCTCTCGCATCGATCATTCTCCTCGCTGATCCGCATCTTGGCGGAGGCTTGCGTTTTGCTCTCTTCCGGCTTCGCCGGTTGCCGATCCGTATTCGCTGCGGAACGATGCAACTGGGCGCTGGGCACCGCTGTCTCGCGATAGCCGGGCACGAACTGGATGCCGATCCATCGGAAGATGTAATCGACCAGGCTCTTGGCGAAGGGGATGTCCGGGTTGGTGGTCATACCCGCGGGTTCGAAGCGCTGGTTGCTGAACTTCTGCACCAGGCTCTTGATGGGCACGCCGTATTGCAGGGCGACGCTGACCGCCGTCCCCAGCGAATCCATCAGGCCGCCGATCGTGGAGCCTTCCTTGGCCATGGTGATGAAGAGTTCGCCGGGCGAGCCGTCGTCGTACAGGCCGACGGTCACGTAGCCCTCATGGCCGGCGACGTTGAACTTGTGGGTGACGCTGGTGCGGGTGTCGGACAAACGACGCCGCAGCGGTCGTTCGACAATGCGTTCGACCACTTCCGTCACGACCTGGGGAGTCTCCTGGGCCATCGCCTCCGCCAGGCGAGCGGCCTCCTGCAGGACTTCCTCGCGGGCGGCTTCCAGGTCTTCCTCTTCCGCCTCATCCTCAGCGAGGATCTGCTCGTCGGACTTGCTGCTGAGCGGCTGGCTCAGCTTGCAGCCGTCGCGGTACAGGGCGTTGGCCTTCAGGCCCAGTTCCCAACTGAGGCGATAGGCTTCCTTGATGTTCTCGACGCTGGCTTCGTTGGGAAGATTGATGGTCTTGCTGATGGCGCCGGAGATGAAGGACTGGGCCGCCGCCATCATGCGGATGTGACCCTCGGTGGCGATGAAGCGCTGGCCGGTCTTGCCGCAGCGGTTGGCACAATCAAAGACAGGCAGATGCTGCGACTTGAGATGCGGGGCGTCTTCGATCGTCTGGGTGCCGCAGATGATCTCGTTGAGCTCCTCGATCTGCTTGCGTGAGAGTCCAAGCTCGGCAAGGAGGTTGAAGCCGCTCGTGCTGCGGGCTTGCTCCGCGTCGATTCCCAACCGCTCAAACAATTCGCTGGGCAAGGACCAGGGGCTGAAGGCATAGGCTAGCTCGAAGACGCCGGGCAACTGGTCGCCGATCTGTTCGAGTTCTTCCGGCTCGAACTTGTTTTCGGTGAGGAACTCGGAGAGGGTCACTCCCTCGCCGGGGATCTCGACATCGAGCGTCAGCGTGCCCAGCACGTAACGCAGGATGTCGCGGATCTCATCCTCGCCGTAGCCGAGCGCTTCCAATGCGGGGCGAAGCGAGTTGTTGGCGATCTTGAAGTAGCCGCCGCCGGCGAGCTTCTTGAACTTGACCAGGGCGAAGTCAGGCTCGACGCCGGTCGTGTCGCAGTCCATGAGCAGGCCGATGGTGCCGGTGGGGGCCAGGACGCTGACCTGGGCGTTGCGGAAGCCGTGCCGCTCGCCGAGTGCAAGCGCCTCGTCCCAGGCGTTGACGGCCCGGCCCAGGATGTCCTGGGTGTTGGCGATGGGCAGCGCCGTCGACTGCATGACCTCGTGATCGACCGGCATGGGGCGAATGGGCAGATCCTCGTAGGATTCATCATCGCGCGAGACGCCCTGGGCCGCCCGCCGATGGTTGCGGATGACGCCCAGCATGCGGTCGCGGTTGGCATGGAAGCCGCCGAAGGGACCGTGCGCTTTGGCCATCTCGGCGCTGGTGGCGTAGGCCCGGCCGGTCAGGATCGCGGTCAAGGCCCCGCAGACCGCCCGCCCCGCCTCCGAGTCGTAGGGGATGCCCGCCTGCATGAGCAGGGCCCCGACGTTGGCATGCCCCAGGCCGAGCGTGCGGTAGCGATAGCTGAGGCGGGCGATCTCCTTGGAGGGATACGCTGCCATGAGCACGCTGATTTCCAGCACCATCGTCCAGAGACGAATGGCGTGCTCGAAGGCGTCCAGATCGAACGTCCGCGTGGCGCTCTGGTAGAACTGCAGCAGGTTGATCGAGGCCAGGTTGCAGGCGGTGTTGTCCAGGAACATGTACTCGCTGCAGGGATTCGACGCCTGGATCCGACCGTCCGCCGGGCAGGTGTGCCAGGCGTTGATCGTCGTGTCGAACTGCAGGCCGGGGTCGGCGCAACGCCAGGCCGCGAAAGCGATCTCGTTCCAGAGCGCCCCGGCCTTGAGCGACTTGTCGACCGACCCATCCGTCCGTCGCTTCAGTTCCCATTCCTCGTCGCCGTCCAAGGCATGGAAGAAGTCATCCGGCACGCGCACGGAGTTGTTCGAATTCTGCCCGGAAACCGTGTAGTAGGCCTCGCCGTTGAAGTCGTAGTCGAGATCGAGTCCGAGCTTCTCAGCGGTGTCCTTCTGCTGGTCGCTGAGGTGCTTCATGCCCTCAACGAGGGCGGCGACCTTGATCTCCTCCCGCACCTTCCAGTTGACGAAATCCTCGATGTCCGGGTGATCGAGATCCAGGCAGACCATCTTGGCGGCCCGGCGGGTAGTGCCGCCCGACTTGATGGCGCCGGCCGCCCGATCGCCGATGCGCAGCCAACTCATCAGGCCACTGCTGGAGCCGCCGCCGGAAAGGGGCTCGGTCTCGCCGCGGATCGCCGAGAAGTTCGTGCCCGTCCCCGACCCGTACTTGAAGAGGCGCGCCTCGCGCACCCAGAGATCCATGATGCCGCCGGGGTTGACCAGGTCATCGCCGACCGACTGGATGAAGCAGGCGTGCGGCTGCGGGTGGGTGTAGGCGTCGTCCGCCAGCTTGACCTCACCGGTATAGGGCTCGGGGACCCAGTGCCCCTGGGGCGGGCCGCTGATGCCGTAGGCCCAATTCAAGCCGGTGTTAAACCACTGGGGGCTGTTGGGGGCGGCCATCTGGTTGAGCATCATGTGACAGAGCTCGTCGTAGAAGGCCTCGCCGTCCTCGCTCGAGTCGAAGTAGCCGTACTTCTCGCCCCAGTGCTGCCAGCAGCCGGCGAGCCGATGCACGACCTGCCGGACGCTGCGTTCCGGGCCGGTGATGACCTTGCCGTCGTCATCGCGCAGCGCCTCCCCGGTCTCGGGGTCGATCTGGGGCACGCCCGCCTTGCGGAAGTACTTGCTCACCACGATGTCGGTCGCGAGTTGGCTCCACGAGGCCGGCACCTCGACCTCGCTCATCGAGAAGATCACCGAACCGTCGGGGTTGGTGATGCGACTGGAGCGCTTCGTCCAGGGGACGCAGTCGAAGACGGTGGTCTGGCTGGGGCGTTCCGCAGCATCGACCTCGGGAGGCGCGGCCATGCGGCTTCCCTGGTTCGCCTCTGCGGGGGCGCTGTTGAGGGCTTCAGTGAAACGTCGGGCGATTTTCATTCTCGGCAATCCGTGCTTTTGAATGGGGCGATTGGGTCTGGGAACAACGGAAACAGAAGCAGTCGTGGGCAAAGCCTCCACCCGGGTCGGCGGGCGGAAGTGCGGCGGGCGCCTCGTCACTCAAGGACGGAGGCGATCTCGGCAAGAACTGGGTCGAAGAAAAGAGTGGGGCTGAGCGGACTCATCAGCCCCTCTGGAGGAGGAGAAGTCTGCATCGATTCCCTGCCCGACGTGCGTTCTAAGAACGCCAGCCGAAGCAGGGTGCGATCCGGAGGAAAGGTCAGTTTGAATCGAGTCCGGCGACATAGACAATGGCTCCGCAGCGATCGGCGTGCGGTGACGTGTTCAACCAAGGAACGACGGGGCGCTCACGACCAGGTACGGATGGAGGAAAATGCGAACGGTCCCGCGAGATCCAGCCGCACCTGTGTCACAGGCCGGGCGTGGCAAATGTCGTCCCACCTCGCTCCAGAAGGGGCTGCGAGGCGTCTTGTTTCGGAGCACGGGCATGGGGCTCACCTCTACCTAGTCATCTCAACAGCGGCGGTCGGTCGATGACAAAACAACCGCCGGTCGGGAAGCGCCCGAACAGGGCAAAGAGACCGCCTCCGGCGGTGTACAGTCTCCGCCGCTTGCGAACATCTTTGTCGCAATTCGTTTTCCACCCAACGCTGTGCATCATACCCCAAGATATTGCGTGCTCAAGTTCTAAAAGCGCAATATCTTCGACTTTGCTCTATGTGAGTCAGGCACCGTGCGCAAGGCCAAAACGGGCTTGAGGTTGCGCCCATTCGAGACGCCACATGTGGTAGTGGATAACCTGTCGCGGACCATCTGGACACCAGATCTGGAGCGGCGTCTCTCGAGAGACCGCTGCACGCTGTTCGGCAGCCTGCGGGCCCCACCAAACTGCTACAGTCAGCCCATGTCGACGAGCTCTTCCATGCACAATTCACCCGGTTTCTTAGCGCAACTGACGCCGGCGCAACGAGAAGCGGTCGAGGCCACCGAAGGCCCCGTCCTGGTCATCGCCGCCGCCGGCTCCGGCAAGACCCGCGTCATCACCCGCCGCATCGCCCATCTGGTCCATCTAGGCATCCCGCCCTGGCAAATTCTCGCCCTCACCTTCACCAACAAGGCCGCCGGCGAGATGGCCGACCGCGTCCGTTCCCTGCTCGGCGAGCGTGACATCGATGCCCGGGGCCTGACCATCACCACCTTCCACAGCCTCTGCGCTCGCATCCTGCGCCGCTACGCGGAGGTGCTCGGCGTCAAGGGGCTGGATCACACCTACTCCATCTACGACTCCGACGATCAATCCGCCCTGATGAAGCGCGTGCTCAAAAGGCTCGATCTCTCCTCGGGCAACTTCCCGCCCTCCACCATGTTGGGGCGCATCAGCAATCTCAAGAACCAACTGGTCACGGTGGAGTCGGCCCAGGGGCAGGCCGGCGACTTCTTCACGCGGCAGGTGTCGCGGGTCTACACCGCCTACGACGCCGCCCTGCGCGAGAACAACGCCGTCGACTTCGACGATCTGCTCATGCTGACGGCTCGGCTGCTGCGCGAGCACCCGGAGGTCAAGGCGGAGTTGCAGCAGCGCTTCACCTACCTGCTCATCGATGAGTACCAGGACACCAACCACGCCCAGTTCCTCATCGCCTCCGAACTCGCGGACGCCAGCAAGAACATCTGCGTGGTTGGAGACCCTGATCAATCAATTTACGCATGGCGTGGCGCCGATATCAGCAACATCCTCGACTTTGAGTCGCAATACCCCGACGCCCGCGTCATCGCCCTGGGGCAGAACTTCCGCTCCACCGAGTACATCCTCAAGGCCGCCGACGAGCTCATTCGCAACAACGAGAAACGCAAGCACAAGGACCTCTACACCGAGCGCGAGGGCGGCGTGCTGCCCCAGGCGACGCTCTGCCGCGATGAGCATCACGAGGCGGAGTTCGTCCTCGACTGCTTCCAACGGCTGCACGAAGAAGAAGGCCTGCGCTGGAGCGACATGGCCGTCTTCTACCGCACCAACGCCCTCTCCCGCGTCATGGAAGAGACCCTGCGGCGGGCCGGCGTGCCTTACATCGTCGCCCGGGGTACCGCTTTCTACCAGCGCAAAGAGGTCAAGGACGCCCTGGCCTACCTCAAGACAATCACCAACCCGCTTGATGAGATCAGCCTGCGCCGCATCATCAACCTTCCCGCCCGGGGCATCAGCAAGACCACCATGGAGCGGCTGGAGCGCTTCGCCATCCACACCGGCACCTCGCTCTTCGAGGCGCTGCGGCGGGTGCAGGAAGCGCCGGCCCTCAACGCCCGCGCCATCGCCTCCGTCCAGCGTTTCGTCAGCACCGTGCTGGGCTGGCAGCACGAAGCCCACAACACCGCCATCGTCAGCGACAGCGGCGACGACGGCGCCGCCACCGCCCATCGCTTCGCCGACTTCGTCCGTCGCGTCCTCACCGAATCCGGCATCGAGAAGCACTACAAGAAGCTGGCGGTTGGCGAGGAGGACGCCCAGCGCCTCGAGAACCTCCACGAACTCATCTCCTCCGCCGCCGACTTCGCCTTGCTCTGGTTCAGCGCTGAGAACGATGAAGGTCGTGGCGTCGAGATCGATCGCGAGCGACCGGAGCAGCCGACGCTGCTCGACGTGCTGCGGGCCTGGCTGGAGCAGGTCAGCCTGGTGGCCGATGTCGATGCCCTGGACTCGGAGGTGGGGGCCTTGTCACTGATGACGCTGCATGCGGCGAAGGGTCTCGAGTTTCCCGCCGTCGCCGTGATCGGCCTGGAGGAGGGCTTGCTGCCGCACGGCCGCAGCAACGAGTCGGAGGACGCCCTGGAAGAAGAGCGCCGGCTCTGCTTCGTGGGCATGACCCGTGCCGAGCAGCACCTCGTCATGACCTGTGCCCGCCGGCGGACGGTGCGCGGCGTGACGCAAAGTTCCATCGCCAGTCGTTTCCTGGGTGAATTGCCCCAGGACGTGGTGCAGTTCAGCGATCAGTCCGAGGTCGGCTACGAGTTCGATGACGATGCGGACGATCCGCTGGACCGGGCCCGCCAGGAATACCCCAAGGGCAGCATGGTGAGGCACCCGCAGTTCGGCGTCGGCCGCGTGCATTCCTGTATCCCCGGTGGGTATGTGAAGATCGCCTTCCCCACGGTCGGCGTGAAAACGCTCGCCATCGAATACGCCCGCCTGGAACGGGTGGAGTAGACGGGCTCGCGGACGCGAGTCTCGTGGGGGTCGCAGGAGCAGCGCATGCGCAGACGCACCGCCAAGGCGAAGCGACGCGAGAGACAGGAAGCGATCGAACGCCGCATCGTGCGTCTGGCGCTCTTGCTGCTGGCCAACGAGGTCGAAGCGGTGCGGCTCATCGGGCCGGTCCTGGGCTTGGAACGAGCGGGGGCGGATCTTGGGGAACTCGAACTGCCCAATGTGGATCGCCTCGTCGTGCTCCGGGCCCGCGAGGTGCGGGCGGGCAAGACGCACGAAGTGCACGCCGCCTTTCCGGGCGAGGCGGGAGCGCTGCTGCGGGCCCTGCACGAGCTTCCCGGGCAGGCGATGGAGGCTTTCATTTTCGGCCACGTCGAGCGGCACGACCTGCGCCGCGTCAGCCGAACCATGGACTGTTCCACCACCGCGATCGGTCGGCACCTCGAAAGCGCCGAGGCGGAGCTGGCCGCGCGCTTCAAAGGCGACTTGGAGGCGGCGACCGCGGCACTGCACGCAGCCTACGAGGCGTTCGATCCCATGCCGGCCATTCAAACCGTTCGGGCCGGGGCGGTGCGGCGTCGCCGCCGCCGACGCTGGATGATCGCGGTGCTCCTGGCGATCATTGTCGTCGCTGTGATCCTCGCTTGGCTTGCCCTGTAACGTCGGGTGCCACTGGTTGCTTTGCCAACCAGTGCTCCTCGCTGCCTCCCGCCTGCGCCATCTCCGGCACTCTCCGGGGTACGTGTCAGAAGACAATCTGAAGCTGCGACCGCACCACAACCTGCCCCGTCTCTCCCGGCGCATCCGTGAGATACCCGGCTCCCGAGGAGGACCAGAAGTCGCCTACTTCGCTTAGGGCATAGCCGACGTCGAAGGTGAGCTTCAGATCCTGGCCGTGCAGATAGTGGTTCAGGCCGACGCTGACGACGCTGAGGTCCGGCCCCAGATGGTCGGCATCGCCCCAGACGTAGCGGGCCAGCAGTTCCGTGTTCTCCCACGCCCGCCAGCCACCTTGCAGGACGACGCCGAGTTGATCGGCGCTGCGACCGGCGTTGGGATCAATGTGGTTGCCCACGACGGCGGCAAAGAGATTCGCGCCGTGGCATTCCAGGGAGAGGTCCGCCGACCACTGGCAGAGATCGAAGGCGTCACTGCCCGTGCCGGACGGATCATCGCTTTCGTAGAGGGCGCTGAACCCCAGGAGGGCGGCAAAGTCGTCATCGCGATCGCTGGTGAAGTCCTTGAACTGCTTCGCCTTTCCCGCGAGGACGAACTCGGCCCGGGCGCCCGCCAGCCACTCCCCGTCGCCGAACTGATCGTTGCCCGCGTTCTGGAAGGCCACTTGCAGAGAAGCGGTGTCGTTGTGGAGCGTGGCGCTCAGGCCGGTGCGACGGTCGCGTCCGAAAGCGCTGCGGATGAGCGAACGCTCGACTAGCAATTGCCGCTTGGCGGAGACGATCTCCTCGCGAAGCAGCGGGGTGCGGAATCGACCGGCCCGAAGCGTGAGGTGTTCCGTCGTGTGCCAGTCGAAGAACGCATCGGAGATCTCGTTGACCCCGCCGTCGCGCTCGAAGGAGGTGCCGATGGTGTATTCGAGGTCGGGGGAGAAGACGTGCCCCTTGAGCTTGAACTTGAGCCGACGAAACTCGAAGCCGGACCGATCGGAATCGATGCCGGGCCCGCTGGAGCGATGCGTGACCACGTAGCGGAACTGCGCGAACGCGGACGGCTCGAGTCGGAAATTGCCGCTCGCGTCTTCGATGAAGAAGCCGCCGTCGTAACCGAAGTTACCGGGCGCGTAGAAGGAGTGGGGGGCGTCCTGCAGCGCTGGTGCGGCCTCAGGGGTTGAAGCCCACGAATTCGAATCCGTGGGCTTGGAATCCGTGGGCTCTGTGGGTTGCGCAAATGCTGACATGACGCCCAGCAGCAAGGCGGCGACCGTGACGAACTCGGTAAGTGAATGACGGTGCGACATGAGGTGGTCCCGGAGTGAGCGTCGCAAGCGAAGCAAGTCAACTCGATTCGCGCTGTCGCTGGGCCCGTCGCCGTCGGCGGCGTAGGACCGGTTCCAGCCAAATCCACAGGCCCGAACAAGCCAGGAAGGCCAGACAGATGGCGACCGCGGGGGAGAGATACTCGTGCACGTAGTCCGCGAAGAAGGAGCCGTCGTGAATACGCTCGATGAGGTCCGAGCGCCGCGTGGCGGTGGAGAGTACCTTGCCGGTCACCGCCCCGACCTGGATCTCCGTATCGTGGTGCGTGGAACGCACCTTGAAGACGGCCTTGCCCGGCCGAAAGTCGATGCGATCAATGTCGCCCAGCGTCTGGAAGTCGGGATGGTTCTCCGCGAAGACGATCTCGAAGAGGCGCTGGTTATCGATGAACGACTCGACGGCGGCGGGCTCGCTGTCGCGCTGCGTGGAGGGCTGGATCCACTCAACCTTCTTCTTGATGAGCAGCAGAAACCCGGTGACGGAGAGCAGGATCACCCAGGCGGCAAGCACGATGCCGACCCACTTGTGAGCTTGCCAGAAGAACTTGAACAACCGCATGACAGACTCCGGCGAAGCGGTGGCGAAAACGGGTCGACCAACCGCGCGGGGGCGGGCAGGGGACGAGAAGTCCCAGAGAGGCGATCAGGCGGCAGCGCGGGGCCGCGGCGAGATCGTCGCTGCGATCGCAGAAACCGCGAGTGTAATGCGTTGGGCGAGGGGTGTCGACGGGTTCGGGGCAGCCGGGGGCGTCAAGCGGACTGCCCCAGGACGCCAGTACCCTCGGTTTCGGGGAGTGAGTTCTTGCGTGCACGATGGACGCACGACAGCCAAGAGCGACGAGCGCGTGATCAGTCGTTGCCTTCATCCCCGAGTTCCACCTCGTCATCCCAATCCTGAGCACGATCCCGCAGCGTCTTCTTCGTGTCCATCACCAGACGCTTGAGTTCCACGGAATGCACCACCCGGCTGGGCAGGACCTTCCTGAGGCTGTCCACCGCCGCGCGGACCGCCTCCGGCGAGGGGACCGCTTCGGGATCGAAGGAGCCGTCCGCATCGCTCGGAGAGAGCGTGATGACCCCGCACACCGCCCGACGCTCCAGGGCCCGGCGATCCAGCTTCGCCGCTTCCCAGTTGCGCTCCACCAGTTGACCCAGGTAGGCCCGAATGGCCGCATCCAGGTTGCGCTGTTCCAGCAGCGAGCGGGCCGCGTTGGCGATGAGAATCCCCGCCGGCGTGGGCAGCTCACCGCTGAGCAGGTCGTCGAGGGCGGTGCTGACCAGATCGCCGCGCAGGCCTTTGCTGGGCAGGATGGCCTGCTTCCACTCGACCAGGGCTCGGCCCAGGGCTTGCAGTTCGTCGGTGTTGGCGCCGGACTTGGGGATGACCTCGCAAATGAGCTGCACGGGACTCTCCTGGCGGGGGTGGGGGCGGTGGATTGCCTGGCACAGTGTAGCCGCGGAGCAGGGGGGATCCAGGCAGCGGCACGGGAGGGTGATTGGGGATCTCCAGGACCGCGCTTCGCGCTGCCCCTGGCATGGCCCCAGGCCCATCTTGGGGTCCGAGAAGCGCCTAGACTTCCCCGATCGCGCTGCTTCACAGCGCACCTGCGTGCAGCCGGCGAATACCGCTGGCTTGATAGCCGAGAAAGAGTAGGCTGGATTCCGGCGGCCATCATTCTGGGACGCTGCCGAATCCGGTTTCTGGAGAGGATGAGAGATGAACATGAATCGCCTCAGTCGTTGCTCGTTGGCGGCGTTGACCTTGGGATTCGCCGGCTCGGTCGGCTTCGCGGAAGGCACCGGCGAAGAAGCCCTGCTCATCATTGATCCCTCCAGCCCCGCCTCCATGTACGTGGGCAACTACTACAAGGACGCCCGCCAGATCCCCGATCGCAACGTCCTCTACATGGATCCCGCCGCGACGAATTACGCCGCCTTCGTGGAGGCGAATCTCGATGGGCTGTTCGGCACGCTCGCCAACCGCGAGCTTGATCAGAAGGTCGACTTCGTCATTCTCTGCCCCGGGGCGCCCTTCTTCATCAGTGCCTCCGGCTACGTCAACGACAACTGCGCCCCGGTCAATCGCTTTGCCCTCTCCTCGGCCTACACCATGGCGTTCCTCAAGGACGACCTGCTCAACGGCCCCGTCGGCTCGGCGCTACGCAACGGCTACTACGACAGCGGCCGATCGCTTCCCGCCTTTGATGGCAGCCAGACCTGGGCCCTGGGTGTGATCAGCGACGCACCCCTCGCCAGACGCTACTTCATCGGGGCGATGCTGGGCTACGACGGGGAGCGCGGCAACACGCTGACGGAGATCATCGACATGATCGATCGCAGCGTCGCCGCCGACGGCCTCCGCCAGGCCGGCACCTTCTACTTCATGGACAACGAGTCCGATCCGGCCCGCAATGTTCGTGCCCCGCAATACAGCGGCGTGCTCGGCGATCTTGACCTCTTCGGCGGCACCGGCGAGATCATCGACGGCGTCATCCCCACCGGTAGGCACGATTGCCTCGGCGTCATGACCGGGGCTGCCAACCCCGACATCGACGGCGGCAACTTCACCCTCCTGCCCGGCTCCTTCTGCGACCACCTCACCAGCTGGGCCGCCACCTTCGACCGGGATCAGCAGACGAAGATGTCGCGCTGGATCGCCAAGGGAGCGAGCGGCACCGTGGGAGCAGTCGAAGAGCCCTGCAACTACACGGGCAAGTTCCCGCGCGCCGAAGTGCATCTCTTCTCCTTCCTCGGGGGCACCCTGGGCGAGGCCTACTTCCGTTCCGCCCAATACGTGCCCTTCCAGATGCTCTTCTGCGGCGATCCCTTGACCCGACCCTTCGCCTACCTGCCGACCTTCACCGTCTTCAGCGAGCCCTCCAACCCGGTCGCCGATGAAATTCAGTACATCTTTGTAGCGAACAACACCGATCCGGCCTGGCAGATCGAGCGCGTCGAGGCGCTGATCGACGGCGAACTCGTCCAGACGCTGCCCGGCAACGGCGGGGTCTTGACGCTCGACACCTCCACCCTGACCGACGGCTACCACGAACTGCGTCTGCTCGCTTACTCGAGCTCGGAGCAACGCACCGTGGGACGCTTGCTGCGAGATCTCAGCGTTGACAACCTGGGCGAGTCGGCGACGCTCACCCCGGACGGGCTCAGCGGCGATCTGGGGACGCGCTTCACCTTCGACTACGACGTGCAGGCAGCCGCAATCACGGAAGTACAGTTGGTCCAGGCCGGCCGCGTCGTCGCTGCCTCGACGCAGACGACCGGGCAGTTCGATCTCTTCGGCCAGACGCTCGGCGCCGGTCCCGCGACGCTGCAACTCCAGGCCCGGCGGGCCAACGGCGAGATCGTGCGCAGCCAGCCCGTGCAACTGGACATCACCTACGGCGACGTCACGCCCTCCGGCATGGCTCCCGTGACGCACGGCTACAGCCGCACCGTCATGCCGGACCAGCCCTTCGTCCTGGAACTGCCGGCGACGTTCGATGATGCCCCCAGCGACGCCACCTTCACGATCGTCACGCCGCCCACCCAGGCGACCATCCACACCGGCGCCACCGGCGGGTACCGCATCCTCGTCCCCAACCAGGACGCCAGCGGCAGCGATCAACTCACTTTCAACGTCAGCACGCCCTCCGGCAGTTCGCAGAACGCCACCATCACCTGGACCTACGACACCGGCCCCGGCATCCCCGGCGACCTGAACGGCGATGGCTGCGTCGACCAGTCTGACCTCGGCATCCTGCTCGCCAGCTACGAGGTCGATGACGGCGGCGACATCGATGGCGATGGCGATACCGATCAGTCCGATCTCGGCGTCCTCTTGGCGAACTACGAGGTGGGTTGCTAGAACAGCAGCATGCAACCGCCGCTGCTCGATGTTTCAGTCTCCTTGAACGAGAACACCACCGTCTGGCCGGGCGATCCCTCGCTAACCAGGCAGCCCGTGTGCACACTTGACAAGGATGGCTGCGCCGTGACGGGGTTGTCACTCAGCACCCACACGGGCACGCACCTCGACGCCCCGCGCCACTTCTTCAAGGATGGCGCCCCGATCGACCACCTGCCCACGGACCTGATGGTCGGGCCCTGCCGCGTGCTCGAGGTGACGAGCGAGGAACTCATCGAAGCGGCGGACTTGCAGGAGGAGGATCTTCTGGGGGTCGAGCGGTTACTGTTCAAGACGCGAAACTCGCGCCGCCGCTGGATGGAGGAGCCCTTCGACCCGGACTTCGTCGCCCTGTCGCCCGATGCGGCTCGCCTTCTGGTGAAGGCGGGCGTGCGTCTCATCGGCATCGATGCCCTTTCCATCGGTCGGTCGGACGAGGCGGGCATGGAAGTACATCGCATCCTGCTCGGCGCCGGCGTCTGGATCCTGGAAGCGATCGACCTGTCGCGCATCAAGCCGGGCCCCTATGAACTGCACTGCTTGCCCCTCAAGATCCAAGGCGGCGACGGCGCCCCCGCCCGCGTCCTCCTGCGCCCCAGAAAATAGGGACAGCTCCCATTTATCGAAAAATAGGGACAGTTCCCATTTTTCATGACGAGGCCGAATCCCCCTGTATCTGCAGGTGCATTGAGAAATAGGGAGCTGTCCCCATTTTATGAAAAATGGGAGCTGTCCCTAATTTCCCGCGTGCTGCTGCGGACGTTGTCGGAGTAGGGCGTGGGTGTATGGATTTGCTGCCGGCCAGCACGAACTCCCCTCCCTCTGAGGGAGGGGTTGGGGGAGGGTGGGGGCGTCGGAGCAACAACTGTGTTTGCTTTGTTGGCCTGGGAACTGTCGGTGCGAGGCCGCTTGTTTGTCCCTGTGTTTCACCCCTCACCCGACCTCTCCCCTTGAGGGGAGAGGGATGGAGCGCTGTCGTCACGTCCCTAGTGGTGCGGCGTGCCGTGGTAGAAGAACTGACCCCAGCCGATCGTGAAGATGAAGCAGCCATACAAGGCGTGCTCGAAGCTGGCGAGCAGTTGCGATTTGCTGCGCTCGTAGGTCCAGGCGAAGAGCAGCCCCCCGATGAGCGTCAAAGCCGGGGCGATGGGGTTGCGAAAGACAATGTGCATGAAAGAGAACGCCGCCGCGGAAGCGAGGATGCGCACCCAGGGTTCGGTCAGCAGGGCGCGGTAGCGATGAAAGATGAACGACCGCCAGACGATTCCCTGCGGGTACACCGAGACGATCGGGTAGAAGACCATGATGATCAGCCAGAGCAGCGGGATGCGGCGGATGATGCCAAAGAGCCGATCCGGCGTGAAGAGAATCACCGCCGTCGCCAGCAGCACCGCCAGGGCCAGAAAGCGCAGCAGGATACGTGGGACCATCCGCCGCTTCGCCTGCCCGCGCCACAGCTGCCCGCGATCGAATCGGCGATCCAGCAGCAGCACGGTCAGGCACACCGCCATCCCGCCCCAGAGCACGAAGAAGATGTGTATGGGCAGCAGTCCATGGTAGAACAGCAGAGGCACCCCAAAAAAGATGGCGCTGTATTCGATCGCGAGATAGAACCGGTAGAGCGAACTCATCGGGCTAGCAACATCTCCTCGGCCTCATCCTAGGCTCCCCGACCGCCAAAGGAAGTAGAGACCCCAGCCGGCCAGGTGCAGGATCAGAATGGCAAACGTGACCACTCGAAACCGGGCCTTTCGTGTCTTATGACGAAAAGCGCGAGCCCCAAGCAGCGCCCCGGGCACGCCGCCCAGCAGGGCCAACAGGTGCAGCGTCGCCTCCTTGATCCGCCATTTGCCCTTAATCGCCCGCCGCTTGTCGATGCCGTAGGCAGCGAAGGTAGTGAGGCTCATGGCGAGATAGATGACGAGGATGTAGAGCATGCGAGTGGTTCGCCTCCGCGCGCTTCGCGCTGCGTTGAGTTGCAGACAGAGTAGCGGCGGGGGATTCGGGTGCCACTGGTTGCGTGCCAACCAGTGCTCTGGTCTGCGACCCAGGTAGTCCGGCACTGGATGGCCAGCATCGGTGGTACACGCGCGGGGCTAGGCCCCGCGGCTAAACGTGCCGTTACGGCCGGCCGCGCAGAACCTCGACCACACGCTGAATCCATTCCTCCGGCGGCATCGCATACGGCCGGAACTTCTCCGCCAAGCCATGCTCCTCGGAGTAGAACAGCGCCCGCTTGAGCCCCAGCCTTGCAGCGAGCGGCGAGTCAATCAGGAAGCTCGAATCCGCCTGGCTCATCTGGAAGAGGACGCGGTTCTCGAACTCACGCAAAGCGCTGCGGTCGAGGCTGCGCTCGATGGTGTTGACCGTGTCGCACCAGATGAGCGTGTGCACGCCGAGGGCCGGCCCTTCCCGCAGCAGGTCCGCGAGAAGCTTGTCGGGCTTGGCCCCGCCGCCATCCTTCTTGTCATCATCGAAGGAGAAGCTGAAGTCATCCTCGCTGCGACGCAGATCGCGGAAGCGCTGCAAGGCGTTGATGACCAGGTAAATCGACGGGTGGTGGGCATCATCGTTGGCGCGCCGCGCCTCGAGTTCATCACCCAAAGCCTGCATCACCTCCGGCACTTCGCGATAGCCGACCAAACGCGTCTCGTTGGGCAGTCGCTCCGTCAAGCGCTCCAGCGTCCCGGCATACGACGCGTCCTGGGGACTGCCATCAAGAACGACGAACTTGGCATCGCGTTGCTGGATGGCGAGGCCGAGCAAGATCGCGGCCAACATGTCGTTGGCGATGTCATCGCGCTGGCCCACCATGAGCATGTTCGCCCCGCCCTGCCTGCGGAAGTTGACCGCGGTCGGATCCTTGATGGCGATGGCTTCGCCGAGGTAGGCCAGGGCCGAAGGGGCCGTGGTGGGCGAGGCTGGGTCGGCGAGCAGATGCGCCAGATGGCCGTTCTTCCGCAGATCCGCAGGCACGTTGCCCTCGAAGACGATTTGCCCTTCGACTTCGGAAGGCTCCAGCGTCTTGGCAGAGGCGGCGACGCGCTCGAGGATCATCTGCCGGTCCGCTTCCGAAATCCAGGTGACCTGGAAGGGGCTGTTGCCTTCCACGGCGCCGCTGGCATCGTTGTAGATCGCTTCGCCGGGGCGGGAAAGCAAACGAGCAGCGGAGTTCTCATCGTTCATGATCAGGTACGAATCCGCTTCGCTGCATTGCAGCGCCACCCGCACCGCCATCTGCCCGATCGTGCTTCGGGCCAGCGAATACGCCCCGGCGAGCGTCTGCGAACCGAGCAGCACGTGAATGCCAAAGGCGCGGCCCTGGCGCACCAGGCGGTCCATGAGCAGGGAGGCATCCTGGCCGACCTTGTCATCCTCGACGAAGAACTCCTGGAACTCATCGACGATGAGCAGGATGCGCGGCATGCGATCCTCGGGCGCCAGCCGACGATAGGCGGCGACATCCTGCGCGCCCAGGTTGCGGAAGAGGTCGCCGCGCCTCTTCAGTTCGGCGTCGAGCCGTTGCAACACGCTCAGGCCGAACTCGCGATCGCTTTCGATGGCGACGACGCGGGCATGCGGGAAGTCATCGCCGGCGTAGGCCTTGAACTCCACACCCTTCTTGAAGTCGACGAGGTACAACTCGATCTCGCTGGGGCTGTACCACAGGGCCGCGGACGAGATGATCGCGTGCAGCAGCGTCGACTTGCCCGAGCCCGTCTTGCCGGCGATGAGCACGTGCTGGGCGGTGCCCCGGCCCAGCGTCATGTACTGCAGTTTCTTCGCCCCGGCCCGGCCGAGCGGAATGCGGAATGACTCCGCGGAGGACTCGGTCCAGGCCTCGCCCTCGCTGGGGGCGATCATGTGGAACGGCACCTGCACCGGCCCCGCTTCCAAGGCGGCCTGACCGATCGTGTTGAGAACCCTCGTAAGCAGTTGGTCGGGCGGCACGGGGTCGACGCGCAGGGGGAAGTGCTTGTGCGCTTCATCCTGCCAGACGAGCTTGTCCTTCTCCCAGCGCAAATGCGTGCTGTGCTTGCGCAGGTCGCTGAGTTGCAGTCCTTGCGGCACGCGCTGGCGGGAATCGAGGTGGATGAGCGTGTGCACGCCGCAGCGCGGGCCGCTCGTCTGAATGCTGGCCAGCCTCCGGGCCGCCGCTTCGGTGAAGTTGACCGGGAAGTCCGCGACAATGAGAAAGCGGAAGGGCTCCGCGATCTCGCCCGCCTGCTCGTTGTAGTCCTGGATCGTCTCGAACTCGTTACGCAGGTACTTCTGGATCACGTGTTCCATGTGCTCGCTGAGGTCGGCGAGGCGCTGCTCGATGTGGCGACTCTCCGTCCAGATCTTGCCGCCGACGAAGGCCTCGTCGTAGTCCGCCAGATGCATGAAGCCGGCGAAGTTCTGCCCCAGGCCGACCGGATCGATGATGGTGAAACGCACCTTGCCAGGCGGCAGGCTGGTGAGCAGGCGGATCATGAACATCTGGAGGAGGGCGAGGGACTCGTCGCGGCCGGACTCGCCCGTCTCGACGAGGATGGAGCAGTCGTCGGGGAAGGGCAGCGAGGCGGGCAAGGCGAGCTCCGCCGGGCCGGGCAGGGCGAGTTCCGCGCTCTTGGGGAGTCCCTCGGGGAGGGCCGCCAGATCGACCGCGAGTTCGCCGAAGCGGACGGCGCTGGGGAAGTCGTAGCGCGGGCGGAAGTCCTCCCAGGACGGTTCGGACCAGGCAGGGAAGAGCTCAGCCGACTCGGCGCGAGCAATCTCGATGCGCTCGTAAATCTCGCCGGTCTCCTGGCGCCAGCGATCGCGCAGCTCGCGCCAGGCGTGGTCGTGCGAGACCTGCAACTCGCTCAGGCCTTCCTCGCGCAGTCGTTCCGCTTCTTGCTTCTGTTGCTGGTGGTCCGTGCGCAACTGGGTCATGGCCTGGTCGTGGCCGACCTCGAGCTCGTCGCTGATCTTCTCCCGCTCGGCGCTGATCTGTTGCATCCGCTTCTTGTAGGTGTCGGCGATCCGGCGCAGTTCGTTGTCGCAGTCGGGCTTGATCTGCTTGCGCTTGGCGTCGTACTCGGTTCGGGCTTGCGAAAGCTCCGCATCGCGCACGCGGATCAGCTCCGCTTCCTCCTCTTCGCGCCGCTCGCCGGCGGCGTCCAGCTCCATCTCCTTGGCCTGGCGGGCCACCCGGTTGGCGGCGAGCAGGGGCACGATCGCCGCCTCGACCTGCCCGCGACCCTTCCGGAAGAGCACGATGGCGGTGACGATGGCGACCAGGGCCGTGACTCCCGCCGAAATCGCCAGCGCCAGGTTCGGCCGCCAATCGTTGAGCCACAGCGGGATCACCGCAGCGACAACGATGAGGGCGGTGACCAGCATGCCCACGCGCGCCCCGACGAAGAAGCCAGGCAGGCGCAGGGCGGCGAGTTCGGCGAGACGGGTGTCAAAGTCCTGGGTGGCTTCGATGAGCGGGGGCGGCGGGGCGACCGAGGTTGGGTCGGCGGTCGCTTCGGGATCCTCGGGCTCGATCGCCTGCCGACGGAAGAGATCGCTGACCACGGGATAGCGGAACTCGGCGAGTTGGTCGATGGCCACCTCTTCCAGCCGCGTGACTTCCTTGAAGCGTTCTTCGATCTCCCGCTTCGTCGCCTGGAACTTGAGCTTGGGCTGGTCTTCGGAGGACTCGTAGATCGACTCAGAAAGCCATTTCGCCTTGGCGTACCTGGCCTTGACGTCCCTCTCCATCGCCTGGGCCCGCTCCTCGACTTCCTCCCGGCCGGCCTTGTACTCGAACTCGGCCTGGCGCTGCGCTTCGTTCAGATTCGCCTGCCGTTGCGTGAGGTCGGTGGTGTGGGCGGTGCGGCGGGCCTGCAACTCCTCCTCGTACTCGCGGTCGAGGCGCGTCTGCCGAGCCACGTGCTCGTCCTGCAGGCGAGCCTGTTCTTCCCGAAGGGTTGTCTCGAGTTCTGCCTCACGCGCGACCGTTTCCGTGGTCAGCACCACCAGGCGCGTGAGCAGCGGCCTGGCCGCGGCGCGGGCCTCGGGGTCAGGGTGGGTCAGGTCTGAAGAAGACTCGTCCGGGTTCATCCAGGAAGCTCCAGGGGCGAGGCGAGAGCAGCGAAGAGGGCCACCATGGTACCGGGCCGCGACAGTCGGCGAAGCTGGCCACGAGCGAGGCCGGGGCCGGGCCGTCTGGCAAGGGCGGTCAACTGCACTCGCGGCGCACCTTGTCGATGGCCTCGTTGATCTGTCCCATGGCGTTGAGCGAGGTCCGTACCTGCTTGTCCAGCAGATCCATGGTCTGCCTCTCGAACTCAGCATGACTCTCATCACGCCAGGTCTGCGAGGTGCGCTGCCAGCTTTGCCGCAGCTTCTTGTAGGCGTCGAAAAGACGGGCTCGACCGGTGCTGACGCTCATGGCTGGGGCTCCTCGTCGGGATCGGCGGGGCGAGCCGGGAGGTCGCCCGTTGAGGAAGGAAAGAGCGGGGGGCGCGAGGTGGCCTCGCCACCACCCGAATCCGAATCGGGCTCCTCGGCGGCGGGCGCCTGGAGACGCACGTACTGCTCCAACGCGTCGATCATGCGGGCCAGGTTCTCCAATGCCACCGGCATCTGCAGTTCCACGATGCTGCCCAGTTGCCGCACCGGCACCCGACATTCGATCGCCTGCTTGGTCAGATACCGCTCCGCCTGCTTGAGCGAGCGCAGCTTGCGCTCCGCCTCGTCCCGCCGGTACTGCACCTTCTCCAGTTGTTTCTTCTCATCGACGACGGAGGGGGTGGCGTCTTCGGGTCGGGACTTGATCTGCTTGCGCGCCAGCTCGCTCTTGGCCCGAGTGACCTCTTCCGTCCACCGGCGCAGCTCGCCCTTCCAGTAATAAAGCTGGTCGTGCTTGAGCCACTCCAGGGTGCGCTCAATGTCAAAGTCCACCTCGTGACAGGCGGTGCTCGCCTCGGCGGCGAAGTCGGCGAGGGCGGCCCGGAAGTCCTTGAGGGCGTCGATGGAGATAACGCGGGCCGACTTGGCCATGAATGCCCGTCCTATCGTTGCTGCAGATAATCGTCGAGCCGTTCCGCCTTGCGCAGCAGGAAGGGAATGTGCTGGTTGGCGGCATTGCTGAAGCGAGCCAGCACCCGAATCGTCTGCTCGAACTCCTCGCGAAACTTCTGCTGCTCCTGGTCGCGCCAGGACTCGCTCAGCGATTCCAGCCGACCGTGCAGGACGGTGAGGTTGTTCTGCATCTCATCCGTGAAGCGCTTCAGATCCTGCGCGAAGCGACGCAGTTCATCGGGATCGGCGATGGCTTTGGCCATGGTGAGTCTCCGGCTGGGGAACTGTCCGCATCCTAGCAGGCCGCAGTTGCAGGGGCCGCCACGATTTACCCCCGCGTCCCGCCCCGGAAAAGGTGTCGGATACCTTTTTCCGGACGGAAAAAAGGTGTCGGATACCTTTTTCCACCCGCCGCCGCCTCTACCCATCCGTGTTCGAATGCAGCGCCAGGCGATTGCCCTCGCTGTCCAGCACCAAGGCCCGGAAGCCGTGCGGCCCGATCGAGTGGACCGGCTCGAGAATGGCCCCGCCCTGCGCCTCCGTCTGGGCGACCGCGTCCTGGAAGCGACCATCGACGTTCAGGTACAGCAGGATTC
>SWCB01013806.1_pt1 | contig 29748 bp, 25 predicted proteins | sample 4692901 | NCBI WGS metagenome assembly SWCB01 (sample SAMN10267276, study PRJNA491770) | bioreactor metagenome | isolation source: DHS bioreactor inoculated with subseafloor sediment | place: Japan: off Shimokita Peninsula | collected 2006-08 | reverse complement strand
TATCATAAATATAATTAAGTCATGTTTTGTTACAGTTTCATCTATATGAAAGCTAAAAAAGTGATTATTATCTATAGCAAAAACTTGTTTTTAAACATATGACTCATATCTTTTTGGTTTGTAGTATTTTATGGCTTTTAAAACTCTATATGTATTAAATGGACAATATTGATTGGTCCTTGTGTATCTAAAGTGATGAAGACCAGAAGAAACTTTATCCGCTTTGATTTGTCCGTCAGCGTTAAGTCTGTTGATCAGCATACCTAGGCCTTCTTCCATCTTTTCATGATAAGGAATATCTAAGTTCACAAAAACTGTTAAAGCTCTTAAAATGTCATATTTCCATCCATATGGAAATGGAAATGATAACATGTCCTTGTGAATGATTTCATGTGTATGTGCCGATCGAAACAAGCCCTTTGATAAAAGATACGAAACCCCATTTGGAATCATCTTTAAAACATCACCAATTCTATATGTATAACCATAAGACTGATAAGCATCAAATGCTTCTAAGACACTTAAGGTTGTATGCACGGATGATTGTTTGGGTTTAGGTTTTCTTTCCCATGCACAATTCCATCCACCATCAACCATTGGATATGTCAAGATGTAATCCATCATGTCATAGATTCTAGGATCTTTAAAGTGCGCTGTCGCGGCAATCCTCACCATCATCGCAACCACACACATATCTTGATGTCTGTTTTTTCTCATCAGTCCTTTTTCTTTCCACATGACATCAAATAAGGTTTTTATACTCTCATGTATTCTTTTATCATTGAGGTTTGCACCTAACTGACAAAGTTCTAATAAACTATAATGTGTTGATGTATATTTAGGTGAATACACCCCACCGCCCCATAGATATGTTTTTTCATCTTGAAGATTCATCAGTTTTAATCCATATCCTTCAAACAAAATCCGATTTTTCAAACTTACATGGTCCACACCCAAAAGATCTCTTTTTACAAGATAATGTAGAGATATGTCATGATCCATCATCCAAGATAAAACATCCACAAGACCACCGCCTTTATTAACTTTATTATATCTTATTTTTTTTATAATTAAAAAAAGAAGATGATTTTTAAAAATCACCTTCTAAATTTTATTTTAATGTACGTTTTCTCTCAGGTCTAAGTGGTAAGTCTGGGTTATTGAGTTTAACTGCTTCTCTGATTTCATTCACATAATCAGTTAAATCTTTTTTCTTAGCGTTATGATATAAATAATCATCGATTGCAACCGCAGCTCTATGACCATCAGATACAGCTGTAATAATATCTGGACCTCTAAAGATATCGCCACCAACAAATAACCAATCTAAACCTTCAATTTGTCCTGAAGGGTTCGCCTTAATCTTGCCGCGTTCAATGGTTACTTGGTCTTTTAAGCTTTCTGGAATATATGAGTAATCTGGAGCTTGTCCAACTGAGAAAAAGACTTGTTCACCTTCAAGAATCGTTTCTTGATCTTGATCAAACTCTGGACTGAATCTACCATTTTCATCAAATACTCTTAAACACTTATGTACTTTTAATCCCTTAATCTTGCCATTTTCAATAACAACTTCTTGTGGTCCATGACCTAAGAAACAAGTGATGCCTTCTTCATTACCTTCTAGATACTCATCATCACTACCTGGTAGGATATCAAGAGATTCTAAAGCTGTTAGTTTCACATCAGCTTTTCCATATTTTTGAATTTGGATTCTAGTGACATTTCTTGCGACATCAAACGCAACATCTCCACCACCAACAACAACAACTGATGGTTTAACATTCATGTCTTCTAAATTAATCTTACCTCTAGCAAAATCTCTAGTTAAAGGTAAGAAATCCATCGCACCCATTACATCTTTATGATCTGCTCCAGGAATGTTTAGTTTTCTAGCGCTAAAGAAACCTGTACCTAAGAAGACTGCATCATAATCATTATGAAGTTTTTCTAAAGTGATATCTTTACCAATTTCAGTATTGGTATGAATATTCACGCCAATCTTTTTAATGAAATTGATATCTTTTTCAACAGCTTCATCAGGTAATCTATATTCTGGTGCACCATAACTCATGACACCACCAGGTCTATCATTTTTCTCAAAGACATCTACATGATATCCTAAACTTCTTAAATAATAAGCAGTACTTAAAGATGATGGACCAGATCCAGCAATCGCAACTTTCGCATCAATGACTTCTGAGACTGGTTCATTAAAAATCTTTTCATACATGTCATCTGGTGCACTATCAATGATATAACGTTTTAACCAACGAATCGCAATCGCTTCACCACGAACAGCAATCGCACATGCTGTTTCACAGTTATGCGTACATACTCTACCGCAGACACCAGGCAGTGGATTGGTTTCATAAACGATTTTTAATCCACCTTCAATATCATCTTCCCAAATTGCTTTAATGTAATCAGGTATATGCATTTGTACTGGACATGATGATGTACACACACCACATTCAACACAGCGAGCTGCTTCTTGTTTAGCAAAATCTTTAGAATATCCACGGACAACTTCGATATAAGACTTCACTCTTTCTTCAGGTTCAATATGCTCCATAGGTGCACGTTTTAAATCAAGTAAGTCAGTCGCATCCGTTTTTTGATATCCAAGTTCTACTGCTTCATCTTGCCATGTTTCTGTTGGCATTAACTTAAATGATTCTGGATTTGAATCTCCAAAAACATATTCTTTTGTCATTTGCAATGATCCAGTGGTACATGTATCTACACAAAGTGCACAAAAACAACATCTACCATAATCAATGACTGGTCTTTGTTGAAGCTTACCAGCTTCTAAAGGCAAGTCATGTCTTGGAACCATTTCAATGGCTTGCGTTGGACAAATATCTTCACATGTTGCACATCCAATACATTTTTCCCAATCATTGACATGAAAACCTCTTAAAGAATCAGGAGCAGTTCTTGGATTTGAATCTTTTAATCTATTTTTTAATAATAGATTATTGTTATTTAAATAATCAGCATTCTTTTTTGTAAATATCTGATTCATCGGATGAGATACTGGTTTTTTAAACAGATATTTAAGGACTCTTAGCGGTTTAAAAATGCTAGATTTTGGGTATTTATGATCTTTATTTTCCATCGTATCCTCCTATCTGTCAATCTCAGGGGAACAAATCCCCATCGTATCTATCCATAGTGCTGCATCATCAATTCTTGTGCCTGGTAGATATTTTTCTACGCCTAACAAGCCTTGTGGATAACTCGCACCTCTTACACCTACACGCCATGGGTGTGTACCCCCATTAGATACCATATAATATCCAAACTCACCTCTTGAAGATTCAACAGGGGCATAGACATATCCTTTAGGTACAGTCCATCTCATCGATTGACCTTTGGTTGGTTTTACTCTAACTTCACCTTCTGGCATTTTTTCTAAGCATTGTCTAATAATTCTTATTGATTGAACAACTTCTTTGATTTTAATATCAAGTCTTGCTCTTGCATCACTATAATCAGATGTTGGTACATCAAATTCAACTTGATCATATCTTGCATAAGGCATGACTTTTCTTAAGTCATAAGGTTTATTTGTTGCAGAACGCATACCAATACCGGTAACCCCTAATTCCCAAACCACTGATTCAGGAAGCATGATTGTATCTTTAATTCTCTTAATAATCGATGCACTATCAATACCTAAATCACGATATTCGCTAATACGACTTTCTAAGCTATCTAAAAACGTTAAAATATCTTTTTCTATCCCTTTAGGTAAATCCATGCGTACACCACCAATAACGATATATTGATGATAAACTCTAGCACCTGTGATTTTCTCAAAAATATCTAAGATTAAGTTTCTATCCACATGTGCATGATACATCAGTGTATAGTTACCAGTAGGTCCACCAAGTCCTCCATAAGCCATTAAATGTGCAGAAATTCTAGCAAGTTCTAAAATAATCATACGAATCCAATGTGCTCTTTCAGGAATTTCTAGTCTTAATAGTTTTTCCGCAGCACAGGCAAATGACATTTCATTGATATCAGGTTCTGGTACACAAACTCTAGGAATTAACGCAATATTATTAACCCAAAGTTTTCTTTCCATTTGCTTTTCAAATCCACGATGTAACATCCCTGGAAGTAAATAAGATCTTTTAATGATATCCCCGTCAACAAACATATGCACTGAAGCATTCCCGTGCATCCCTGGATGTTGAGGCCCTAAAAACAGTTTCATCTCTTTCATTTAGATGTACCTCCTGTTCTTAAGGTTTCTGCTCTTTTTCTTTTATCAGCTTTTTTCTCTAAGATTTTATTATCTTCATCTTTAACCGCAAACTTTTCAGGATACGCTCTTGATGGAAATTTCTTAGCACTATATGCACTTGGATCAAAATCTTTTCTTAAAGGTGGGATATCATCCCATCTTTCTAGAATTAAAGGTTTTTCATAAGTTGGGTTTCCAGGAAAATGAATACCAAAAAACTCATGAGCTTCTCTTTCATAATATTTAGCACCTGGGAAAACTGATATCACAGATGGCATGATTGGATGGTTACGATCAATTTTTGTTCTGATTTGAACATATAAAGGTTGATCCCAATTCATCAAAATATAAACCACTTCAAATTTTTCTTCATCTGGCCAGTCGACAGCACTTAAATAAGATAACTGTTTCCAACCTTTAAGTTTCAATGCTGATAACACATTTAAAACGTCTGTTTGTTTTAGTTCATAAGCCACTTGAAAATCATCAATCACATCTTTTAACAAAGGTTTCGTAAGGCTTAAGATCACTTGATCCACAACACTTAAATTATTGATGGAACTCATCTTCAATCGCCACCTCTCCTAAAACATCTGTTTGATTCTTTTTATACCACTCATAATTTTCATGATATTTCTTCCAACCATTTGCGGTTTTATTTTTAATGCCTTCCATTAAATCCACAAATCCATTTAAAACAGATTCTGGATTTGGCATACATCCTGCAACATAGGTATCTACTGGTATATATTGATCCAGTTGATTGATCACTGCATGTGAATCATGGTAGATACCACCATTAATTGGACATGAACCTAAGGCAACCACATATTTTGGTTCACTCATTTGTTCATATGTATAAACTAATCTTCTTAATGTCTTTAAAGATAAATATCCAGACACTAATAAAATATCAGCTTGTCTAGGTGTTGCCATTGGCCCCATTCCTAGTCTTTCCATATCGTATGCACTTGTCATTGATGGTGGTAATTCGATGGCACAGCATCCTGTACAATACATCAGTAACCATAAAGAATTTCTTCTGAAATAGTCACCAACCTCCCACCATTTACGATCGATTTCTTCTTTTGTTAAATTTTGTTTTAACGTATATTTTGTACTTATCATTTTATATCACCCATCCAAAGTATATTGCGATGATCGCTTGTATAACAGCCATGAATAACGGCCATTTATAGAAGAATACCACCACTTGATCAATTTTAAATCGTCCATTTACATTAGAAATTAAGTTCGCAACCGTATAGACAACAAAATATTTAATCAAGAATTCAAAAATATTGCTTGCGCCACCTAAGAATAGATGAACAAATAAACTCACTTCTATAAATACTGAAATTTCATGAAGAATAAACAACATCCCTAATTGTTTTCCACCATATTCAACCATTGGACCTGATGCAATTTCAGCAGGTGCAATATAGGTTTCAAATGGTTTTTTACCAAGCATACCCATCAGTGCAATAAAGCCTACAATACCACCAATCGGTAGGGCAATTAAGAATATGTTATTACCCATTTGTTGTTGATAAAGCATAATTTCAGTTAATGAACTATGTCCTGTTAAATTAATAATCGTTAATACAACAATCAAAAATGGCACTTCATATGCAAGCATCGTTGTCAGTGCTCTCATAACACCAATCGATGCCCAAGGATTACCAGACCCACTGGCACTCATTGCCATCCCTAACATCCCAACTGCAAGTAAATAGACAAAGATAAAGAAATTATCATATCCTTCAAATGCAACGATATTAGACGTGATTGGCATAAACATTGCAGTGGCGATAATACCACCTAAAGCCATAATCACACCAAAATCAAAGATCCATCCATGACTTACACTTCTTTTACTTAACAGTTTAAAGATATCTAAAAACTCTTGATACCATCTAGGTCCTTGACGCTTTTGCATACGTCCGATAATCTTACGATTAATCCCACCAATCGATGTTTGAAGAACAAACCCGAACAATGCGACTAATACCCCAATCAGTATATTTAAAATCATAAGACTTCACCCCACAATACAAAGATCACAATTGAAATAATGATTAATATGGTCACAGATAAACTATTTGTCATAAACACATATTTCAAGAATCTTCCAATCTCTTTAACTTTTTCAGCTAATGCTTTATAAAACTTAGTCATATAATGACTTTGTTTTTCATACAGTCTTTCTAGTGGTGCATAAAAGTCTGTTGAATAATGGAATAAATGTTCATCATGCACAAAGTTTCCTGCTGTATAAGTATCCATAAGTCCAACTTTTCTTGATTTCTTTAAAAGGATAAAAATGATAAACGCAATCACAATACCTACAATAAATACTAATGAAATCAGTCCAGGATTTAAGACACCATTTGTTCCACTAATGGTAAATGTTGTATAAGTAATCCCTCCAAAACCTAATTCTAAAATAATATTGTTAATCATATCAAAGAATACTTTTGGAAATACACCTGTATAAATATTTAATCCCATGATAATTACTGTTGGAATTAATATCAGTATTGGTGCTTCCTTTGCGTCTTTATACTCTCTAAACTCTTGACCAAGAAATAATGCAGCCAGTGGTCTAAATACATATAAGAAAGATCCAACACTACCAAAGAAAACAGCGATACCAACAAACACCATGCCTTGATCAATGACTGCTTGGAAGATCAACCATTTAGAGATGAATCCACCCATCGGAGGAATTCCTGCCATAGAGATAATCGCAATCAAATATGCTAAATAAGTAATCGGCATTTTATGAATCATACCACCCATCTCACTAATTTTAGTGGTATGTGTTACTCTTGCTACTGCAGCAATCGCCATAAATGCACCTGCACTAGCCAGTGCATGTGCTAAGATATGATATAATCCGCCAGCAAATGCAATACTATTAAAAATCGAAAATGCAACTAATATATATCCACCATGACTCATTGAAGAGTATGCTAAAAGTTCTTTTGCATCATCTGCTTTAATTGCCATTAAAGTTCCAAAGATAATCGATAATCCACCAATTAAGGCAATCACATAATGACCAATCGGAAGTCCCATCGCTTCAAATGTTCCTGTAGCAGGTACAATTCTGACTAAAGCTAAGATACCAATAAATGCTCCTAATTTAACTAATGCTCCTGATAAAACAGGTGAAAACGGATGTGGTGCATGTCCATGTGCAATTGGAAGCCATATATGTAGAGGGAATGCCCCTAACTTAGCAAACGCTGCAATTAAGAATAATATAAATACCATAACTGCCCTTGTTCCAGATAATCTACTTAAACTTTCAACAATATATAAACTACCCGTACTTTGATAAGCCATCATGATGCCAAAGAGTAATGCAACACTTCCAGCCAAACTAAATCCAAAATAAGTCACAGCTGCTTTTTTACTCTTCCCTTGAGGAATTAAGAACATTGTTGTCCAAATAATCAATTCAAAAAACATAAATAAGTTTAAGAAATGATCGGTATAAAATGCACCAACAACCCCTGCAAGCGATAATAAGAATAATAAATTATAAGTGCTCTTATACTCATACTTATCCAAGAAATGTGGATGAAAGAAACTCACCATCAAATAAACAAACACAATAATAATTGAAAAGTAAAATCCTAAATATGTTTGTTCAAAACTAACTCCAGGTAAATAGTTTACAGTTGTATCTAAGTTCATATTAAATCCATAAGCTGCCAGTGAAACAAACACAAACATAACTACAAAGATTGTAAAAACAGATCCAATCGATTGTTTAATTCTAGTTAATCCATAAGCAATGATGGATGCACCAACTAAGGTTAAAATCAGTAATTCGATATTAGACATTTTGAACTACCTCCTCTATTCCATCAATTTGATCATCAAGTTCATCTAAAGGTTTAGCATATGTTCCAAACACAATTAAAGCAACTGCGATGAAAACAAACACAACCTTAAATGCTAAATGATAATTCACTTTTTCTCTATGCTCATCCGTATACCATAACTTAACGAGTAATCTTACAAAATAAATACCTTCGATTAATGATGCGATTAAGATTACTGCAATCAATACCAATTGATCTTGATCTGCAAGTAAAGTTATATAATTAAGTTTAATCATGAATCCAACAAATAATGGTAGACCCATTAAAGAAAGGGTCGCAATCGTATAAGTGGTTCCTACAACCAAATTATGTTTAAATATACCCTTTAATGACTTAACCTCATCATCCTTTGTATCTTTAACCGCATGATTAATCACTAAAAACATCACTGTCTTACTTAATGCATTAGCAATTATCAGATAAACAGCCCAAATCACTAAACCATTAACGAAAAGTAAAATAATAATTGAGCTTTGCGCAATCGAACTAAAAAGTAGGATTTCTCTAACTTTACTAGAACTAAATGCCATCAAATCACCAACAATAATACCAACAGCTAAAATGATGGTTACTACAAGTAGTAATGTTCCTTCAAATTGAAAGAGGTTTGTGATTAATCTTCCAAAAGTAAGAGTGATTGCGGACATATAAACGCTCGCAATCATCGGTCCAGATAAAGTGTTTGAAGATCCTAATACACCTTTAACCCAATTATTAAATGGTAATAACTTAGCTTCTACACCTAAACCAATAAACATCAATAAAAATGGTAAGATCACTTGTGAGTAATCATTTAAAGATCTTATCTCAGTAATTAAAACCACTAAGTTTAATGATCCAAACATTGCATATAAAACAACGATACCAAATAAGAATAAACTACTGCCTATAGATCCATAAAGTAAATATTTAAATGTACTTACAGGTTTCTTATTAGATGTTGTAATCAAATATGCTGCAATACCTGAGATTTCTAGAAAAACAAATAAATTAAATAAATCATTTGCTAAGACTAAACCATTGAGTCCAGCCATTGCTAATAATAATATCGAACCAAATGTTTGATATTTTTTGATATTTAGTAAACCAATAACTAATATCAATCCATTCATTAACCATAAGCCTATTTTTGCATATGTATCAAGATATAGAGTAATCCCTAAAACATTACTAGTAATCTCTTGATCAAATCCACCAATAAAAAGCATATATGGATCTAATGTAAATAATATGACCACATTAAATAAAGCAACTAAAACTAATAAGATCATTTGATATTTCTTAACCAAAATCGATAAGAATGCGAAAAGTAAAGGTATAACAACCAGTAAAATCATGTTCATAGTGTTACCTCCAACTCATCGAGTTCTAATGTCAGATATGTATCATATATGTTTTTAGAAATTGCTAATCCTAAAGCTGTTGTTCCAACACCAATAACGATTGCTGTTAAAACTAAAGCTTGAGGAATTGGATCAACATAAATTAATCCCAAATCATCAACAGAAGATAAAATTGGTGCAACACCATCAGATACAAATCCAATACTGACGATAAATAAATATAACCCAATTTCCATCACATTTAAAGAAACAATCAGTTTGATCACGTTTTTATTGACGAACAGTCCATAAAAACCAAGTGCAAACAGAAAAATAGCTGCATATTGTATCATGACTTTTCCTCCTCTGTTAAAAACTGATCAACAACGGATGCGATCTCACTACCTACTTTAAGACCAATAAGGACATAAATGATAGGAATGATACCTGCACTTATAAGATTTCCAATGACTCCAGCATCTAAGAAGTTTTCAAAGTATGATTTTCCAATCACTAGACCCACTAATGAAATGATGACAATCAAACTACCCGATATACTTTCTAAAATCTTAAAGCCTTGAATCTTACTTCTAAACTGATCATCAGATAAATATAATAACAAGACAGCACTTGCGATCATCGCACCACCAGGGAAACCTCCACCAGGGCTTAGATGACCATGTAAGATCATATAAAAACTAACCACTAAAATAAGTGCCGATAAAATAGATGATCCTGTCTTTAACATAAAATTAGCTTTAAATGCTAAATCCATACGTTTCTTATTTTTTAAATCCAAAATCAGTGCAACCCCAAGTGAACTTACAAATAATACTGTTACTTCACCAAGTGTATCAAATGCTCTAAATCCTAAAACGACTGAAGTGACCATATTTGCTGACCCTACAAGAGTAGCTTGTGCGTTTTGGAAATAAGAGCCAGAAATTCTATCAACTAAATTCACTTCACCAAATATAGGAAAACTACTTGTGTTTTGTAAAGCTAAGATCAACACAACAGCAAATCCAATCGTAATGATTAACCCAAATACTTTTTTCATTTCGCATCCCTCCTTTTAATAGAAAGTAATACAAAAATGAATAAAGCAGTGACTAACCCACTACCAATAACAGCCTCAGTAATCGCAACATCTGGTGCCTTCATTAAAACAAACGCAACCACAGCTAACATACTAAGGGCTGATAAATATAATACTGAGTGAATCAGTTTTTTAGCGTTAATCGCTAAAAAAGCAATGACAACTAATAAAACCGAAATAAATAAAGACATGATTTCAAAAAATGTCATTTGATTTCACCTCGATCCTTTAAATCATCTTTTAATAAATTACTAGGCACATCTTTTGATTTATAAATCGCTTTTGCGATGGTTGATGATCCCACTGGATTTGATAAAGCGATTAATACAATAAGAATCACTAACTTAAATATCCAATTTGGATGTGTTTCAATACTCGCAAGTATCACACCAAAAATCATTGAAAAAGATCCTAGAGTGGTTGCTTTAGTTCCTGCTTGAATACGATTAAATGTATCAGGCATTCTCAGAACACCTAATCCACCTAATAGGTAAAACAAAGCACCAATGATTAAAAATACATAACTAGCGATGATCATTGTTTTTTCCCTCCAAGTATCTAGCAAATACAACTGTTTCTAAAAACGCTAAAATTCCATAAACGATAGCGATATCTAGATAAAGCATGCTATTTTGTAATAAAGCAATAAAAACAATGATACCAATCACTGTCATGTTAAAGGTATCAAGTGCAACGACTCGATCAGCTAACTTAGGCCCGATGATTAATCTTAAGATCACCAATACTAACCCTACTCCGAGTAGACTAAATACGACATAATCTAACCAAATCATTCAAATATACCTCCTAAAATCTTTTCAAAAGGTTCTGATAAATCATTTGGGTTTTCAAACTTAGATACATCAATCGTATGCACATAGATGTTGTCATCATCTACATCAATCGATAATGTACCTGGGGTAAGTGTGATTGAGTTTGCTAAAGTTAATTTGCCAAGATCAGTTTTGATATTGGTTTTAACTTTTAAAATACCTGGATTAAGTGGTATTTTAAAACTCAGCACTCTTCTTGCCACATCTAGGTTTGCCAAGATCAGTTTCCAAATAAACACTGGTATGTAGATGACTACAAACTTGATGAGTTTAATTGGAAAGTCCCATTTGATCTTGAGATCAAGTCTTCTTGCAAGTAAAACAGTAATTACTGCACTAACAAGAGAACCTAGGATGACTTCTTCTACTGTAAATCCAGCCAAAAAAAGATACACCAGTAGAAGTGTCAAAAATGCCATTACATATTTCATTTTCTTCCTCCTGAATAATACTTATCATTTTATTTAAAATGCGAAACTCACACAAAAAAGTAGTTTCTCCCACTACTTTTCTTGAGCCACACATAAATAATATTGGTTACATGAAACCTCTTATTAAAGATTAGTATGCCATCACTTTTCTAGGATTAATAAGCTATAGTTTACATTCTTTAGTTTAAATTAGTTTCATTATACCACTAAGTCTGGTGCATGAAAAGGTTAGATTTTAATTAAATCTAAATTATTTAGTTTTTTACATAATTTACGTATCTATTTGAGTGTTTTTAAGATGCAAAATTGAACTGCATAAGCTTGATGAGAAGTCATCCCCCATAATAACCAAGTTTTTTTAACTTTATGAAATAAACTTGATAAATGATTTAAACCGTAATCTCCAAGTCCCATGCCATACTGATGTTGATAAGATTGATAGATCTCATCCATGAGCTTTTGATTATTGATGTGTTTTTTTACATGAGTTGAAAAATCATTATCAGTTAAATAAAAGATATCTGATGCGACAAAAATATGACCATCAGGTTTTAACAATTTAATGATTTCTTCATTAAATGCATGAAAGATCTCAATCATTTTTTGTAATAGATATGATAAGATAAAATCTTTCATTTCTAATGATAAACCTTTTAAAACTAACTGATTTAACTTATGTTCTACTTCTCTATACAAAAGCTGCGTATATATAGGAGCAATATAAATTACATCAAAAGTGATATCAAATTTTTTGGAGAAATGATAATTAAGTATTTTTTTTATTTTTTGATCGATCCAAACTTCAATTTGTCTTCTTGATTTGGTTCTTAAACTATCAAAAAAAGCATTAAAGAAATGAATCTCACTTAGTCCAAGGTAATCCATTTGGATGACCTTGATCTTTGCATGATCTTTTTTATCTTTTAATGCTTCATTCATACTTTTATCATCGATATCAGTTAAGATGATATGATTAAATTTTTTCAATAAAAAATCAATAGAGATATCTGAAAGATTCCCAGCCCCAATGACTAGAATGTTTTCATAAACATCTTGATGTTTTAATGTGTCTGTCATAAGATTTGTTGTTTGTTTCTTATAATCATCTTGATTTAAGTTTTTATGTGATTGGTTTAATTGATGATAAAACTGATCCATGATTACACCTTCATTTCCCATACTGATTACATAGGTATTATATACCTTTGAATGATAAATGAAAAGTCTAGATGAGATATCTTTCTTTGATGATCATCTTAGTCTTGTTGATCAGATAGAACATCTTGAATAAATACCTCTACTAAGTTAGGATCAAACTGCGTACCAGAGCAACGTTTTAATTCTGCAATAGCAACATCTTTGCTTAATGCTTTTCTATATGGTCTATCTGCAGTCATCGCTTCATAAGCGTCCGCAATTGCAATAATTCTTGAGAACAATGGAATATTTTCTCCTACTAAACCTTTCGGATATCCTTTGCCATCCCATCTCTCATGATGAGTGAGGGCATAATCTGCAAGATTAGAATACTTATCTGCAGATCTTAAAATTTGATAACCATTGATGGTATGATTTTTCATGATGATCCATTCATCATCTGTTAGTTTTCCAGGTTTTTTTAAGATGCTATCAGGAATCGTGATTTTACCGATATCATGCATGCGACCTGCGAACTCTAACTCCAATTTATCTTGTTGACTAAGATTTAGTTTCTCACCCATAAGTAAGCAATACGCACTCACACGATCAGAATGATCTCGTTCAGCTTCATATTTTTCTTTGAGTGAATCAAATAAAGCTACAATCACTTGATTTCTTGAACTTTGATTATGAAGTGTCTTTTGAGCATACATATCGTTTTCAGCTTCGATAAGAACATCTGCTATATTTTGTGATTCTTTTGTTTTTATAGCTGTACCACATGAAACTGATAAAGGAATGCCTTTGATTTTAATGGTTGATAATGCTTCAAACACGTTATTTTTTAACTGATCAAATTTTTGTTGATTTGATTTTACAAAAATAATACCAAACTCATCACTACCAATTCTAGCAATGAATGAATGATCTTTACATGCAGTTGATAAAAGATTCGATAATGTTAAAATCGCTTCATCTCCTGTATCATGCCCATAAGTATCATTGATCAATTTAAGCCCATCGATATCGATAACTGAAATACTTAATGGATAATACTTACTTTGATCTAGTTTTCTAATAACTGTATCAAAATAAACTCTATTTGGAAGTCCTGTCAATAGATCATGCTTACTCGCATAATTAATTTTTTGTTCGCTGATTTTTCTATCTGTAATATCCATTAAAAAGCCTTCAATGTGCCACTTTTCATCTTGCATAAAGACATGTCCTTTTTCCCATATCCATATACGAGATCCATCTTTTTTAATCATCTCATATTCAATATTGCATGGTTTATTAAGTTTTTTAGCCTCTTTATACTCTTTAAAGACATAATCTCTATATTTAGGTACAATCAATTCGTTAAAAGATATATCTTTATTTTGGACAAGTTCGTGTGGCTCATATCCTGTTAATGTTTCACATCCATCAGACAGATAAATCATTGTCCAATTTTCATCAAATAAGCATTGATAAGAAACTCCAGGTAAATTGGAGATGATCCGACTTTTTTCTTGTTCTTTTTTAATCAGTTCTCTTTCCGAATGTTTTCTTTCTGTAATATCTTCAGCAACGACTACAAATTGGTTACCTTTATACGGATAAGCAACAACTCGGTAATATCTATCTAGAGCTCTTGAATAATCTTCAACAGCAACTGTTTTTTGTTCTTTTACAACTTTCGAATAATGTTCAAACCATGAATTTTCAATGTCTGGGAGTACTTCTGTAGCTTTTTTACCTATGATTTCTTTGCGTTTAAGTCCTGTAATAACTTCATATCTTTCATTCATAGTCAAAAATATATAATCAACTGGTTTACCTTTATCATCGAAAATCATTTCTCTTAGATTAAACCCTAAAGGCATTTCTTGAATGAGTTTACTCCACTGGTTTTCTAATGCTTTTTTTGCATCTTGTTGTTTAATGATTTCAGTCATGTCTCTAAATTCAACAACTCTAATGGTTTTACCTTCGTATGGCATGTTTCTAGCTTCTATTTTTAGTGGATAGCTTTCACCATTTTTTCTAATTCCAATGATTTCATATGGTTTTTCATCCCCGGATTTGATGTGTTCTTTAACTGCTTCATGATACTTTGGATCCACCAAATCAAAGCTTTTAGAACCTATAAGTTCTTCTTGTGTGTATCCTGTTATTTTTGACAACTCTTGATTACAATCCAAAATGATACCTTGATCATGAATCAATAATCCTCCAAAAGAAGCATCATGTAAGATTTTAAATCGTTGTTCACTCTCATATAGCGTTTCATTAATTTTAGTGATTTCTCTTTTCTTTTTGTTATATTTAAATGCTAAAAATGATGTGATAATCACTGCGATACCCATCAAAGTTATACTTATGATAATTAATATATTATTCCTATTTTGAGTGATAATAAACTCTGTTTGGTCAATGATAATTGAAAATAAATAGGTCTCACCATCAATATCTATTGGATATGAGTAAACATAAACTGTCTTGATATCACCATTTGCAAGCTCATGTTTAAAAATAAAAAAGTTGCGCTCTTCTTCTAGAGCCAGCATACGTTCAATTGCAATTTCTTCTGATGATAGTGTATTGATCTCATCAATATTCATTTCCATTAGTGTTTCTAAAGGATACCCATAAAAAGTTGCTGCTGCTTGATTTGCATAGTAAATATCACCAGTGACTGGATGGATAATTAACATAATTGATTGGTGATTATCAAATAGGTTTTGATAGTCAATGTTATCTATTGCATGTGTTTTAAATCCTATGGTTGAAAAAGAAATCAAAAGCAAAACTAGAGCAACTATTTTTTTCATTTGAATCCTCCGACATGTTTGCAATCCAACAAACATTTGATGGTTAAAGTGTTTGGTTCATTTTACCATATATAGAAATAATATTGAAGTCTTTGTAAGAAATACTTAATCATTTTTTTTGAACACTAAGCCATTAAGTTGAAAAACGACTTTTATAACTATGTTTAATTTTTATAAATAGTGAACTTGTAATACTCTTCTATATATTATTATTTCATTTTTATTTCAAAAAATCACTAAAACCTATTTTATATTTAATCTAAATATGTTACAATAGCAACGGAATGTAAGCTTATAATCCCCTCCCCAAAGTAGATATAAGCTTACATTCTCTTTTTTTTAGATATCAAGACGATAAATGATATGATCATAAGGCTGATCTCTAAACCATTCTATCTTGTTTCCGTAAGGTTTAAAACCAAAGGCTGTAACAAGTTTCATAGATGCTTGATTATCTTTATAAATAACCGCATGTATATAATTGATATCAAGTGTTTCTTTTAAGTAAGTAATCATAGCTTCTAATGCTTCAGCCATATATCCTTGATGATTGTATGGTGCTTGTAAATCATAACCTATTTCTATTGTTTTAGTTTCTTGATTGTAATTGTGAAAACCTATCGTTCCTATTTTTTGATCGTTTTCGCTTACTAATATATACCTATGATTATTATATTTAATGGTATTTAAATAAAACTCTATAAGATCCTTAGCTTCATCAATATTTGTAAGTGGTTCAGCATCAAATAGATATTTGATAATAAAATCATCTGTAAACTGTAGATACATAAAATCTATATCATCCATATTTATGTTTTTTAATATAAGCCTTCTTGTCTTTAGTTCTTTAAACATAATTTCACCTTCTTTATGATTATTATAAATACATCTCTTCTATTATATCTCATCTTTTATACATAATCTTTATAATATTAAAAAAAGCAGAGCTGTTTAGTTTAACAGTTCTGCTTTTACATATTTAACTTAATACTTATTGGTTAGCATATTTATGTTTTAACTCTTGATAGACTTGTTCTATTTCTTTCATACGTTTTGGAATATCAATACCTTGTGGGCATTTAGGCAAACATTCACCACAAGCTATACAGTTAGCAGCAAGCTTTTCTTTGCCAAGTGATTCATATTCATTAATAAATGCTCTTCCAAATTTAGATATTTTGTATTTATTGTATGTTTTAAAGACTGTGGGAATATCTACACCATGATCACATGGCATACAATACTTACAATTGGTACATGGAATGGTATTGTTTTCTAAGAATACTTTTAATGCTTGATCAATCGTTTTTTGTTCATCTGTTGTGAGTGGTTTAAAATCTGTTAGAGTTTCTACATTATCTATGGTTTGTTCTAGGTTGCTCATGCCACTTAAGACAGTCATCACTTGATCTTTAGATGCTGCATAACGAATCGCCCATGAAGCAAGCGAACTTTCTGGCTTAGCTTCTTTTAAGATGCTAGCAGCATCTTCACTTAAATGCGCGAGTGTACCACCTCTGACTGGTTCCATAACAATGATGGGTGCACCATATGATTCTACAATTTTATATTGTTTTTTTGCGTTTTGGAAATCCCAATCTAAATAGTTTAGTTGAAGTTGCACAAAATCCCATGGATAGGTATGAATGATTTCATCTAGGACTTCTGGTGTATCATGAAATGAAAAACCTAAGTGTTTGATTTTTCCTTCTTTTTTCATTTTTTGAAGAAAGTGCATGATTTCAGGTTTTTGATAGATCTCAAAGTTTTTCTTGCCTAGGGCATGACATAAGTAAAAATCAAAATAATCGACTTGACATTTTTTGAGTTGCTCATTGAAGATTCTTTTCGCATCTTCAACAGTTTTAATTTCCCATCCAGGCATCTTGTTCGCAAGATAAAAAGAATCTCTCGGATATTTCTTTAAAGCTTCTCCGATGAAAAGCTCACTTAATCCTTCATGATATGGATATGCTGTATCAAAGTAGTTTACACCGTGTTTGTAGGCATAATCAATCATCTCTTCTGCTTGTTTGATATCGATGTCTGGGTTTTCTGGATTTAGTCTTGGAAGTCTCATACATCCGAATCCTAGGATGGATGGGTTTTCTTTGATACCTTTGAATGATTTAGTTTTTTTGGATACTAAATGCATCATATTTTATTTATACTCAAACATAAACGTATATGAGTATATCTCCTTTCAGTAATTTATAGTAAAGTTTTATGTTAGTTAAATTATATCACAATAAAAAGAATAAAAAATATACCTAAAGAAAACACCTTATCTCATGGATAGGTGTTATCTTAAGATGCTTATATTAATTAAGCTTTTACTAGCATTCTGATATTGCGTTTTTTTAACATCCAGTAAAACATGCCAAAAGTTAATAAGCTATCAAATGCAATTCCTGCAGCAAACATTAACGCAATAAGTTCTAATGTTGGTACATATAGACCTGTCACATACAATATGAATAATGTTCCATAAAATAAAGTATTAATCACAATAGATTGAAAAAGCATATATTCTGTTTTGCCCATACCATAGAAAATACTATCAATAACATTGTTGTATGCAAACAATACGTAAAATCCAACGCTAATCCAAACAATATTTAATATTGATTCATAATTATCTAATAACAACACATCTCTTAAAAATGGTTTATATAATGGTGATAATATAAACCAAATAATAATCACAACTGTTGTTACTCCAAAATAACCAAGAGTCTTTTCTTTAATAGCTTCCTCATTCTCACCAACATCCCTTTTAACCATTTCGCCAAGTTGTATCAGTGGTAGTAATAACCATCCCCATATAAAATTATTCGCTACCCAGAAAGTACCTTGTTCACCAACAACGTTGACCATTCTAATGACCATAAACATAAAGGCAATGTTTCTTACAAAACTTTCTAATCCGGAGATACCACCTACTCTAAATAGATCTTTTAACCATGTAAAAGATAATGCTTTTTTAGTTAATAAATGAATATTCTCCTTCTTGAAGATATATACAATTAATATAATAAGAAATGCATTTACTATCATATTAGAATATGCAATCCCGTTTACTCCTAAATTCAGGGACACTGGTAAAGTAGATACCAAGAAGATATCAACCGTTATTGTTAAAATCATTTGTAATCCTAGAACAAGATATAAATATTTCTCTTTATTAATCACTACTAGAACTACTAGAAGAAATTTAACTAATGTCATAAATATAGCAGCAATCGTTTCTAATCTAATATATGATATCGTCTCATTTACTAAAGTCACATCCTGAGCCATTAAATTTACTAATCCTCTAGCAAATATAATAATTAATATTGATAGACCTGCATATATCATACCAGTAAAAATAAAACCTGTTCTAACTTTATTTACAAGATCATCTTTTTGTTTGAATGCACGACCAATGAAGAAAAACATTGGCAAAATGATTGCTTCTTGTAAGATCTCATATAATAGGTTTACCCATGATAATTGACTTGCAATATTAAATCCCCAATCACCTGGAAGTTGTCCTATTAAAAATATTCTAACTGTTGTATATATTGTTGGTATTAAGCCTAGAAGCAACAACGCTAAAAATAATCGATAATTAATGCTCTTCATTGATTTAATAATATTTCTCACAGTATTTCCCCCTTTTTAAATATAATATGGCAATCCTAGCGGATTGTTTATCATTTCAATCTGATCATTAACATAATTAATGAAAAAATCATCATAATTCCAGTTTGCATTCATAACATCTTCATCAAATGCATGTTCACATAAATGATCAAAAAATATGAGAATTTCTTTTAACGACTGTGATACAAATTTCCTATCAATTTTTAATACCTTTAAAGCTAAATCTCCATTCTTATATTCAACATCATATAACATTTCAGGAAATTTTCTTTTTATTTTTTCATATAAATCTATTGAATTATGCTTAAGAAAATTCCAAACATGATAAAGTCTATCATAATATCGATATCCTTCTATATCTTCTAGTTTCAAACCTTTTTTTCTCCCCTGTATGAATGCATCAAATAATTCCCTATTAAATTTTTTCTTATCATATTTTTGTATCGTAATCACTTGGATAGTAATAGCCTCGATTGTAGATACCATCTGATGAATAAACTGCGCAACAAGGGATCGCATTATGTAATTATAAGTAAAACTTCTTCCGATTTGCACCATATTAGCATGTATACTTAATTCATCGGCTTCTAATATTCCAGTTTGCATAAAATATCCACTATAAGCATCATCATGTGCTTGTTTAGGTGTTTTAATTGATCTAAAAGCATTAATAAATTCTTTTCTCCAAAATGTATCTAGTTCTTCAATTGTAGAACGAAAAATATTACACATATAATCTTGACGCTTTCTCTTGTTTGGAATAAAATAAACTGTTTTCCTTGGTTTGTTCATAAATTCAAAAATAGATTTGTTCAAATTGCTGACTTTCTCGAGTCTCTTTGGATCAATTCTTGCTCTACCATTTTTAATTAAAAGGCCATAATACTCAGGGTTATCGTAGCTGAATTTTGAATAATCTTTAATTTGACGCTTACTGTTCTTTTTCATAAGTCCCTCCCTTAATAAAAGACAGGCAAGGTTTTATCCTCGCCTGTCACATACTTTAAGTGTAGACTCCTAAAGTATTAATTGCAAGGCATTGCGACACCACTCTGTAAGATCTGCACATCATTGGTTCATATACTTTGAGCGACAATTTTGCAATTGTGGGTCTGATATGAACCCCGATCCATACTATAGGTATTGTCAGAGAAACACTCTCCAACATTGCATTCTATCCGAAGACATTATGCTTTGCATAGAAATTATACATCTAAATCTTAATTGTGTCAAAATCCTTTATTAATTTGATTATATTATATATATATATCAATAACAATGTACTAATAGTTCAAAAATTAAAAAATATCCTCAATAACAAGGATATCTTCTATTTTGAAACTACATCTCTTTGATAGATTGATAAAATTTTCTAATGATGGTAGTTTATTACCATTTACCCATTCATAGATGACACGAGTTGAATTTAACTCAAGCATATCTGCAACATCTTCATATCTTAAATGTTTAATCAAAAAAACCAATCTTAAATTTTCACCTGTCTTTTTTTTATCAATCTTTACTTTGCGTTTCATAGCTCTACCTCCTTATGAACACTGCCACAATTGTAGTTGCTAAGAAAAGCATCTTTATTTTATATTATACTAAGTAGAAAATCAAGAAAATATCTAATATTTTTGATCATAAATTTAAAGTCACCGTATGTAGATATAATTATTCTATTTATTCTTAATAATCTTGATCTGTCTATATACCCAATCTTCATTGAATATGATTTCATTATCTTTGTGTCTATAGATATTTGATTTTTCTGAATTGGGAAAATCACAACCACTTGTAAAGTATACTTCTGGTGGTGTGACGTCAAGTATTTTGGATGCTGCTTGTATGCCTATTATTGCTGTGCCAATGTTGTTCATTTTATGTTCCTTTAGGATTTTTCCATAATTGCATAAATAGCATAAGTCAGTCGTATTATAGTCATCACACAGGCTTTTTAGCAAAAATTAATAGCTCATCATCTGTAAAGAAACAACAACTAGAATTACCTAGAGTGCCTTCTTGATAATAATTATTGAGAAAATTATATATATTAAAGCGACTTAACTCAGATCCACAATAGTAGTATTTTAAATGTTGTTTATTATTTCTTCTATCATTAAGTACAAGCCCTCTAAAACACAAAAGTTCTTCATATAACTGATTGGGTTTCCCATCACTGTTTTTTCTAGATATCATACCATTTCCATCTCTAGGTATGTTATCGTTAAAAACTAGGAGAAACCTTTTACTTCTTTGTATTACATTTGTGGTTTCTACAAATCTTAAATCCAAGTCCTTTTCTAAAAAACTATATCCATTCAAGAAAACTTTGTATCCGTTTAATTCCAATAAATCTGATAAACGCTGTGCAGTTAAATATGACCCTTTTGGGTCTTCAGTACCGTGATATGCTATAAAAAAATCATAATCATAAACAAATGGTTTAAAACCTGATGTTTCTAACCCTAAAGATTCGTCATCTAATTTGATTTCAGTATTTGCTTTCGCTTCCAAGTTGATATGTTGTATCACTTGAAGTTTTTCTTCAAAATGAGAGTGAAGATCCATATTATCGCATACAATCGTCAGATTTAAAGTTGCCCGTGTCATTAGAGTATACAGTTGATTGATTAAAAATGCTCCATATTCATTGTTCAATGTTTCATCATCATAACCGATACAATCTGATTGCTCTAAATATGTAATCTGATTAGGCAAGTGCAAATATACGGATTCTATCTCTCTTGAAATAACTTCATATGTTGATAAAACATATTTTCCTTTTATTTCTTCATTGAACAAATAAGGATAATCACTAGATCTTAACTCCTCAGGATACTGAGGTATGTTTTTTTTACTAGTTTTGATTCCTCTTGCAATTTGAGGTAGTGCAATTTCAACAAAATGTTTTTTCTTTATTTCATCATTATCAAACATGTTTAAAAATTCTTCATAATCTTTTGCCAAATTAATATTAAAATTATTTGTAGCCTGTGGCTGGCCGCCATTAGATATATTCAGCATATATTTAACATTATCTAGTATTTCAGGAGGTATACCAATTGTAGTTCTAAACTCATATTGTCTAAAACTTTTGTCTTTAATTGCGTCATGTATTCTTTTAAATCCCTTATCAAACGCTGGGTTAACTTTTTGATAATCATCTCCAAAAAAAACTGTATGCCTATGATTTGGAGTGTTTACAATTCTATCAACCATATCAATTCCCTTATATATTCTTCCATGGTACACTTGGTCAGTAAGGACACCTAATCTTTGTGCTTCATCTACTATTAAAAACTCTATATTTGGTTTGATTTTTTTACTTACGGTGTCACTTATCCAACCGCCTTTGTGTCTTCTACGTGAATCAAGTGAATGATGAAAAATTCTATCTGCTGGGAATTGAACATTTTTGATATTAAACGAATCAATTAATGCTAGATAGAAGTAATAATTCATTAATAATAGCTTACTATCCTTGTATTCGCCTAATAATCTCATTGCGATTATTGTTTTTCCTGTTCTAGCTGCACCTTCAACCAAAATATACTTTACACCATTCTCGATATCTGTCTTAATGTCCATAAAATTACTGTCTGTTTGATTAAAGTAATCTAACTCATTAGTATACGCTTTAACACAATCTATTGCATCTCTATTTGATGTTTCAATAAGTTCAATCTCAGAATTAATATCTTTAACAAAAAACGAGTCCTTAGTATTATAAAAAATATTCTTCTTTCCGTTCACGGAAGTAAAAGAGTAGTTGGTATTCCAATAATGTATATAGAAATCTCTGGTTGCAATATCTGATGTCTCATCTGATACAACTAATACAATATATATATAAGATCTCACAAACCATGATGAGTGCTTCGTTTTAAAGTATGTAAATACCGAATTTTGAATTTCACGAACAAAATCAAAATTAACTTTAGGATCATCTGGAAATTTTGAGTTACCTTGAATTTTATTACCAAAAAAACTCACTATACCATCTTTGATATGATAATTCATGTATTCAGAATTCGTACCAAAAAACTTTGTAATTTTTTCTTTATCAACAAAATAAAATATACAATTTCTCCAGGACCTCTCCATAAGTTTCCCTCTGGAATTGTCCAATATTCTACTTGTGGAATCCTTGACAATTGAGATAGAAAAAGATTTGTTTTCGTTCATTACTCCAATAACAGGGGTTTGGTCTTCCATTCCTACTATTTTTGAGAAAAAATATTTAATATATTCAGTTCTTCTTTTGTTATTATCTGTTTTTATAAAATCCTGTAATTTAATCTTTGTAATTGACATTCTATTCTTCTCCCCAATAAAAACTTGTCTATATATATTAGTTAACAGTTATGCTACTGTGCAACTGGTTTATCAAATAAATTAATATATTCACTTTATCGCTAAATAATTCTACAATATCTATTTCATTGAATGGAGATGTTTCGACCAAATCCTTATTAGTAATATCTCCATTTTGCTGAACATAAGCAATTATAGACTTAACAAATTCTTGCTGTTTTGCATTAAGAATGTTTGTATTTAAATAATCATTGAACCTTTTATTGATTGCTGATTGTTCAATACCTACAATACTTCTGATGAATGCCGCAAGATTTTCCTCTTTAGTAAAATTAAAGTAATCATCTTTAGTACCCAATTCTTCCCAGAGTATTCTTTCCAGTTCTTTTAAATCATCTATTGTAAGTTTATCAAGCATTTTGATCTTTATAATCGTTTCATTTCCTGAATTTTTAATCATGTAATCGATAACTTTTTCTTCATATGACTTGAAGTCTTGAATATTTACATCTTTATTGCCTTGATCAATTAGTTCATCTTTAAAGTCTGTTGAATAAAGATCAGGTTCATCTTTAAGATATTGTATCAAATATCTTAATTCGTTTCTTAAGTTTTCTAGCATTTCAATGTTAATATTATTCCAATACGTCTGTGTCAAAACTTTTTGTATAAAGTCTTTCTTCTCTGCAATTTGAGGTATTGTAAGTCTTTGTAATAATCCTTGTGCAATATGAACGATTTGCTGTACTGCTTTTTTAGCTACTATATCTTCAGATATTAATGATAACATAACATAAAACACCTTTAAATCAAATGACTTAGCTGATTCTATATCACCATCAGTATCGACAAGTAAAGTTAAATGATGTTTGATTTCTTGAAGATCATATTTAGATATATAATCCCATTTTTCACTAACAGAATACTTATCAACAATAGGCATTTTTTCTCTTACTAGAATTCTATCTCTACTAAAGTTTTTAACCAAATTCATTAAGTAAGCTTTTATGTCAAGATAATATGCTTTATGAAATTCATTGAGTTGATGTTCTTGTTTTTGAAGTTCAAAAAGCAGATCTAATTTCATCTGAAAAATCTTTTGCGTTAAAGAATAACCTTGATTAACTTGTTTGCCTTCCGGATTTAGTTCGAAGTAGTTGAAGTTATCACAAAAATCGAAAATATAAAATTGTTCTTTATCTTTCTTTGGTCCAAAGATATCTTCTGATTTTCTTGTACCTCTACCAATCATTTGAATGAACTTGATTTTAGAATAAATACGTTTAAAGAATACCAAGTTTAAAATATCTGGAACATCAATGCCAGTGTCTAACATATCCACTGACACTGCTATTTGAGGCATTTTTTCACGTACAGAAAATGTATCAATGATATTTTGAGCATATGTTATATAATTATCAACTAGCTTACAATACTCAGATCCTAATTCTGGATATAGTTTCTCAAATCTTTTAACGATAAGTTCTGCATGCAAGTGATTAAATGCAAAAATAATAGTTTTTCCTATCTTTTCTCCGCTTTCAACACGTAGACCTTCGTTCATGAGTGTTTGCAGGACAAGGTCAACTGTGTTATCATTATAGATTTTCTTAAAGAAATCAGCACCACTGAGTTCAGTTGGAAGATCTCCTTCAGGTGTAAGAAAAAGTTCTTCATATTGTTCTTTTTCATCTTGTGATAAATCTGAGTATTTTACACCTTGTTTTAGAAACTTAGTCGTTCTATCTAATACTGTATAACCAACTAAGTAATGATCTCTTACTGCTTCTTCAATTTCATAATGGAAAGTAGGTTTGCCTTCTTCTAAATCAAATGTTGAATATGTGGATCTTTCAATTTCATCTCTTGGTGTTGCAGTTAATCCTACCAGTAATGAATCAAAATAGGTGAAAATTGCTTTATATTTATTGAATATCGATCGATGTGCTTCATCAATAATAATTAAATCGAATCTTCCAATACCAAATTCTCTTGAATCGCCATCAATCAAATTAATCATGGTTTGATAAGTCGAGAAGACCAATCTTGCATTAAGATCTGGTTTCTTATCTTTATCCGATAAAACTGATATAGTATTATCTTGTAAGAGCTTATTGAAATTACGTTTGGCTTGAGTCACAAGTGCAGTTCTATCTGCTAAAAATAAGATGTTTTTAATCCATCTATTTCTTTGTAGAAGTTCTACTAATGAGATAGATACTCTTGTTTTACCTGTCCCCGTTGCCATAACAAGCAAAGCTTTTCTACGATTTCGATTAAATGCTTCACAAACACTTGTAATTGCCATTTTTTGATATGGTCTATCTGTAATATCTTGTCTTATGGTTAAATCTGTGATAGGACCACGATGTCTATTTTGTTTTAAATACTCAAGTTCTTTTAATGTATGAAATCCAAAGACTTGTCTAGCTGGATAACCTAATTGATCAATAATCCAAATTTGATATCCATTTGTATAGTAAATGATAGGCTGATATCCATATTGTTTTTGAAGGCATTGAGCATAAAGAATTGCCTGCTCTTTGCCCTTAATAGGAGACACACTTGTCTTCTTAGCTTCTATAATGGCTAATGGTTTGGCATCATTACCATAAAGAACATAATCAACAAAACCTATTTCTTGTTTATTTGGCATACCATTAACTTTAATTTCAATACCAGCTTTTGCAGGTAAAATAGTATTTTCTTGATCTAGAACTTTCCAGCCTGCTTCTCTAAGGTATAAATCAATATATTGTTTTCTTGTTTCTTTCTCACTGATATTTGGACTTACACCTAATGTGGTATGTCTAGTAATTTTTGTTTCTAAATGTGCTACAAGTTTAATTGGTATTTCAACATCTTTTTCATGATGTATATCTTTCTTAGTTTTAACCAGAAGTACTTCATCAAATTGAGGATATGTTTCAATGAAACCTAATTTGATGAGAAGTTCTCCAGTGAATGTGTGTAATTGCTTTAAAGCGAATAATGCTTCCTTTTGACTCACTTCTTCGTTATGAACCGCTAAATTACCAATTTTTCTAATGTAATGAAGTGATGAGAGCATTTCTGGACTATTGATAAACGATGTGAAATCTTCAGATGAGACAAGTTCAAAAAGAGAACTTCTTTGTGGAACATATGCATTCCTTAATTGATAAACTAATTTCACAAGAAACTCTAGAGCTTTTCTTGATTGAGAAGCACTTAGATCTGGACGTGATAAAACAAACTCTTCAGCATCTTTGCAGAAAAGATTGAGTTCACTTAGTTCTTGGATTTTTGACATATAATCAAAATTCATATACTTCCCTCTTGTTTATCCGAAATATTTTTGCATTAAGGAATCAAATAATACTTGTGTTTCATTAAGAGATTTTTTAACATTAAATTTCAATTTGTCGACTTGTTGAACAAAAGCAGTGAACTCATTTTGTAATTCAATAGGCGGTACCGCAATAGGCAATGTTCTAATATTTCCTAATGATATAAATTTTTGAGTCCCACCACGTTTTGAACCACTAACAGCATTTTCAAAGTAATCTGATTCTAGTAATGCTTTAATATATGTGTTTATAACTTTTGACTGTTGCTTGAACTTAATCAGCGCAACATTTTTTATTGCAAAAATCTTGTCTTCTTTTACAATTATTGGATTACCAATAGTGCCAATCATAGGCATTAAGATATCACCTAAATCAACCTTCGATCTCTTATTAATTGAATCTAGGTCTTCTTTGGATATCATATTTACATTGGTGAAGTCAATATATCCCTCAACGAGATTCTTTGAAGTTATGAGTGGATAACCATCATTAATGTACTTAGGTGAGTCGTGCGTTCCATCTCTAACATCGCAAACAACTCCTAAATTCTCAATTTTCCATTCATGTGTATTATTTACCGGATCTCCAAACATCTCAACAAATCGGGATTTGATAAGTTGATCATATTCAGATAGTTGTCCATTTTTCTTTTTGATAATTTCTTGTAGAGCAACTAATTGTCTAGAAATAACTCTTTGATTTTCCAACTTATGTATGTTTAAAGTTATTTTATTTAATGTTTTTGCTGATAAGTGCTTTACAGTAACAAAAGAGGTTTCTCGTTCTATTTTTTTTAGTTTTACAGATAGATTAAATAATAAATAGTCTCCATCAATGTTATTATTAGGGATGATCTTACAGACTCGCTGATTCAATAATGCTGGATTGCTTTTCCATTTCGAGATATTAAATTCTCCATCCATTCCAACTAAAATGTCACCCGCTTTAACTAAATAGCTAGCATCAAATTCGCCCGAATAGTAAGTATTTGAATATCCATTTTTTACATCTCTTATTCTAATTATTGCTGAATATTCATTGTCATCTGTAAAGAATTTTGATTCAAATGCATATCCATATTGTATTGAACAACAATCTGTAAGTCTCTTTTTTATCCGTTTCATAGACATTCCTACAAATCTAAATTTAGAAGTGATTTAAGCTCATCTTTCAGAGTCTCGATTTCATAATCTAAATCATCTATTTTTTTCATAATAATTTCTGGTGAATCATATTCGATTTTTTCATATTTTGTTTCCATATATTTATTTATTGATAAATCATAATCATTATCAACTATATCTTTTTTATCCACAAAAAATGATTTTTCTAGTCTTGATCTATTTGATTCTTCTTCCAAATTATGAAATCTATTAATAATGTCTGGTATATCATTTTCTTCAATTGGACTACGTTTATCATCTAATGTGTAACCATCTGCTTGCATATTATAGAACCAAACTTTATCTGTTCCACCTGTATTTGTTTTTGTAAATATAACTATCGCAGTTGATACCCCTGCATAAGGTTTAAAAACACCACTTGGCATGGAAATAACTGCAGTCAATTTTTGATTTTCTACTAACTCTTTTCTAATCGCTTTATGTGCATTACTTGAACCAAAAAGAATACCATCAGGAACTACTGATGCGGCCCTTCCTCCAATTTTAAGCATTCTTAGCATGACTGCCAAAAATAAGAGTTCTGTTTTCTTTGTTTTTGTAACAGCTAATAAGTCTTTTGATACAGCTTCATAGTCTAAGCTACCTTTAAAGGGTGGATTTGCTAAAATTAGTGAAAACTTATTCGCAGTTGAATTTTCTTCTGACAATGAATCTTGATATCTTATATCTGGTTGATCAACACCATGAAGCATCATATTCATTGCTCCTATTCTAAGCATGGTTTGATCTGTATCATAACCACTAAACATGGTTGTTGCATATCTATCTCTATTTTCTGCCTTTAATAGTTCATTCGAGTAGTGTTCATTGATATATCTTGCTGATTCAACGATAAACCCTGCACTACCCATCGCAGGATCCGCTATAACGTCATTTAAAGTTGGTTGCATCAACTCAACTATCATTCTAATAATATGTCTTGGTGTTCTAAACTGACCGTTTTTTCCACTTGATGCGATCTTAGCTAATAGATACTCATAAACATCACCCATGATATCTTTGTTATTTAAATCAAGTGCATCTAATCCATCTACAACTTTTACTAAAACACGTGGTGTAGGAACCATAAAAACAGCATCTTTCATATATCTTGAAAAAGCAGTATCTTTGCCATTATTGATTTGTTTAATAAATGGAAACACCTTATCTTTCACAGTAGTAAATAACTGTTGTGGATCAAAATGCTTAAAATGACTCCATCTAAGATTTTTATAAGGTTCATCAATGTTTTCTTTTTCATCAATATAATTACCTTCTTTAAAAAGAAGGTTTTGGGGTTTAAAACCTAATACTTCTGCATTTCTTTCTTTTTTGATTTGATTATCATCAATTAACTTTATAAAGAGCAAGTATGTAACTTGCTCTATGACTGATAAAGGATTTGCTAATCCCCCAGTCCAAAAAGTTTCCCATATGTTATCTATCTTATTCTTAAGTTCACCTGTTATCATTATTTCCTCCAAATCTGAACAAAA
>SWCB01003880.1_pt1 | contig 30289 bp, 27 predicted proteins | sample 4692901 | NCBI WGS metagenome assembly SWCB01 (sample SAMN10267276, study PRJNA491770) | bioreactor metagenome | isolation source: DHS bioreactor inoculated with subseafloor sediment | place: Japan: off Shimokita Peninsula | collected 2006-08 | reverse complement strand
TTTCACAGCAGACGCGACAAACCGCCTACGAGCTCTTTACGCCCAATAATTCCGGACAACGCTTGCGCCCTACGTATTACCGCGGCTGCTGGCACGTAGTTAGCCGGCGCTTTTTCTGCAGGTACCGTCACTTTCGCTTCTTCCCTGCTAAAAGGGGTTTACAACCCGAAGGCCTTCATCCCCCACGCGGCGTTGCTGCATCAGGCTTGCGCCCATTGTGCAATATTCCCCACTGCTGCCTCCCGTAGGAGTCTGGACCGTATCTCAGTTCCAGTGTGGCCGGTCGCCCTCTCAGGCCGGCTACCCGTCGTCGCCTTGGTGAGCCATTACCTCACCAACTAGCTGATAGGCCGCGAGTCCATCCCAGACCGATAAATCTTTCCAGACGATGATCATGCAATCTCGTCTCATATCCGGTATTAGCACCGATTTCCCGATGTTATCCCAGAGTCTGGGGCAGGTTACTCACGTGTTACTCACCCGTTCGCCACTGATCAAGGGGAGCAAGCTCCCCTGTCACCGTTCGACTTGCATGTGTTAAGCACGCCGCCAGCGTTCGTCCTGAGCCAGGATCAAACTCTCCGTAAATGTTTGTTAGCAATTCGCCGAAGCGAGTTACAGTCTTACGAAGCGGCCCCCGAAGGGACCAGTTTAATCTCTAGCAAATGAACAAAATGTCACTGACATTTGTTTCGTTTACCAAAGGAATCCGTCATCGATCAGGCATTAGCCTTCACAATGCCGGAGTTTTTTGGCATCGACATGTGGCACACTGTTGAGTTCTCAAGGTTCGGACGCGCACCCAGCGTTTCCCTCTCGGGTCTGGCTCGGGGCAACCGTTCTAACTTACTCCCTTTGGTCTTCCCTGTCAACTCGCCTCATCGGCGTGTCTCCAGTTCGGAGGGGGTCTCCATCGTACATCTTCTGGCGCGCAATTGCGAACCAAATTCCATGCGATGGAGGGTGGCTACCTCGTGGAGTTCGCGGGGCCTTTTCAGTCCCAGCGCGTTGTCTCCGTCTGCGGCAACAAGGAAGACATTACGGGGTGGTTATGCCCTGAGTCAAATCACGCGGATCTCGGGCGTGTCGCACGCATAGTGCCTGGTAACTGCGCGGTTGATCGATCACCTAACGGGCCACTCTAAGAAGTCGCGCGAACAATTCCGATCGTCTTTTTTCCGCGTCTCAACACAAACCATCCGCCTGCCAAGGCGAGCGAGTCTGACAAAGCCGCATCACCATCGGCCACCTTGGTGTTGTTGACGTACGCTCCGCCCTCTTGAACGGCCCTACGAGCTGCCGATTTGGACTCCACAACGCCCGCTTCTACCAAGGCGTCGATGACGGATATTCCGGCCGGCACCGAACCTCCACCAAGTTCGCGCGCGCACCCCTCAAGCGTGGCCTTGTCGAGTTGCGCCAGTTCTCCCCTACCGAACAGAGCCTCCGACGCATCGGCCGCTCCCTGTGCAGCCGCCTCACCATGCACCAACGATGTCACCGTCCACGCGAGGGTCCGCTGCGCCTGCCGCTTGAAAGGCTCAGTTGCAACGCCTTCCGCGAGCAATTCGATGTCTTCATGCGACAGGAACGTAAACACCTTCAAGTACCCCACGACGTCGGCATCGGCCTGATTGAGCCAGAACTGGTAAAACGCGTACGGGCTCGTGAGCTCGGGGTCAAGCCACACGGTCCCCGTTTCCGTCTTGCCGAACTTGGTTCCGTCGGCCTTGGTAATGAGAGGGGTCGCCAGTGCATGCACCGACACTCCCTCGGCCTTGCGCGTCAGTTCGGCGCCCGACGTGAGGTTGCCCCACTGATCAGAGCCCCCGGTCTGCAGCGTGCAGCCGTAGCGTCGGTACAACTCGAGGAAGTCCATGCCCTGGAGCAGCTGGTACGAGAACTCCGTGTAGGAGATGCCCTCGTCGGAATTGAGGCGCCTCGCGACGGTGTCCTTCGCGATCATCGTGCCAAGGCGGTAGTACCGGCCGATGTCGCGCAAGAGCTCTATCGCGCTGAGGTCCTTGGTCCAGTCGTAGTTGTTGACCATGCGCGCGGGGTTGGTGCCCTCGAAGTTCATGAAGGGCTCGATCTGCAGCCTGATGCGCTCGACCCACGCGTGGACCACGTCGACGGGATTGAGCGTGCGCTCGCCTGCCATCTTGGGATCGCCGATGAGTCCCGTGGCTCCCCCAACGAGCATGAGCGAGTGGTGCCCAGCGTCCTGAAAGCGGCGTTGCGTGAGTATTTGCACCAGGTTGCCGATGTGGAGGCTTGGCGCGGTCGGGTCGAATCCGCAATACAACGTGATGGGGCCGGCGTCGATCGCGGCGCGCAATTCATCATCGCCAGTGGTCTGGGAGATGAGACCACGCCACGCGAGGTCGTCCAGGATGTGTTCGGCCATCGGCTCATGTTCAGACATAGTGCGTTCATTATCCCAGCGCTCAACGATCGCGACAGCACCGCGCGGTAGGGGATGACTAGAAGCTGAAGCGCAGCGTCTCGATCGTCGCCTCCGCGAGTCTTTGGCGACGAGGCGGAGGCGCAAGCCCAGGCGCATTGGGAATGATGACGAGCCCATCGACTATTTCGCACGGTTCGGCAATGTCCCGCTGCCCAAAGGGGCTCAAGGCGCTGATGTCGCCGGCGCGAGTGAACCCAGGCAATCCCGCGAGCGCGATGTTGGCGGCCCTGCCAACGCCCGTCTCCCAGGACCCTCCGCACCACACAGGCACGCCATGCTCCACCGCAAGGTCGTGAAGGCGCACGGCCTCGAGATATCCGCCCACGTGCGCCGGCGTGATCTTGATGATGGAGGCTGCCCCCCATACGATCGCGTCTTCGGCGCTCGACGCCGAAGAGATGGAGCCTCCAAGGCACACGGGTGTGTCGATGCGTTGCGCCAGTAGCGCGTGGTGACGCAAAGCATCCGTCTCGAAGGGCTGCTCGACGAACAAGAGGCCGAAGGCATCAAGGCGTGCCAAGTGGTCGGCATCGGCGATGGTGTAGCTCGACTTGGCGTCGACCTGCAGGGGGACATCGGGATGGGCCTCGCGCACGGCCCGTACTGGCTCGATGTCCCAGCCCGGTCGGATCTTGAGTTTGATGCGCTGGTAGCCCTCGCCGAGGTAGCCGTCCACAGAGTCAAGCAGTTGCGGGATGGAGTCAAGAACAGGGACTCCGACACCCGTCGGGATTCCGTCGGCAGAGACGCCAAGGTACTCCTTGAAGCTCACGCCCGCGGCACGCAACTGAGCGTCAAGTATTGCCATCTCTATGGCGGCCTTCGCTTGACGATGCCCGATGACCTCCGCGAGTAATCCCGCGACCGCCTCCGCAGCGAGTTCATCGGACGCCGATGCTGCGGCAAGTCGCGGGAGCAAGTGCTCCGTGGTGACGTCGACAACGCCATCCAGGTACTCGGGCGAACTCACGGGGGCCGACAGCACTCCACACTCGCCCCACCCGACCACGAGCGCGCCGTTGACCTCCGCCGTGAGTTCGAGGATGAGTGCGTGACGCACGGGCTGCGGGGAGAGCCCTGCGTGGGAACGAGAGGCGACAGGCAACGAGATCGTGTGGACTGCCCACTCGAGGAACTTCACACCTTCTCCATGAGGTAGCGTCCATCCCTGCCGACGGCGGTGGGCCGCCAACCCTCTTCCCACCTCGGGGCCATGGCACCGCGCAAGGCCGTACGCCAGAGCGCCACCAACTCTGGATCGCTCTGGTCACGGCCCTCGACCGGGGACGGGACGACGATAGCGATTGCGGCGGCGCCCTCAGGCGGCGCGGTCACGACGGGGTGGAGCCCTGTGCCTGGTGAAAGAACCACGGGCGCATCGCCAGGCTCGCGGGGATGGGCGGGGATCTCATCGTCGAGACGCCATCGCACCAAGATCCGGTCCGAACCCGGTCCTGCCACGAGGCCCTCCGGAGGGGAACCAAAGAAGTCTCGCAAGTACGTGTCGAGTGTCGCTCCCAGCCGACGCACGTAGAACGCCGCGTTACGCGCGACCAATGGATCGAAGGTCCACGTCATCTGATCGATGCCTTGGTCGAGGCACCATGCGCGCTGATGCAGTTTCATGGCGGTGCCAGCGCCCGTGGCCGTGCTGGCCCCCCTCACACCGGCGACGTGGGAGTGCATTGACCTCGACGACGGCGCCCCAAAGAACCCCGCGCACACGCCGATGAGTTCGTCGTCCCGAAACGCCCCCGATACGTAGGTACCCGCATGCTCCATCGCGACCAACAAGGGTGCCCCCATCGGGGAGCCGCCCCACAGCTCCGTCAGGATGTTGGCGGCGTGGACGCACTCATGTGGTCGCAGGTTGCGGACGATGACGCCAGCGGCCTCTGACGCACGCGCGTAGTCACTCCACGCGTGGACGCTCATCGGCCCCCTGCCGCGAGCGTGTCCTCGATGAGCAAGGCGACGAGTGCTGTGCGGTGGGGAATGTGCTCGATCAACACGTGTTCGCCGTCGGTATTCGCTCCGCCTCCGACCGGGCCGAGCCCATCGAGGGTCGGTACCCCGATCCCCGACGTCAGGTTTCCGTCCGATGCCCCTCCCACTGACATCGCCGCGAGCCTGGTGATTCCAGCATCGGCGGCAAGCGCGGACGCCCTCGCAAAGAGGTGTGCGGACGTGGTGCGTTCCATCACGGGACGTTTGATTCCACCGGAGACGGCAATACGTGAGCCCGACGACTTGGGTGACAGTGACCTGATGGCGTGGTCGACTCTCTGTTGCTCGGCCAACGTCACTGCACGCACATCGACGTGGAGACGAGCGCGCCCTGGGACGGTGTTGAAGCTTGTTCCCGCCTCGAGGGTCGTTGGGGTGACGGTTGTGCCGAGATCGACCTGGGCGAGCTGGGCGATCACTGGGATTTGTAGCGCCATCTCGATCACGGCGTTGATCCCTTTTTCGGGATCAAGTCCAGCGTGCGATGCCCGCCCCACAGTCTCGACAACATAGACAGAGACGCCCTTGCGCGCTGTCTTGAGCGCTCCCCCTGGCCCGGCTGCCTCGAGTACCAACACAGCCTTGCAGCCACGCGCGCTTTCCTCGATGAGCGCGCGTGATGAGGGGGACCCGATCTGTTCGTCTCCGTTGACGATGAGCGTCACGCCGTCGACGGCGCGAGGGCCGTCCTTCTTGGCGAGCGCGGCAATCGCGTGCACCGCCATCGCGAGCCCAACCTTCATATCGAAGCAACCCGGGCCCCTGAGCTCGCCACCGTTGGTGCCGATCGGGCGCGCGGCGAGAGTCCCCACCGGCCACACAGTGTCGTGGTGTGCCAACACGAGTACGCGGCCACCTCCTCCAAAGCGCCACCGCACGTGAGTGCAGCCGTCGACGACGATGCGCTCTGGCTTGACTGTCAGCCCCACCTCTGCCAGCCGAGCGCCAAAAACCTCAGCAACGACGTCGGCGCTACGCGCAATGGCATCGAGGTCGTCATAGGGCGACTCGCTGGCCATGAGTCGTTCGGAGTCGGACACAATCGCCTCGAGGCGTTCGGAGCAGGTTTCCAACATGGTCACATCGCCGTCCTTCCACGCGCCCAGCATGTATGGAGTTACCAGGCATCCGGCACTGGGCACGTGCCATCTACCACCGCGTCAGCCGCCTGTAAGGTGCCCTCCGCGTTGAGGAACTCCTCTTCCGCGTCCTGCCACACCTCCCATTGTGCTCTCATCGCCTCGCCATCACGAGCCACTCCCCTGGCGAGCCGCTCTGTCCAAGGCGCGTCGACGTAAATGACGAGGCTCGCGTACGCGCGCGCGACCCTTTGGGCGACGCCGACGCCCTCGATGACGAGGAAATCAGCCCGCTGGACGGTGACGAATTCGGACCTCGCCGATGCTTCCCAGTCCCAGCGTTCAAAGCCCGCGTTCTCGCCCCGTGAGAGTCGCTCGAGGATGCGAGTGAGAAGGATGTCGCGCAGTTTCACGAGCCCATCCCAGCCCTCGTACATGTCGTCCGCGTGAAGCACCTGCGCGTCGAGAGCCGTACCCAAGCGTTCGCCAAGCGTGGTCTTGCCGGACCCCGCGGGGCCGTCTAGCAGGATCACGCGGGTGCCGCCGCACCGCGCGGGCGCCGCGAGCGCGGCCTCCGCGAGCTGCGCCACCGAGGGATTCATGATGCCAAGGCTACGGCGTGGCCTTGTCCAACCCGATAGGCGTGGTGACAATGCGGCTTCCCATACCGGTGATGTGAGGGCGTGCGCGTGCGATCGCGTCCGTGACAACAGGCAGGAGAAGGGAAGCCGCGTGAGCGTCTTGCGAGTCCCAGACCTCGGTGACCCAGATGGCGGTGTCGTCCTGTGCGTCGAGCGCCACGAGGTATTCGCGATTACCTGGCATCGTGCCACGCACTGTCAGCAGTGCATCGACGACTTCACCCCTGCCCTCCACAGTGGTGTGAATCGCCCCGATGAGTCCGAACATGTGGACCTCTCTGGTGGGTTGACTTGCGCCGCTCAGCGCCCGGTGCTTCCACGCTACCGAAATCGGCTGACAACGCGCGCTAGCGTGGGCGCATGAGCGGACTTCACCCCAAGGTTGCCCAGGTTCAGGCCGCGCTGCATGCGGCCGGTATCGACGTCACCGTGCGCCAGATCGACGAGGCCACACCCACCGCCGCAGCGGCCGCCGAATACCTGGGCTGCGAGGTGGGAGCGATCGCCAACTCGCTCATCTTCATGGCCGACGGTTCACCCATTCTGGTGCTGACGTCGGGCGCTCATCGGGTGGACACGACGCTACTCGCGGGGCGCATCGGGGTCGCCGCGATCACCCGCGCCAAACCCGACGACGTGAAGGCCGCGACTGGACAGGTCATCGGCGGCGTGGCTCCCGTGGGACACCCCACCCCCGTGCGCACATACCTCGATGTGGCCCTCAGTGCGTACGACGAGCTGTGGGCCGCCGCCGGGATCGCTGCCAGCCTGTTCCCCATCACCTACGCGGACTTGCGACGCGTGACGGGCGCGACCGAGGTCTCGGTCGACTGAATGGCCGACGAGGAAGCGACCACACTGGTACTCCCCTGACCCCTCCACTCAGGATGCCGACATGTGGGGGATTGCCTGTCTCGAGCCGATCGACCTGGGCGACGGCTGGTGGGCGTGCGGTATGCCCTAGCCGCTAGACACTCGCCCACGGGCGGAAGTGCTTGACCCGCGCACGCGCGGCGATGCCTTGCTCCACCACTCGCGCGGGCGCCGTCCCGCCAGCACCATCGCGTGCAGCCAAGGAGCCCTCGACTGTCAGCACCTTCAAGACATCGGCAGTGAGCGCCGGGTGAATCCCCGTCATCTCTTCGACAGTGAGCTCGTGGAGTTCCTTGCCGCGCGTCTCGCATAAACGCACACACGCGCCGGACACCTCATGCGCCTCACGGAACGGCACGCCCTGCTTCACCAGCCACTCGGCCACGTCGGTAGCAAGTGAGAATCCTGCGGGAGCCAATTCCGCCAGACGGTCCACGTGGAAGACAAGCGTGCGCACCATTCCACCAAACGCAGGGAGCAAGACTTCGAGGGTGTCGACGGCATCGAGCACCGGTTCGTGGACCTCTTGAAGGTCACGGTTATACGCGAGCGGGAGGCCCTTGAGGGTAGCCAGGAGCCCCGTCAGATCGCCGATGAGCCTGCCGGCTTTTCCGCGGGCAAGTTCGGCAATGTCTGGGTTCTTCTTCTGAGGCATGATGCTCGACCCAGTCGAATACGCATCGTCCAAGGAGACGAAGCCAAACTCGACGGTCGCCCACGCGATGATCTCCTCCGCCAAACGCGACAGATCGATCCCGATCATCGCGGATACCCAGGCGAACTCGGCGATCACGTCACGCGCTGCTGTCGCGTCGATCGAGTTCTCGGTGGGTCCCGCAAACCCGAGCTCTGAGGCGACGGCCACTGGGTCTAGCCCGAGCGTCGATCCCGCCAACGCGCCCGCGCCATACGGAGAGAACCCCGCGCGAGCATCCCAATCGGTGAGCCGCTCGACGTCGCGTAACAGCGGCCACACGTGCGCCAAGAGATGGTGCCCAAGCGTGACCGGCTGCGCGTGCTGGAAGTGCGTGCGCCCTGGCATCGGCGCGTTGAGGTGACGGTCAGCCTGCGCCAACAGCGCCTCGACCACGTCAAGAACCTGGCCCGCGATGAGCCGTGCGTGCCTGCGCAGGTACATGCGCGGCAGCGTCGCGATTTGGTCGTTGCGAGAGCGGCCCGCTCGCAGTTTGCCGCCAAGTTCGGGACCCACGGCGTCGATCAGTAGCCGTTCGAGCGCGCCGTGGACATCCTCATCGGAGGGACCTGGAACAGCAACGCCCGCGACGACCTGATCCCTTAGCAAGGCGAGTGCCCCCACCATCTGCGAGGACTCATCCGCCGTCAGCAAACCTGCCCTCTCCAACGCATGAGCATGCGCGATCGAGGCGGTGAGGTCGTCGTCCGCGTATCGCCAGTCGAAGTGCGTCGATCCGCTCAGCCTGGCAAGGGCCTCGGCGGGGCCGCCCTCGAAACGGGCTCCCCACAACGCGCCCTCATTGGTGTCCGATGCCTTGGCCATGATGTCCTCTCAGTCACGACAGCGGCCCCACCCCAGGAATCACTGGGGCGGAGGCCACCTCATACTTTGGTCATGTTGCCTGCGGTTAAAGGCCCAGAACCCGCGCCTCGCGAGCCGCAGCCTGCTTGGCTGCGAGCCCGTAGATCTCGATGAAGCCGCGGGCAGCGCTCTGATCAAAGGTATCGCCCTCGTCGTATGTCGCGAGGTTGAAGTCGTAAAGACCGACATCCGAGCGACGGCCAGAGACCACAGCGGTGCCGCCATGCAGAAGCATGCGGATCTCTCCCGTGACGTAGTCCTGCGTCGAGTCGATGAAGGCGTCGAGCGACCTCTTCAGCGGCGAAGCCCACATGCCGTCGTAGACCAGCTCGGTCCACTTCTGCCCAATAAGGCGCTTGTAACGCGCCTGTTCGCGCTCGATCGTCACGCCCTCCATCTCGCGGTGAGCCTCAATAAGGGCCATCGCACCGGGGGCTTCATAGATCTCGCGGCTCTTGATCCCCACGAGGCGGTCTTCGACGATGTCGATGCGGCCGATGCCGTGAGCACCTGCGCGACGGTTCATCTCCTCGATTGCCTGCAGCGGCGTCACGGCCTGGCCGTCGATCGCGACCGGGATGCCGCGCTCAAAACGGATGATGACCTCGTCGGCCACCGGCGGGAAGGCGGGGTCGTCCGTGTAGTCGTACACGTCCTTGGTGGGAGCGTTCCAGATGTCCTCCAGGAATCCGGTCTCGACCGCACGGCCCCACACGTTCTGGTCGATGCTGAAGGGGTTCTTCTTGGTGGTCGCGATGGGCAAGTTGTTGCGCTCGGCGTAGTCGATCGCCTTGTCTCGCGTCAGTGCCAAGTCACGCACGGGCGCAATGCACTTAAGATTGGGCGCAAGCGACACGATGCCAACCTCGAACCTGACCTGATCGTTTCCCTTGCCAGTGCAGCCGTGGGCGACGGTGGTGGCACCAAACTCCTTGGCGGCCTTGACGAGGTGCTTCACGATGACGGGTCGGCTGAGCGCCGAGACGAGCGGGTACTTGTCGTGGTACAGCGCGTTTGCCTTGAGTGCCGGCATGCAGTATTCGTTCGCGAATTCGTCACGGGCATCGGCCACGTACGCCTCGACGGCACCGCAATCGAGAGCGCGCTGGCGAATGACCTCGAGGTCTTCGCCACCCTGGCCAACGTCGACTGCCACGGCGATGACTTCGGCGCCTGTGGCGTCGGCAATCCAGCCGATCGAAACTGAGGTGTCGAGCCCGCCTGAGTAGGCGAGGACGATGCGTTCGGTCATGTGTGTGGTCTCTTTCTGTGGTGTCTGGGGATTAGTTCAAAGCGCCACTGGCGCGGTCAAGAAACTTCTGAGCAAGACGGTGGCCTCCGTCGACGTCGCGAGAAACGACGAACACCGTGTCATCGCCTGCGACCGTCCCTACGACGTCGGGGTCATCGTGGCCGTCGATGGCACTCGCAAGGAATTGAGCCGCACCTGAAGGCGTGCGCAGGATGGCAATGTTCCCAGAGCCGTCCGTGGCGTGGACCAGTTCGGCACACATGCGGTTGAGGCGCAGCCCCGTGTCTTGCGACTCCTCCATGGCGGCTTGAGTCGTGTAGATCATGCGCCCGTGCGCATCGCGTACCTTGACGGCGCGTACCTCGACGAGGTCACGAGACAGCGTGGCCTGGGTCACCGAGATCCCTTCGGCCTCGAGCCGCAGCGCGAGGTCGCCTTGGGACGAGATGCCCTCCGCCGCGATGAGCTTGGCGATGAGTGCCTGACGCGCGGCCTTGGTCGCCGGAATCGTGGCGCTCATGAGCTCTCACCCGCTCGTGCGGCGAGCCACGTAAGGAGCGCCTTCTGCGCATGGAGACGGTATTCGGCCTCGAGCCATACAAGGCTCTGGGGCCCGTCGATGACGTCTGCGCTGATCTCCTTGCCGCGGTAGGCGGGCAGACAATGGAGCACCTGGGCGCCTGGCGCGGCAAGCTCCAAGGTTCTAGCGTTCACTTGATAGGCGTCAAAATGACCAGCGCGCTCTCCGTACTGGTCTTCATCACCCATCGACACCCACGTGTCGGTCGCGATGATGTCTGCACCCGTCACGGCATCGTCGTGGTCTGTCGTCACCTGAATGTAGCCGCCGTGCTCGGCAGCAAGCTTCTTGGCGTCGAGCACGATGCGCTCGTCGGGCAGGTAGTCATCGGGGGCTCCAATGCGCACGTGCATCCCCGCGAGCGCACCACCCAAGAGGTATGAATGGGCCATATTATTGGCGCCGTCGCCAACGTAGGCCAGGGTGAGCCCCGCTAGCGCGTCGACTCCGCCGCGGGCATCGGCGATCGCCGCCAGATCCGCAAGAATCTGGCACGGGTGGAATGAGTCCGTGAGCGCGTTCACGACGGGGACGCCCGAGTAGGCCGCCATTTCTTCCACGCGGTCTTGACCAAAAGTGCGCCACACGATGGCGCTCACCTGGCGCCCGAGCACACGAGCCGTGTCGGACACAGACTCGCCGCGACCCATCTGGGATGAGGACGCGTCCAGAACGAGCGGGTAGCCGCCAAGTTCCGCGACTCCCGTGGCGAAAGACACGCGCGTCCTGGTGGACGGCTTGTCAAAAATGATCGCCACTGCACGCGGGCCAGCGAATGGCTGGTGGAGGTGGCGGTCGCCCCTGAAGGCCAGGGCAAGCTCAAGGACCTCGCGCTGCTCGGCAGCGCTCAGATCGTCATCCCTCAAGAAATGGCGCACCACTATGCCTCCTGTTCGATAGCGCGGTTTGCGGCCGGCCGTGCGGCCAAATAGTCGGACAACCAGGACACAAACGGAGCCGCCTCTTCGCGGGTCAGAGTGAGCGAGGGAGCCAAACGAATGGTGTCTGGGTTGGGCGGGTTGATGATGAAACCCTCCTCGATTGCTGCAGCACATACCTCGACTGAGATCTGAGCCTCGAGCCTGATGCCAAGCAAGAGCCCCTCGCCGCGCACCTCGGCAACCCCTGGAAGAGAGCCAATGGTCTCGGTGAGCCACTCCCCCATGGTCTTGACGTGGGCCAAGAGCCCGCGTGACTCGATCGCGTCGAGCGTGGCTAGCGCGGCCGCGGAGGCGAGCGCGCTACCGCCAAACGTGCTGCCGTGTTGCCCTGCCGTCAGCAGTGTCGCTGCCGCGGTGCCAAAGGCGACCACCGCGCCGATGGGGAACCCCCCGCCAAGGCCCTTGGCCAGCGTGACGACGTCGGGAGTGACTCCATGCGCCTGGATCGAGAGCCACTGCCCCGTGCGGGCAATGCCTGTCTGGACCTCGTCGACTATCAACAGCGCGCCATGCGCGGTCGTGAGGTCACGCGCGGCTTGAACGTATGCGTGACTGAGAGGAACGACGCCCGCCTCGCCCTGGATGGTCTCGATGAAGAGCGCTGCAACATCGTCTCCCATCGCCGCCTCGAGCGCCGCGATGTCGTTTGGCGGTACAAACTCAACGCCAGGAGCCAACGGCGCAAAGGGTTCGCGATACGCGGCCTTGTGCGTGAGCGCGAGTGCTCCGGTGGAACGCCCGTGGAACGACTTTTCAAGCGCGATGATTCGGGGGCGCCCCGTGCGCCTTGACATCTTGAAAGCTGCCTCATTTGCCTCGGTGCCCGAGTTCGCGAGAAACACGCGAGACCCTGTGGGAGCCCCACAGACATCGAGCAGCCGCTCCGCCAGCGCGATCTGCGGCTCCGTCGCAAAGAAGTTCGAGGTGTGTGCGAGCGTCGACGCCTGCGCGGTGATCGCCGCAACCCATTCGGGGTCTGCGTGGCCGAGCGTGTTGACGGCGATGCCCCCTAGAAGGTCGAGGTATCTGTTGCCGTCGGCATCCCACACATATGAGCCCTCGCCCTTGGTGAGGACGCGCAGCGGCCTGCCGAACGTTGCCATGACGGCATTCGCGTAGCGGTCGAGCCCTTGCTCGCTCAGTGCTTGGACACCGCGCAGTCCCGTCATCCCCGCAGGTCCGAATCATCGGGCACAATCATCGTGCCGATGCCTTGAGACGTGAAGATCTCGGTAAGCAGCGAGTGCGGTTCGCGCCCATCGATGATGTGGGCCTGCCCCACGCCGCCGCGCACAGCGCGCAAGCAAGCCTCGACCTTGGGCACCATGCCCGATACGAGGGTGGGCAGCATCTCATCGCCGTCGCTCGCAAGCATGCGCCGAATAAGGGAGGACTTATCGGGCCAGTTGGCGTACAGGCCCTCCACGTCGGTGAGGATGATGAGCTTGCGTGCACGCAGCGCCACAGCAATCGCGGCCGCAGCAGTATCGGCGTTGACGTTAAGTACCGTCGTTGGGTCGTCGATGTCAGGCGCGACAGTGCTCACCACGGGGATTCGCCCCGCGGCAATGATGTCCTGGACTGCAGCGGGGTTGACCTTGACGACGTCACCAACCAGCCCAACGTCGATCTTCTCGCCCTCGACAACCGCATCGCGGCGCTTTGCCTGGAGCAGCCCGGCGTCCTCACCTGAGAGACCCACCGCAAGCGGGCCATGGTCGTTGATGAGGCCAACGAGTTCGCGAGATACCTGGCCAGTGAGCACCATTCGCACCACGTCCATGGCCTCGGGCGTCGTGACGCGCAGGCCTCCCTTGAACTCGGATTCGATGCCGAGCCTGCCCAGCATGTCGCTGATCTGTGGCCCCCCGCCGTGCACAACGACGGGCTTGAGGCCGAGGAGCCGCAAATGGACGATGTCTTGGGCGAATGCGCGCTTCAGGACGTCATCGACCATCGCGTTGCCGCCGTACTTGATGACGACGACAGCGTCCTTAAACTGCTCGATCCACGGCATCGCGTCGATGAGGACGTTGACCTTTTGCTGCGGGCTGAGATCGGGTGTCTCGATCAATTCGCTCATGTGCTGTACGCGCTGTTCTCGTGAACGTAATCGTGGGTGAGGTCGTTGGTCCACACCGTCGCGCTGAAGTCCCCCGCGTGGAGGTCAATGACGATGTCCACGTAGCGCGGTGTCAGATCGATAAGCGAGCGATCTTCGCCAACCCCCGACGCCTTGCACGCGTGAATCCCGTTGACCCACACATCGAGGTTGGTCGCGTCGAAGGGCGCCTCATCCTCGGGCACCGTTCCCACCGCGGAGATGATGCGACCCCAATTGGGGTCCTTGCCAAAGATGGCCGCCTTGAACAGGTTGGAGCGCGAGACCGCCCTCGCGACCTTCTCTGCCGCCAACTCGCTCGTGGCGTTGATGACGCGAATCGCGATGTCGTGCTGGGCGCCTTCGGCGTCACGCATGAGCTGCTGGGCAATGTCGTGGGCCGCGTCCGTCAACGCCTTCTGAAACTCGGACGGCGCCGGTTGGACGCCCGATGCTCCGGAGGACAAGAGCAGCACAGTGTCGTTGGTCGACATGCAGCCGTCGGAATCGAGCCGATTGAGCGTGGTGCGCACAGCCTCCGTGAGGGCGAGCTTTGCTTGAGCGGCGTCGATCACCGCGTCCGTGGTGAGGACGCACAGCATCGTCGCCATCCCAGGAGCGAGCATGCCAGCCCCCTTAGCCATACCCCCGATGCTCCAGCCGTCGCCTTGGACAACGGTGGTCTTGACGACCGTGTCTGTGGTCATGATTGCCTGCGCTGCGAGCTCTCCACCGTTGGACGACAGAGCGGCGACCGCTGTGTCGACACCTGCGAGCAACGCCTGCATGGGCAAGCGCATCCCGATAAGGCCCGTCGAACACACCGCCACATCGGCCGACGACACGTCCCTCCCCTGAGCCTGAAGAGCGCCAGAGACGTGCTCAGCTGTCGAATGAGTGTCGAGGAATCCGGCGGGGCCTGTGGCGGCATTGGCGCCGCCCGAGTTGAGGACAACAGCGTCAACGCGACCATCCGCCACCACTTGCTGGCTCCACACCACGGGGGCAGCGACCACTCGATTCGAGGTAAACACCCCTGCTCCGACAAACTCGGGGCCCTCATTGACAACGAGCGCAACATCTCTTTTGCCCGATGATTTGAGCCCAGCGGTGATACCCGCAGCGAGAAAGCCGCGTGGGTGAGTGACAGTCATGTGCATAAGCATACAACATCATGCAACTAGATACATGCGGCATTGGCGGGGTGTCGGCACGCGCGGAATCGCTAGGGAGCAATCCCAATCGTCGCGAGCCCGGTGGACTCCTCAAGCCCCAAAGCGACGTTCATCGCTTGCAGGGCCGCGCCCGCGGTGCCCTTCACAAGGTTGTCGATCGCGCACACAGCCACCACCCTGCCAGCCTTCGCGTCGACAGCAACCTGGATGAGTGCCGTATTGGCCCCCACTGCCGATGACGTCGCGGGCCACTGGCCCTCGGGAAGCACGTGGACAAAGGGCTCTTCTGCATAGGCATCGACCCACGCGGCCCGCACGGAGCGAGCGTTTGCGCCCGGCGCGAGACGTGCCGTCACCGAGGCAAGGATCCCACGCGACATGGGGACAAGGACGGGGGTAAAACTCACCCGCGGATTGACGGCGCCCGCCGACACGAAGTTCTGGAGGATCTCCGGTACGTGGCGATGCGTTCCGCCCACCGCATAGGGAACAGCCGATCCCATGGCCTCGGCCGCAAGCAAGTGGGTTGCAAGCTTCTTCCCTGCTCCTGAGTAGCCCACAGCAACCGTGGCAACCACGTCAGACGCTTCAATCTGACCTGCGACGATTCCTGGCTGAAGCGCCAGCGTGACGGCCGTGACGTTGCAGCCCGGGACGGCAATCCGCTGAGCACCAGGGAGAAGGCTCCTTTGGAGGCCGTCTGGAGTCACGAGCTCTGGCATTCCGTAAGGCCATGTCCCCGCGTGGTCACCGCCGTAATACTCCGCCCAAGCATCGGCCGATGCCAATCGGTAGTCGGCGCCGCAATCGAGAACCAGCACGTCGTCGGGAAGGTGGGCGGCAATCGCGGCCGATGCTCCATGAGGCAACGCGAGCACAACAACGTCGTGCCCAGAAAGCACCTCGAGCGTTGTTGGCTCGATCACCCGGGATGCGAGCGGTATCAGATGAGGGTGGTGAACGCCGATCGTGTCGCCTACCGAAGCATGCGCCGTCAAAGCCCCAAACTCGACGTCGGGGTGGACGCTGAAGACGCGAAGCACCTCTCCGCCCACGTAACCAGACGCCCCTGCAACAGCCACCCTAATCACCATGTGCATAACTATAAGCGATCCTGAATGAAGATTTGTGGATCCGCGCGTCAACCTCACATGACTGCGCACTCGTCGGCATCATATGAACACCTTGTCCCCCTTTGCGGCTGCTGCCGCCCTCGTCAGGCCCTCCCGCTTCGCGGCAAGGCGCCTCGTGGTTGTGGCCGCCATGGCGATGACCCTTCCCCTCCTCACGGCTTGCTCGTCGGATGGAAGCCCCACTGATTCGGGCGCTGGCACCCCTGGCGCGACGGCCGATACCGCCGCGACCACGGCGCCTGTCAGCAACGCCCCCACTCCCACCATCGGGACTGACGGCGACCCCTTCTGCGACCTCGCCGTCGGCGCCCAAGCCGATGCGCTCGCCGCTCAAGAGTTCACTGCGAGTTTTGAGCCCGTCATCAGCGGCATCGCCTCGGGAACCGCGCCCATCGGCGATCTCAACGCTTGGGGCACTGAACTGGGAGAACACACCCAACGAGCGCTCGATTTCTACGATGCTGCGGGGCCGTACGTCGAAGGCACCGACGGCGAGGGCCCGTTCACGGCCCTCGAGACGTTCACGCGGGAGTACTCGCTCGCCCTCGCCACCATGGCGGCCACCGCGACGGATTCGAATGCATTCCTCACTGAATTCGCTGACTTTGTGCAAACCCCCGAACTGCGCGACACCATCCTTCTAGGCCCCGCTGCCTCGACTTCCGTAGCGGAGTACATCACCGATCGGTGCCCCGCAGTCTCCTGACATCGCGTGCATGTCACCGAGGCAACGGGTCCCTGGTCCACAATGGGACCATGCAAAACCTGCGGATGCGCGTCATGCGTGCGAGCGATGTGCCCGCCGTCACCGAACTCAACAATTCGGCCTACCCCGCCGTCACGTTCCTCTCCGAAGAAGAAATGGGAGAGCTCTTCTCCCACTGTGACATCTCGCTCGTCGCTACCAATAGGGACAAAGAGGTCACCGCCTTCCTGCTCAGCATCAACATGGGTAAGCCCTACGAGTCCGAGAACTACCAGTGGTTCGAGAAGCGCGGCGTGCGCCACCAGTACATCGACCGCGTGGTGGTGAGCGCCGCGGCCAAGGGAACTGGCATCGGGCGCGCCCTTTACGAGTCGGTATTCGAACACGCGCGCCAGTGTGGCGCGAACGAAGTCACCGCCGAGATCAACGTGCGACCCCCCAACCCCGGCTCCATGGCATTCCACGAAAGACTCGGATTCCAGCGGCTGGCCGAGCAAGAGACAAAGGGCGGCACTGTGCGAGTGGCGCTCTTGGCTCGCTCCGTCTACTGATCCGCAGCCACACCACGGCGCGGTCGCGCGGCGGCGCCTCGTGAGGCGCGCGTTGCCGACCTGGCTAGGCGCTCACAACGGGCTGGTCCACTTCCGCCTTGGGAGCCATCATGTGGACTGGCCTCACAAAGAATGCCGCCGCCACCGTTCCCGCGAGAACCACAGCTGCAGGCAGGAACAGCGTCTGGCTCATGGCCGCGGCGAAGCCGTCCTGGAGTTGGGCCGGTAACTGCAACCCGCCTCCTTGACCCTGGTCCCCACCGAAGCCCCCTGGCAATTCGGCGGCGAGCCTGCTAGCGATGAGGGTCGCGACCGCCGCCGAACCGAGCACTGACCCAATCTGACGGGTCGTGTTGAAGACGCCTGCGCCGGCACCGGAATCCCTCAGCGGCAGATTGCGCGTAGCCGTCGAAGAGATGGGCCCCCACATAAACGCGGATCCAATCCCAAGGATGAGCGAGGGGATGAGAAGCGAGATGACGGACGCCCCTGGCTTCATCAATACGGAGTAGAGAATGAGAGAGACGGATACCAGAAGAGTCGCCGGGACCACGAGATAGCGGGGGTGTACAGCATCGGTCAGCTTCCCGGCAAACCTCGCCAGAACGATGGTGGCCACGGCCGAAGGCGCCGTCATCAGGGCCGACTGCGTGGGGCTCAGCCCGAGTACGAGCTGAAAGTAGTACGCGATCGGGATGAACGCTGACGTCACCATGAAACCGACCGCGCTGATGGTCGCATTGGCGAGTGAGAAGTTGCGGTCCTTGAACAGCTTGAGAGGCAAGAGCGGCTCACGGCCGCCGCGGCCCTGGGTCATCACAAATAGCACAAGGAGCAGGAGCCCACCCCCGATGAAGCCCCAGATCCAACCTGCCCAGTTGTGAGACTGGCCCTCTTGAATGCCAAAGACGAGACCAAACATCCCTATCCCCGACAGCGTCACACCGAGCCAATCGAAGCTATGCGCATGGGTGTCGAGGTCAGGCACGAGGGCCTTGGCGGCGATGAAGGCAATCACGCCAACGGGAAGATTGACAAAGAAGATCCATTCCCAGCCGGGGCCATCGACAAGCACGCCGCCAAGCAACGGGCCCAGCAAGCTGGCCACCCCAGCGACCGCGCCCCACAGCGCCATGGCACCGCCGCGCTTCGCGGCAGGGAAGGTCCTCGTGATGACGGCCATCGTCTGTGGCGTCATGAGTGCAGCACCGATTCCTTGGGCCGCACGCGCGGCGATCAGGTTGGAGATCCCGCTCCCAGGGAGCACATCCGCCAGACCGCAAAACAAGGATGAGATCGTGAAGACGACAAGGCCCACGAGGTAGATGCGCTTGGGCCCATAGCGGTCCCCGAGCCTTCCCGTAATGAGCAGCGGCACTGCGTACGCGAGGAGGTACGCGCTCGTGACCCAAATCACCGCGTCAGTGCTGGTCTGCAAACCCTGCTGGATGGAGGGATTCGCGACAGTGACAATCGTGGTGTCGATCAGGATCATGAAGAATCCGATGACAAGAGCCCACAGGGCACGCCACGCTTCGCGTTCGCCGGTCATCTGGGCTCCTCTGTGCACGTGCGTTGGGCGGCTTTGGATTGACGGCCGGCGTCATCGTAACCACGCGAGGTGCGCGACCCATTCCCCGCCCGTCGAGGATATCTGGAGCGAGCCGGGACCTTGGCGCTGCACCGCGGGTACGATCTCGCCATGCGCATCCTTGTAATCGGCGGTACCGGACTCATTTCCTCGGCCTTTGCCAACGAATGCGAAGAGCGAGGCGACGACCTCACCTTGATCACGAGGGGAACGCGTGGCGACCAGCCGGGCCCCTCGTCGGCAAAGGTCATCCACACCGATGCCACAGACGCGATCGCCCTACGTTCGGCTTTGCATGGAGCCCGGTTGCGGCGTGAACGGTGGGACGCCGTCATTCAGTTTGTCGCCTTCACGCCCGAACACGTGGCCGAGGATGTGGTGACGTTCGCCGCACTCACCGACCGTTACGTCCTCATCGCCACATCGGCCGCCTATGCAACCGTCGAACGCTTCCAGAGGCTCACTGAGGACACAGCGCTCGAGAACCCCGAGTGGGACTACGCCCGCAACAAAATCGCGTGCGAAGAGGTCTTGCGCACTCAAGCGCCTCCCGCCGGGCTCGACTTCATGATCGTGCGCCCTGCGCACACGTACGGCGACTCCAAGATCCCGGCGTTCACCGGAAATTCGCGTCACCCATGGACCATCATCGACCGAATGCGCCGCGGTGCCGACATCCTGATTCCGGGAGACGGGACCGCCTTGTGGACCGTCACGCACGCAACGGACGTGGCGTCGGGTATCAGGGGGCTCCTCGACACCCAAGCGTCCCGTGGCCTCGCCGTCCACATCACGTCTGAGACGGCACTCACCTGGAACGGTCTCTACCGTGCGATCGCGCACGCTGCGGGGCTAAGCGACGCTCAATTCGAGGCGCAAGTGGTCCATGTTCCCTCCGATGCCTTTGTGGCAGCCTCCCCGTCCCAGGCCGGGTCCATTCGGGGAGACAAGATGCATTGCGCGGTCTACGACACGTCCCTTCTCCGTTCGCTCGTACCAGAGTGGGCGGACGAAACCCCCTTCGCCGCCGGGATAGCCAACGCCATCGCCGCGTTCGAGGCCCATCCCGAATGGCAGACAATCGACGACGAATCGAACGTCATGCAGGACACACTCGGGGCTATCTATCGCAGAGCTCTCGCGGAAGTCGCAACCGATTAAGTCACATCTCGCCTAGCACGAGCGGCTCCGGTGTGCGAGCCTCGACCTATGAACGCACTCAGAGGGGCCATCGTCGCAGCCATTGTTCTCGCGCTCGTTGGATGTTCGGGCTCTGCCGGCGATCAGGCGGCGTCGAGCGCGCCGACTGAGAGCGCCACCGTGACCGCCTCACCATCCACTTCCGCTACCCCCTCACCCTCGCCTCAAGCCACCGCCGCAACAGAGGCGCCACCCGTTGCGCAAGCGGACCCGTGTGCCGATCCCAGCGTCAGCCTGGTGGGCCTTGCGGGCATTGACTTCAATCGGCACGGGGCCATTTGTCTCGACATGTCCTTTGCACAAGCGTCTAGCGTTTCACAAGGCGTTGCCGTCACCGGCGATGCCGCTTGCCCCTGGTACGCGACGCTGATCGATTTCGGTGATCCAAGCTTTCACGTTGGAGCGGTGACCAGACCGGACGATCCTGGCGCCTCGATCTTCATGTTCCGCATGAACTGGCAGTCAGATCAGCAGTCCGCCGTGGACTTCGATGCACCATCGACCCCTGCGGGAATCAGCGTGGGTTCGACGACGGCCGAGGTCATGGCCGCGTACCCAGGAGCGAGCGATGTGGTGGTGAACGACCCGGCGCGGGGCACTCGCAATCAGATCGTCGTGAGCCAACCGTCGGGTGCGGCGTTCGCCTTCGACGTGACAGACGGGTTCGTCACCGACATCTATTGGGGCAACGGCGTGTCGCAAGGTTCGGGCGGGGAGCTGTGCGCCCTCTAGGCGCCTGCAACTGGCCCTCCCGTGCGTACGCCTGCACCCCACCGCGCGCTCTGCGGCATCCTCGAGAGTTTCCGTCCGTCCAACGCACAGGTGGGCTCGGCGGTCCTCCCGGTTGATATAGATTTGTGACCTAGTCGAATCGTTTCGATTCAACGAGAGCCGTGAGCAAGACGTCGAGCGAAGGAACCCACAATGCGCGTGCTTTTCATCGGAGGAACTGGCCTGATTTCTTCCGCGGTGTCTCCACTGCTTGTCTCTCAAGGACATGATTTGACGTTGGTGAACAGGGGCACGTCGAGCAAGGCCGATGCTCCTGAGGGTGCTCGCGTCATTCGGGCCGACGCTCACGACACCCATGCCTTCAGGGCAGCAATCATGGATGACGTGCGCACGCACGGCGAATACGACTCAGTGGTCCAGTGGATCGGATTTGATCCCGACCACATCAGTCGAGACATCGAAACCTTTGCCGGGGCGACGAGGCAATACGTCTTCATCTCTTCCGCATCGGCCTATCAGACTCCCCCTGACTTCTACATCACGAGAGAGGATTCAACGCCGCTATTCAACCCATTTTGGCAATACAGCAGGGATAAGTCGGAGTCAGAGACGCGATTGCGAATCGCGCATGCGCAGACGGGCTTCCCCTTCACCGTGGTGAGGCCCTCGCACACCTATGCGCGGATCGACATTCCCGCCGCGATCAACTCATGGACGCATCCGTGGACCATCGTGGACCGCATGATGCGCGGCGCCCCCATCCTGGTTCCTGGTGACGGCACGAGCCTCTGGACCCTGACAGACCATCGCGATTTTGCGCATGCCTTCGTGGGACTGCTAGGCAATGCTGGCGCGATCGCGGACGAGTTCCACATCACGTCCGACGACGTCCTGACGTGGAATCAGATCCATGCGTATATCGCGAGCGCCGCGGGCCTTGACCCGGAGCGAGTGCGCGAGAACACAGTCTTCATCCCGACCGATCTCTTGGCCCGCTTCGACAACGACGCCTTCGAGGGCCCGCTCAAGGGAGACAAGTCGAACTGCGCGGTCTTCGACAACTCCAAGGTGCGCGCGCTTGTACCCGACTACAGCGCGCAACACCTTTTTGCGGATTCGATCCATGAATCGATCGCTTGGTTCATGGAAAAGCCCGAACGCCGTAGCGTCGATGCCGCAGCCAACACCTTGTATGACGATGTATCGGGACGGTTCCTCCGTGGGGTGGAGAGGATGTTTTCCTAGCGCACGCTCTCCACGACAGGCTGTGGGCTAGTCGCGCTTCATCGCCGAACCGACGAAGTCGAGGAGCTCTTCCCACGCCTTGATAAAGGAATCAACGCCTTCGTCTTCGAGCTGTTTGGTGATGTCATCGATCGACACCCCAGCATCGGCAACCGCCTTGAGTTGAGCCCTGGACTGGTCGTAGGTGCCTGACACCGTGTCCCACGTGCCCTCGGGGACCTGTCCGTGGTCGGCCGCCGCTTCGAGGGTCGGCATGGGCATGGTGTTCACCACTCCCTTCACGACCAATTCATCCACGTACATCGTGTCCGGGTACGCGGGGTCCTTCACCGACGTCGAGGCCCACAACGGGCGTTGCGGGTGGGCGCCGTGCTCCGCAAGCGCCTTGAACCGTGCACCAGCGAGCGTCTGCTCGTGAATCTCCATCGCTAGCCTCGCATTCGCGATGGCAGCCGTCCCCCGTGCTGGGTGCCCCTCACCCAATTCGTCGTCGACCTTGCTGTCGACCCTACTGATGAAAAACGATGCCACAGAACGGATGGAGTCAAGATCCTTCCCAGCCTCATGTGCACGCTCGAGGCCCGTGAGGTAGGCATCGATGACCTCGCGGTAGCGCTCAAGGCCAAAGATCAACGTGACGTTGACGCTGATGCCTTCCGCTGTGGCCACCGTGATGGCTGCAAGTCCCTCTCGCGTAGCAGGGATCTTGATCATGGCGTTGGGCCGGTCCACAAGCCACCACAACTGGCGCGTTTCGGCGATGGTCGCTTGTGTATTGCGCCCAAACCGCGGGTCGACCTCGATCGATACCCTGCCGTCCATGCCTTCTGAGGCGTCGAAGGCGGGCCGCAGCGCGTCGCAGGCGTCGCGTACGTCGGCAGTGGTGATCATCCGCACCGCCTCGTCAACCGCTACGCCACGCACCGCGAGGTCGTGGATCTGTTCGGCATACGTGTCAGATCCCGAGACTGCCTTGGCGAAGATGCTCGGATTGGTGGTGACACCGACGACGTTGCGGTGGGCGACATCGTTGGCCACCTCTCCGGATCGCAATCTCTCCCTACTGAGCCCGTCAAGCCAGATTGAAACGCCTGCTTGAGCTAGTGCCTCAAGGGCGGATCCTGCTCGTGCTGCGGTGGCCATCGCTTGCTCCTTCGTTTGACACAGGGTGATCGAGGAACGCTTGCCTTCACTGAAACCTCAACGTCCCTCAATTCGGCAACGAACGAGACCGCGTGATCGATTCCCCTTGATCAGTGTGGCCCCACGTCACCAGTGTGGCCCTGCGGATCATTGCCCGCTCGACGAGAGGGGACCTGGTCAAGCCACACGCGAAACTGGTAGCGCATCGGCGACCGATCGGCCTAATGTCGAACGGTGGGTGATCGACGCCCGCGCACTGTCCCCCGAGTTGTCCCCCGATGCACGTCTTCCAGCGCGCCACTCATGTGGCGAGCCTCGAAAGGAGACCAATGAGCGCCAGCCACGTCCATGCGGATGCATTTGTGTTCTTTGGTGCGAGCGGAGATCTCGCGCGCAAACAAATCTTCCCTTCCCTGCATGCGATGGTCGCGTCCGGCGAACTTGACATCCCGATCGTTGGCGTTGCAGCATCGGACTGGAGCCTTGACGACCTTCGCGAAAGGGCGTCAGAGGCGATCCTGGCTCGCGGCGGCAAAGAAGACGACGCGCTGAAGCGCCTCTTGGAACTGCTCCGGTACGTCGATGGCGACTACCGCGACGAGTCCACCTTCACACGGCTCAAGGACGCACTGGGCGACGCCAAGCACCCCGCCCACTATCTGGCCATTCCCCCGTCGCTCTTTGGCACAGTCATCGATGAGTTGCGCCGCGTTGGACTACACGAGGGCGCTCGGGTGATCGTGGAGAAGCCCTTTGGTCGCGACCTCGCTTCTGCCCTCGAACTCGACGCTCTCGTCGAAAGGGCCTTCCCCGAGAATTCCATCTTCCGCATCGACCACTACCTGGGCAAAGACGAGATTATGAACCTCCTGTACTTCAGGTTCGCAAACTCGATCTTCGAGCCCGTGTGGAATCGCGACCACGTGGACCACATCGAGGTCACTCTTGCCGAGGACTTCGGCGTACAAGGGCGTGGGGCTTTCTACGAATCAGCAGGCGCACTGCGCGACGTTGTCGAGAACCACATCTTTCAAATCGTCGCGCTGCTCGCCATGGAGCCGCCTTCGTTCCAGGGATACGACGCGGTTCAGCAAGCCAAGGAATCGGTATTCCGCGCGATGCGGCCGCTGACACGCGAGGATCTCGTGCGCGGACAGTTTGACGGCTACAAGGACGAAGAAGGCGTTGCGCTAGATTCGGACGTCGAGACCTTCGCGGCGGTGCGCCTGTACATCGACTCGTGGCGCTGGTCAGGCGTACCGTGGCTCTTACGCACCGGCAAGAGACTCACGACAACGGCGGGCGAGGTCACGATCTTCTTCAAGCGCCCTCCTCAAGCCCTCTTTGACGACGCAGCCTCTGACGAAACCTCCAACTACCTGCGATTCCGCATCTCCCCCGTGTCGGAGATCGCCCTCGGGTCCCGCGTCAAGACACCCGGACAGGAATTCACAGGATCCCAGCAGGAGTTTGTCCTCCACACGGAGAGCCCCCTTGAACGCGCCCCCTACGAGCGCCTCCTTGCGGGTGCGATCGAGGGCGACAGGGCCCTCTTCACATCCCGTGGCTCCGTCGAGGCGGCGTGGCGAGTGGTGAACGACGTCTTGACGGACCACAACCCCGCCCTGCCCTACAAGCCAGGGACGTGGGGGCCCAAGGCGGCCGACGCTCTCGCCGCGCCCTGGGGAGGCTGGCACGCGCCCGCTCCCGACGCAGTCTCCAGCGGACCCACAGCCGACACAAGCTCAGCCACGCCAACAACGACACCCACCACACGCAAGGAGACGCCATGACAACGGAAACGCCCATGCACATCGGGATGGTGGGGCTGGGCCGCATGGGCGCAGGACTCTCGAGGCGCCTCATGAAGGACGGACACACCGTCGCGGTCAATGACGTGAGCCCCGATGCAATCGCGACGCTTGCCGCTGAGGGAGCCGTGGCCGTCAACGAACTCGCCGAGTTCGTGACAGCGTTGGAGGCACCGCGCACCGTGTGGGTCATGGTCCCCGCAGGCTCCATCACTGACCACGTCATCTCCGCGCTGGCGGGAGTGCTGTCTCCAGGAGACACCATCATCGATGGCGGGAACACGTACTACCGCGATGACTTGCGCCACGCCGCCCAACTGTCGAAAGCTGGCATCGGCCTCATCGATGTGGGGACATCGGGCGGCGTATGGGGGTTCGAGCGCGGCTTTAGCCTCATGATCGGCGGAGATGACGCGGCGGTCGCACGCCTCACGCCCATTTTTCGCACCCTCGCCCCAGGTATCGATGCCGAACCGCGCACACCGGGCAAGTCCGGCGATGCGCTCCCCGGCGAAGAAGGATGGTTGCACTGTGGCCCCGTGGGATCAGGGCACTTCGTGAAGATGGTGCATAACGGAATCGAGTACGGGCTCATGGCCGCCTATGCGGAGGGCCTCAATGTCCTCAAGGCGGCAAACGCGGGCTTGCCTGGAACTGACGCGTTCAAGGCACAGACGGCTCCGATGTCCAACCCCGAGTTCTACCAATATGACCTCAAAATCGACCAGATTGCCGAGGTTTGGCGGCGCGGTTCGGTCGTGGGGTCCTGGTTGCTCGACCTCACGGCAGAAGCGCTTCACGTCTCTCCCGAGCTTTCGGAGTTCTCCGGAAACGTCGCCGACTCTGGAGAGGGAAGGTGGACCTCAATCGCCGCCATCGACGAGGGAGTCCCCACGCCTGTATTGACCACCGCGCTCTACTCTCGGTTCGCCTCACGCGACTTGGATGCGTACGCCGAAAAGGTCCTGAGCGCGATGCGGAAAGGCTTCGGCGGACACGCCGAAAGCAAGCCCACAGGCGAGTAAACCTGGTCCTGCACGACAAAGGTCCCGCCTTATCGCGCACTTGTAACGGCAAAATCTCGGTAAAGACCGGGTTTGGGTGCAGTCACGCGCCCACGTTTCAAGGGAGCACTTGTGAGCACCACCGCCGAAACCGTCGTTCCTATCGACGTCGACATGCCCGCTGCGCTCCGTGCCGCCATCGAGGCGAGTCCTCGTGTCGTGATTCCGGCAACGCGTGCCGAGCTGTATGAGCTCGCCCTAGGCCCAGAAGGTGGGCCGGTGTTTTCGGTCGACTACGAGGCAAATGGGTCGACGGTGACGGAGGCTACAGTGACCCGCTGCCGCAATGGCATGGCGGTGAACTACCCCGAGGACTACATGCGCAGGCGCGATCCCAAGTGCATGCTTATTGCGGACGAGCGCCCTACCGACAAGGACCGCTACACCGACCGCTTCGGAGAGACCTTTGATCGCGTCAAGAGCGAGACCCTGGACTGGCTCGGCACGCAAGCGCTCGTCGTGGTCCCCTTCAAGGCCGGCGGCCTGACCTTCGGCTCACCGTCGCTCGCCGTGATGCCGCTCAACTCGGCATTCTTCGCGCTGACGCTCGTAGACCTCCAAGGATGGGTGACGTTCGAGGAACTCGGAGCCTTCACTCCGCGCTCGATTCTCTACGTCGCTCCCCCATTCCGCCAGACGCATTATGAGGGTAAGCAGGTTGTGGTCCACGATCGCACCGAGTCCCTCCACGAAATCTTCGCTTACAACCTGTACCCGGGACCGAGCGCCAAGAAGGGCGTGTTCTCCGTCTTGCTCGACATCGGCGAGCAAGAGGGGTGGATCACTGCCCATGCATCGAGCGTGCGCGTGACTACTCCGTACGACAACGAGACCATCGTGATGCACGAGGGCGCGTCGGGCGGCGGCAAATCGGAGATGTGCCAGGACTTGCGACGCGAAGACGACGGCCGCATCCTGCTGGGAGTCAACGTTGTCACGCACGAGCCGTACTACATCACGCTCAGCGAGACATGCGAGCTGAGCCCCGTCACCGACGACATGACGCTGTGTCACCCCGCCGTCCAGACGGAAGACGGCCGCCTTGCTGTGGCCGATGCAGAAGACGGCTGGTTTGTACGCGTCGACAACCTCAAGCAATACGGTGAGGACGTCCCGTTCGAGCGCGCGGTGATCCACCCGAAGGATCCGCTCGTGTTCTTCAACATGGACGGCGCCCCCGATGCGACGGTGCTGCCGTGGGAACACACTCTCGATTCCGACGGCAAGCCATGCTCTAACCCGCGCGTGGTCATCCCCCGCTCGAACATTCACAACATCGTGAATACTCCCGAATCGGTCGATGTCCGCACCTTTGGCGTGCGCATGCCCGCGTGCACAACTGACAAGCCGACCTACGGGATGATGGGCCTCGCCCACTTCGTGCCACCGTCAATCGCGTGGATCTGGCGCCTCATCGCACCGCGCGGGGACAAGAACCCCTCCATCGGCGAGGCGGCCGATGCTGTCAAGACCCTCGAACACGGCGGAATGGTCGCCGAGGGTGTCGGCTCGTATTGGCCCTTTTCGACAGGCACAAAGGTCGAGGCCGCGAACCTGCTGCTCCGCCAGATCATGGCCTTCCCCCACACCCGCTACGTGCTGACGCCAAACCAGCACATCGGCGCCTACAAGGTGGGTTTCTCGGCCGAGTGGCTCACACGTGAATGGCTCGCTCGCAAGGGTGCTGGGCGTATGCGCGCCGATCAGCTCGAGCCCGCGCGTTGCTCCCTCTTCGGTTACGCGCCTAAGGAGATCACGCTCGACGGCCAGCCCATTCGACGCACTCTCTTGCGGCCCGAGACTCAGTCACAAGTGGGTCTCGAGGCGTACGACGCCGGGTGCGCCATCCTCACTGGCTTCTTCAAGTCGGAGTTGCAGAAGTTCCTCACCGATGACCTCGACCCCTTGGGCCGCCAGATCATCGAGGCGTGTCTGCGTGACGGCACGATCGAAGACTACGAGGCTCTCACCCCGATGTTCTTGTAGTTCCCCCGCCTCTACCCTCTCCACACAGAAGTGGGTCATCACGTACCCGTTTTGCGGGTCTGCCGCGCCGTAGTGGGTCATCACGCACCCGCGACTCGTGGACGTCTTGTGGCGCCCGCCTACACTGGCGCCATGAGCGTGACCACCTTGAGCCAAGCGACCCAGGATTACCTCAAGTGCATCTGGACACTCCAGGAGTGGACCGGAAGATCGGTGTCGATGACGGTGCTCGCTCAACGCCTGGGGGTGCGCACGTCTACCGCATCGGACGGGGTGAAGAAGCTCGCTGAGCAAGAACTGGTGGAGCACATCGCCTACGGAGGGATCACCCTTACCCCTGCGGGCAGGCGGCATGCCCTCGCTATGGTGCGACGCCATCGCTTGATCGAAACGTACTTAGTCAGCGCGTTGGGGTACGGCTGGGACGAGGTTCACGACGAGGCCGAGGTGCTTGAACACGCGGTCTCAGACCGTCTCATCGCCGCAATCGACGCCCGCCTGGGCCACCCCACGCGCGACCCCCACGGCGACCCCATCCCTTCGGCCGACGGCGCGGCTCACCTTCCCGCCGCGGTTCCCCTCGCCGCGGCGCCGCCGGGGGCGGTGGTCGTCGTCAGGATCTCTGACGCCGACCCGGAGCGCTTGCGCCGCTTCGCCGACGCGGGGGTCAGGCTTGATGTGCGGCTTGAGGTGGACGACGCTGGCGTCGCCGTGGCGAGCGGCAACCGCGTGGACCTGAGCCCGGCCGACGCCGCCGCGGTGTGGGTCACGCCAACTCAGTAGGCGCTGTGGCACAAGAGCGTGCACTAAGTGTCCACACGTTGGGGGTCGAGGTCCCTCACACCGTATAAGTGCCCACACAAAGGGCTAGAGGGTGAAGGTGATCACCAACAGCGCGGCGTTGAGCGCCACGATGAGCGAGACAGCCACCCACGCCGCAACACGCAGCGCTGGCCCTATTGCGTGACCACCCATGACCACCCTCGACGCGGTGAGCCGCACCAAGGGAATGAGCGCGAACGGAATGCCCATGCTGAGCACCACTTGGCTGAGTACCAGGGCAAACGTGGGGTCAACCCCTGCCGCGAGCACGATGAGAGCGGGGATCAGCGTGATGACTCGGCGCAACAGAAGCGGCAAGCGCCTCTTGATGAGGCCGCCCATGATGACCGCCCCCGCGTAGGCTCCCACCGAGGACGCGGCCAGCCCGGAGGCGAGCAGCCCTATCGCAAACACGATCCCGATCACGGGCCCCAGCGCGGAGGTGATCGCCGCGTGTGCCCCCTCAATCGTGTCGGTGCCCTCGACCCCTCGCAGCGAGGACGCGGCGAGTAGCAGCATGGCGATGTTCACCGACCCCGCCACGGCCAACGATGCGAGCACGTCGAGCCGCGTGGCCCGCAGCAACCTGGGCAGGCGCGCCGCGTAGTCGTCCGCCGTGGCGAGCGCGACCATGGGGTCCACTGCCACGCGCGGCGCGCCGTCCACTCCCACCACGGGCAGGTGCCTGTCCCGCGACAGAGAGGAGTGCAAGTAGATGGCGTGGGGCATCACCGTGGCGCCAAGCATCGACGCCGCGAGGAGCACCGTCCCCGAGTCGCCGAATCGCGGCATCACGCCAGCGAGCGCCTCGTCCCACGCGACGGGGCTCACGAACAACCCGGCCACAAAGCCCACCGAGATGACCGCGAGAAAGCCGATGATGAGCAGCTCGAAGGGCTGCTGACCGCGCCGCGCGTGCACCATGAGCAGTCCCATCGACACCACGCCCGTGATGACGCCTCCCACCACGAGCGGCAGGCCAAAGAGCAGGTGCAGCGCGATCGCCCCACCCACCACCTCGGCCACGTCCGTCGCGGCCGCCACGACCTCAGCCTGCACCCAGTACGCGAGCCGCGGCCAGCGCTTGAGCCTCTCCCCCAGCAGCTCGGGCAGCGAGCGTCCTGTGACGAGCCCCAGCTTGGCGCTCAGGTACTGGATGATCACCGCCATGGCGTTCGACGCCACGAGCACCCACACGAGCATGTAGCCGTACGTCGCGCCCGCGGTGAGGTTCGCGGCGACGTTGCCCGGATCCACGTACGCAATCGCCGCGACGAAGGCGGGGCCAAGGAGCCGCCACAGGCCGCGCTCAGGACCCCGCCGCGTGACCGCGCTCGGAGCGTTGGTCACGACAATGTTCGGCATGTCGAACAAACTACCACCGGTGGGCGGACGCTACGCTCCCTGTATGGGCGACTCCTCCCCTTCTCTTTTGCCGACGCAACGGCCCCTGACAGACGACGAGTTGCGCGCCTTGTTGTCACCGTTGGGCGCCGTGGCCGGGTCACGGTTGCTCTCGGGCGGCACCTTTAGCGCGGTCCAGGCGGTTCGCCTGGGCGATGGGCGCGAGGTGGTGGTCAAGACGTCCGTACCCGACTCCCCCGACGCATCCGGCCGCTCCCGATTGCTCA
>SWCB01014428.1_pt1 | contig 30653 bp, 29 predicted proteins | sample 4692901 | NCBI WGS metagenome assembly SWCB01 (sample SAMN10267276, study PRJNA491770) | bioreactor metagenome | isolation source: DHS bioreactor inoculated with subseafloor sediment | place: Japan: off Shimokita Peninsula | collected 2006-08 | reverse complement strand
TTTAAGAATTTTGCACCTTCGAAGAAAGTGACTGCTGCCAGCCTAAAGCTTGCTTTAAAGTGGTTAGATTATTTACAAGAACATTCAAATAAGATTGTAGCTTTTGGTCGTGGTGATAATGATATTAGTACTAAAACATTAATCGATAACTTACATAAATTTAAAGGAAGTTTCACTAAGCAACAACTAAGTCAAAAAGATTGGAAGGGACTGTTAAAATCGGAAGATCGTAATCGAGCTCTAGAGATTCTCGAAAAGAATGGATATATTAAACAAGTAAGTAAACCTCGTAAAATTATCTTAGTACATCCTAATTATTGTTGATTAAGACCTGCAAAACCTGAATATATATATATTGCAGGTTTTGCAGGTTTTTTAAATGTTACCGCCACTTTTTAATATATGGTCTTTGATGTTTTTAACTTGTCCTTTAGTGTCTTTTGTGTGAGTTTTGTTGGTGAGTTCATTGAGTGTTTTTTTTATTCTATTTATTTGTCTATTTTTTTGTTTTATATCATTGTCACTTAAAGCCTTAAGCCACTTTTCTGTCTGATTTTGTAGATTATTTATTAATCTTTGAGTATCTTTAATATTATTATAATTTTGTTGATTGTATCGCCAAACCTCTAATTTCTTAGCATTGTTACTCTCTATAGGAGTGTAGTCTTTATGATTAATACCAAGAACTTTTAGGGCAGCATAGTTAAAGCTTTGTTTTACTAATCTAGTTGTTTCTTTTTTTTGTAATTTTGTTAAAACCTTACCATTAATTACCTTTCCAATAATTAAATGAACATGATCTCCAGAACCATAAGATCCAGCCTGATTCTGTTGATGACAAACTGCCCTAATGTTTTTTTTAAATTCAATACATTCTTCTTGATTTAATTTACAACTAATGGAAATGCTATTGCATATATATGAGATAATATCAAGCCAATTCTTTTCGCTTGGCCTTATTTTCTTAGGAAATATAAGGGCAAATTCAATTGCAAATGAAGATAAAGGCCGGCCACCTTTTCGTGATTTATATTTTTGTTTTAATCTATGATCTTCACCAATTAAAGATATTCTTTTACTTGTATTTGGTGAACCAATTAGTGAAGTTATATTTTCGGTAAGTCTATGGTTGGGGTGACTTTTACTTAGTAAGTATTTTTCTCTTGCGATTATTCCATCTGTCCCATTTCTGACAGGTTGTGTAGTTACCGTCCAGTTTTTAATCATTTTATTTAATGATAATAATTTTAAATATAGAACACAAACTGACATGAATCATAGTGGTTCAAGATAGGACAACTCACTGCGTATCAAATGTTGTCCATAATCTTGCAATGGGATATTTCCCCTTAAACCCCTTGAAATTCAACCTAAAACTTATTACCTTTTAAATAAATGGTTATGAATGACAATTGTAAATTCCCGCAAGTTGATGAACTTGTCTTTGATAAGGTAATTAGGCTTTGTAAAAATGCTAATGTTATTAATGGAAATGATATTGAAAGAAAAAGCCTTAGATATTTATGGTTAAAAACTGTAATTGAAATCCATCTATCAGCATTAAGAATAACTTCACAGATTGATGTTGATGAAGATGTAAAATATGATTTTGAATACTTTTTTAAGTTTTCAGATGAAATATCTAAGATGATTGCAGAAAGTGTTGCCTCTAGGTTATTAAATTCTCTGCCTGAATACCCAGTAAGTTACAAAAAATAGAAATTACAGATTAGAAAGTCGGGAGGTTGAGCCTCCCTGATTCAATGAATTTGCTGTAAAGATACTAGTCTCACAAAGGAACAAAAAACACATAGATGTCACCATCATCTATGGTTAACAAGCGTAACTTGTTGGCCAAGAGGATTCCGATGAATATAGCCACTTACAACGGTACACTTGTAAGTGTTCATAGCCACTTTGTTTAATTTGACTATCTATAGTCGCTGGAGGTCTGATTACGCAGAGGCAGAAGTTTCACCTAAACTGAGATCAAACTCAGGTGGGTTATATTGGGTCTTAGTTTGTTCTTCAACATTGCCACTGTACTTCCAAAGTAAGCCTTTAGTCGTCGACTTAAGATCACCAATGTACGATTTAAGCCCCTGCTGTACGTTTTCAGCCTGAGCACTGCGCAAGCCAGCAAAGCAACTTCTTAATGTGCTATCCCATTGATCGTCGCTATGTTCAACAGCGTTGGCAACGGCGTCACGAACACGCTCGAATCCATGCTTATCTATAAGTAGTGAAACGATTTGCTCAAGGCTAACGAATCGGCCTTGCAGCTGGTCAACCTGATCTTTAAGGGTCGGAGTAGTAGCAAGAGCATTTAAGAATTTTTTGTCGCCAGTGAGCATTAAACCGTCACCACTGCCATCTAGAAGTGCTTGTAACAGCTGAAGTTCACCAGCATCCAGCCCTTTACACTGCTCTGCTGCTAAAACTAAATCTATTGACGCAACGGTATCACACTCCTTAACACGATCAGCAAATGCGATTACTTTTTTGAGGCATTCTTCCCCTAAGCGCTTTACCATCCGACGACTGTTAGCCTGAAAGCGAAGTGTAGCTAAAACATGAATAGACCCATAATCCACAGACAAAGCCTCTTCCGCTTTGAATTGGAGTGAAGTCCTGCAGGATGAATAACATAGGTAATATAGCCTATCCGCATAGGGTTGAAGATTGAATGAGTTACTTCAATGTGTACTATTGGAGCTGGCTTAATTAAGTAGAGCACTTAATTAAGTCAGACTAATCCAGATAAATAATGGCAGTTTTTTAAACAGCCATATAATCTATTGGTCACCTTTTCTAGAGTTAAAATCAGAAATAATATTTTCTGTATCTGACTTCAACTTAACTAAGATTCTTTCGCAACACTCAACACAATATTTGTCCCAATCTCTATCATTCTTGACTTCAAGTCTTAAGTCTCCCTGATTGATACGGTGTCGAGAGTTTCCCTTACAGTTATGTGCTCTCTTGGCAATACCGAATTTTATCGAATGAACCAATGATTTTGTTTTAGCCATTTAAAATATCCTCTTCTACGGTAAGAAGAATCTTATTGAATGAGTCATCAATTTTGTTCAACGCATCAATATTAAATTCACTTCTCGTACCTGAGGGTTTTCCAACTAAGTTGTTTATTTCTCTATTTATCATTGAAATAACATGAACCATATTGTTATTTCGAAAGGACTTATCAATGGTTTTACCATTTGGATTAATATTGTTAGTTTTTAATATCCTAATGGCGGAATTTTTTACTCGTTCTGGTAAAGAAGCCCGTTTGGCTTGCCTCTTTTTCACTTTGGTAACAGGTACAGATTGAAGTAATGTATCTATATCACCTGATGCGCCAATAGATTTCAAATACTGAAGAGCTTCCATAGCTTTTGGATCGTCTAACAAGTTTAACTCAGAGATATGAACTTCTGATTGTGATTGAATTTTGAGGGTATTTTCATCAAAAATTTTTGGTTGAATGACTTTAGTGCGATCGCCACCTTGAGTCCCAACGTCGAAGGCCTCAAGTGGAAGCAGCTGATTATAGTATTCTTGGTCAGCTCTGCTAAATTTCTTGAAGTCTGACCATCTACTCGCAATATTTGAACCAGCATGAAATATGACGACACCTTTGTTTAAGGCGTTTTGTGGGTCATTCTGAACAATAACACGCATTATTCGCCCAACAAATTGAACAAACGGTGATAGATTACTGAACACACTAAATACAGCAGCAACAGATAGGAAGGGGTGGTCAAAACCTTCGTTGAGTTTTCGAACCTGAACGATTACATCAAGTTCATGATTATTTAGTTGTTGTAATACTCTATCATTACATTTTCCATCTAATTTTGAATGAACATAATTCGCTTTTAAACCACGTTCCCTATATGCCTCAACAACCTGAATGCAATGCTCATAGTTCAAAGCGGAAGCTATAATTTTGAGTCTTGTTTCTTGTGTTTGAGCTCTTAGGTTTTGAAGCTGATAAATTGATGCATCTACGATCGTGTCCAGCGTTTCTTTTGATGTCACAATGCTTCGACGGAAATCAGCATCTTCTTCCCCCAGTCGGATAACTTCATCTAGAGTTACCTCAATTTCCTGCTGCCCTTCTCTACGTATGAATCGTAGGGTTTTAGGATTAAGCACGGCCCCTTTTAGTTCTTTTACGTAACCTTTCTCGATTGCTTTAGCTATAGGGAATGAGTAGACAACTTCTCCTGACATTATTTGACCATCGGAGCGCTCAGGGGTTGCACTATAATTAATAATCGCAGCTGACGGGAATTTCTCTTTTAAAGCAGTCCAAGTTTGTGCAACGCTGTGATGTCCCTCATCAAAAACTATTAAATCGAAGAAATCAGAAGATAGTTTTTCAAGCCACTTATTCTCAGAACCTTGCAGTTGCTGAATGTTTGTTATGACTACATCAGACTCAATCAAGTCACCCATATTTGTAGTAGTTCCACGGATTTCTACAGGTTCAGGGAATTCGTTATTGGTCAGTACATGACACTTATTATAAAAAGAAGTTAAAGGGTCAAAATCTTTATGTAGTTGCTGAGCAATCGCAACTCCCGGTGCTATTACTAATGCTCTTTTGGACTGGAAAGCGAACGGTGTGAGTGTGATACAACCTGACTTACCGCAACCTACTGGAAGTACAATACCTGCTTCTCGTTGCTCGGGTGAGAACTGTGAAGTATAGAATTTTTGAAGTGCTTCAAAAGAGCTGATTTGTGGTTCACGTAGACTATCGTTGCCGATAATGTTTGGTTGAATCGATTGGAATGCATGAGTCATTTAGTACTTACCCTTATATTTGGTGTTGATATATATATGGGAGTAAGCTCATAAAAAGCAAGGTTTCATAGCAAATGGTTTTATATCTTTTATGTATATTACGGTTTCCTCTTATTACCTCATGGGAAAATTCTATCTTTCACTAGTTCTTTGGGCATTATAGAGTTGGTGTCTCACGCACACCTTTACTGATTGCGAGAACAAGCAGCGTCAAAGAAAAGTACCTCTTCTTTTTTACGCAACGATCACAAATATTAGAAAGCTAGCAGGGATCAATTAACACCTCAGAAACGGCCAACAGTACGCATAGCTAGGTATAAAAAAACCTGCCCTAAATTTCGTATAAATAGAATGCTATGATCAAAAGCTATAATATGAACAGGACAAATAATTGATACTCTACAGATTGGCTTGTTACATCTTTTGTATCTGGATTAGCCTGCATCACCTGCATTTTTGTCTGAATGCAGGTGATGCAGGTAGAGTTTAGTTTGGCAAATGGTCTACAGATAAGCAGTTTATTACATCAACTAAATTTTGCACTTCTATCTGTTTGCCGTATCGGTCATAAGTGATGCTATTTTGAGCGTGACCAAGGATTTCAGCTGCTTTGATTTGCGGGATTGATAGCTGCTTGAACTGATTAGCTACTGTATGTCGGAACGAATGGTAGTCATACCCACGTTCAAAGCCTAGTTTGCTTTTGAATCGCCCAAACCATTTAGATGCTGCTGTTCCAAAACCGTCACGGGCTTCTTTGAGTTCAGGGAATACCCGTTCCGATGGAACAGAATTCAAGTAGTCGATAAAACCCAATTCAATGATCTTATTATGAATCGGGATGATTCTTTTGCTGAAGTTGTTTTTTAGCTTCTGCCCAGCAAACCCATCATCAATCTTAAGCACCCAGATGCCATCAATTTGGTAAATATCCTGCTTGTAAAGCTGACATAGTTCGTTAAGACGAGCGCCAGTTAATGAACCAAGAATAGGTAGCCAATAGTAGTAAGGGTGCTTGTATTTTCTCTGTGTGTGTATCTCGGTGCTGAATAGTTTTCCCAAGTCCTCTTTAGAGTAAGCATGTTTGGCATCACTGTCTTTACGTGCCTTTCGGAATTTCATCCCTTTGAATGGGTTAACATCTGTCATTTCCATCTGGAGACACCACTCAAAGAATGATGAGCATTTCTGGGCATAGTCCTTAACACTTTCAGGGCTGAGGGTAGGTTTGTTGTGTTTTTTATTGGCTTTGATGAGTTGTTTGCCTTTTAGTCCATCAAATTCTTTAAATTTCTTCGCATTGGCAGGGTATTGGGTCAACAAGCTTCGAGCTTCCTCTGCATCCAAGCGACGGATTTCTTTAATTCCCTTTTTGCTAAGTAAGGTAAGCACGGTAAAACATTTGGCATATGCCATTTCGAGTGTTTTAGGGCTAACCAAGTCACGTTTTGATTCTTTGTACTTATCGAGGCAGTTAAACGGGTCTGGCGAGGCTGATGGTGTCTGCTGTAGCTTTTGAGAGGTGTTGTTGTGTTTGTGTTCGACACTTTTTGACTGGGATAGTGGCATATTGTTTTTTATAGAGGTGCGTATCTCTAACTCAATCTGTAGAGACTTAATCATTGCATCTTGTTTACTAGAGGTACGAAGGGATTGTTTTACTTCATAGCGATTGTCGAACAGGTGTCTGTATTGAGGTGGGATCTGGTAACGAAAGTACCAGTTACCGCTTTTTGCAAGGGCGATGTAGCGCATGTGTTTAGTACCTTTTTTTAGTACAAACAGCATAAGTAGCGAGATTACAAACCAAAAAAGGCTGCTAACTCAATGAGTTAACAGCCTTTCCAAACGTTTGGTGGAGCTGGCGGGAGGCTGAGCCTGACTAATTAAATTGTTTTAAAACAGCTTGTTAGGTGTTTGTTTTTTTAATTAAGTACCTAAAGATAGATTGCTTCATCGTCCATGTCAATGAGATATGTATCCTCACAGTTCTGATGTTTCGGACGTTTTGGCTCAGTGCTTATATATGTAAACTACAGACGCCGGTTCAACTCCCTATTTCTTTCAAACTTTTGGTTTTCTAGATTATTCTGAACAAATGGCTGGTATTTTCATACTTATTATTACTGGTTTATATACCTCAAATTATGTCCAACTCATCAAAATACATGTGTCACACCAAATCTTCTGTAATTACTTGTTAAACCAGTGATAGATAAAAATTCAATTTTGCGATCTTGATCAAAATTAAACAAGAAAATTAAAATTCTCAGAATTTATATAGAGATAATCGGGGTAATTACCAATCAACTTCAATTCAATTTCATGAGATAAAGTCAAGAGTTAATGTGGTTTGGTAGGGATAATTATTTTATTTAGATTAGTGCTACAAAAAAGTACTATTTTTTAGATTAGCGCAGGTGGTTATTATTTGATCAGTTGTTGATATTCTCTTATTTGTTTGCAATACGTTTTTTAAGTCAAGAGCTTATTTTTTGAAAGTCGGGAGGTATTGCAACAGAGCTGCCTGCAAAGTATATTTACTCCAGAGAGTTAGAGAGACAATTAATTTAACTATAAAGGTAAATAAGTGTCGATCAATGAAAAAAATGAAATAAAAGAACGGAAGAAAAAATATAAGGAATATAAACATCTTATTTTTTTTGATGAGTTTAATGTCATAGAAGATTTTTCAGAGTATAAAAAACAAAGAGGTATTTTAGACAAAACTATCAATTCACAAAAGAAGATTCTTTATAGAGTTATTTCCATATTGAAAAAGAAAGCTCGCTTTTGGAATAAAAAAGATGCTCTGTATGTGTACCAGAAAATATACGATATACCAGTATATTTAATGCATAACAAAAAATTCAAAGATAAACCATTGCATTGTGTTTTCAAGTCTTTGATAGGTCAGGAGTATAAGAAAATCTCCGATGAGACGGCGAAAAAGTATCTTAATTTAATAAAGGAATTTTTCATATGGTTAATGGGTTATGGTCATACGACACATAGTGTTTTTGATAAGATTAATCCTAAAAAAAAGCTTATCAAAGAAAATGAATCTAGGAGTGAATATAAGGAGGAAGATTTAGAAACTATATTTTCTGATGAGTTGTTTCATAACAAAAGCAATGCTCGTTCATTTACATATTGGATACCTATTATCGGTGTGTTATTAGGTATGAGACAAGGAGAAATAGCTCAGTTATATAGGCAGGATATAAAGTTTAAAGATGGGATATGGTATATATCAATAAGAAATAATTTTATTGGTCAAAGGTTAAAAAACAAAAAAGCAATTAGAGATATACCAATCCCTAGAGTTTTAATTAAGTTAGGGTTTATAGACTTTGTTGAGTCGATTGATGAAGGTTCTATTTTTAAGGACATTAAGCGATGTGAAAGAGATGGATATGGACGAGATGTATCTAAATGGTTTAGCAAAAAAAAATTAAAATGGGGGTTTGGTAAAGAATACGTATTTTATTCGTTTAGACATTATCTTATTAATAGATTAAAGCAAAATGATGTTGAACTCTGTATTGGTTCTGAAATAACAGGACACTCTTATGATAGCGTTGCTTTTGAGAGATATGGAAAAGATTTTTCTTTGAAGAAGAAAAAGAAAATTTTGGATAAAAATACAAGTAAGATAATTAAAAAACTACCAAGAATTTATCCCAGAAAAAGTATGATAAATATTTTTTCAGGATTTACTAAACGTAAATTAAATATATAGAGTATTTGATGATTTATAATTATTGTCGTGATTGCGAAGAAGAACAGCACTTTAAATTTGAAGCAAAATATGAGCGTTGGCAAGATGAAATTATCGATGACTCAGAACTTACAATTACTGAATTTATTGCTCGTTATAATGGCGATATTATTAAAATTATGACATGTACAGAATGTGGCTACAGTTACGAAGAACTGTAACGCTTATAATTTATAAAAGCATACATGATAACTCTTGATTTCAACATACAAGGATAAGGTGCTTTTATTTCCCAAGGTGCAGCTAATACCATCACCCAAAAATAATGAGTACAACAATAGTGAAAATCCCGTTCAAAAATTTTTTTAGTAAAGATAATTATTCTCATAATATCAATGATTTAGTATTGGTTGATTCAGTGTCAAATAAATACAATAAAAAAAACTTATCTAAACTGATAGAAGATGAAATTAAAATCCCTGAAATATCTAAAGAAGCTTATTATGGCTGGCTTATTGATATTGAAAATAATATCTGCTCTAAATCTGAGGCGTTAACTATATCTGCAATATTGGAAGTTATGGGTTTACTTTCCGCAAGTATAGACCCAGAAAATTTATATCTTCCTTATGGCGCGACAAAAACAGTCATCAGATTGAATTCAATGTGCGCTGGAGGTACTAGTTCAGGTAAAGGAGTAGGGTCTAGTCAAATTAGACCTGTATTAAATAAAATACAAGATGAAAATAGTGGGTTAATGTCGCCAATATTTCGTGGTGGAATTTCAACTCCTGAGGGAATTATCGCAATGATAAGAGATAAGGATGATAGCAAGATAAATAAAAGCTCTGATATGCGTGTTTCTACGGGAAATAAGCTTTTTGTCATGGATGAAGAGATATCTAGGATTTTAACATTATCAAATAACTCAGCGAGTGTGTTAAGTAATTGTTTACGAAATTTATTTGATGGAACTCCAGTCGAACCACTAACTAAATATAATCCGGTAGGTTGTAAAAAACCACATGTGGCACTCTATGGTCATATCACACCGCAGGAATTATTAACAGTATTAAAACCGGTTGATATTTTTAACGGTTTTTTGAATAGATTTCCAATATATTTTGGGAGTAGAACAAAAAGCATTCCTTATCCTGAAGTTGTTAGTTCTCAGACTATTGGGGATTTATCTGAAAAGCTATCGGATACTATTACATGGGCGAATGACTCTGTACATCAGATGAAATTATCTGATTGCTATAAAACAATGTGGGAAGATAAATACGATTACCTTCGTACATTAGGTCATGGTGATGATATAGAAGAAGCATTGCTGTGTCGATCTGCACATTATGCCGTGATGTATGCAATGCTTTTTGCAGTGATTGATAAACAAGAGGTAATTACTTCAGCCCACCTGAAAGCATCATTAGCTTGGATTGATCACTGGCATTTGTCCATACGCTATATCTTCAAAACTGCCGGAAAGAAAATGGAACAGAATAAATTGAAAGAACGTGCTGGGAAGGTCTTTGATGTGATTATACGTGAAATTGCAGCAAATGAAGATAAACCTATAGGGAAAACACCAATTACTAAAGCATTTAGTGGTAAATACACCGCCAAAGAAATCAACGAAATTTTGGATGATCTTCAACGTACAGATCCACCAAAAATTAAGGTGACTAGACACAAACGTAACACGATGGAAATTGAATTGTGTTAACCACAGAATAATTAGAAAGCTCCGAAACCTCAGAATTGTCCGATTGGCTTCTGAGGTTTCGGCGTTTCTAAATAAGTTTATTACCAGATAGTCGTTCAATCTTAGCTATGGAGTTGGCTACGCTATTAATTGAATATTTGGCATTATCTCCGATCATTTCGACGTAAGATTTTTTAATACGATTAAATTGCCTTTTCATCTGCTTCTCGTCTCTTTTATCGAATGCGAGAAGCCATTTTTGAATTTGATTTGTTATTTGGATAAATCTTTTTTTATCACTATTTTCTTTGTTAAGTGCAATCTTATTTGCTTTCCATATTTCAAGTTTTTGTCCATTGTTAATTTCTTTTGGCGAGTAATCAGCGATGTCATACTTTAAATGTGTAAATATTGATGAAGTATAAATGGTTTTTAAAAATTTTGTATATTGTTTCTTTTGTAATTCCTTTAATATTCTTAAATCACTATCAAAAACAATCTTAGGGATAATTAAATGTACGTGGTCACCCGTTCCAGTTTTTATTTTTTGATCTTGTTGATGAACTACCGCTCGAATACATCGAGTGAAATTTTTAAATTCTTCAGGAGTTAAATTGCAATAAGTTCGAGTTTTAAGGCATATGTCATTAATTATTTTCTTCCATGATTTCACTTCGGGTCGATAGCCTTTTGGAAGAGTTAAACAAAACTCCATAGCGTAAGATTCAACTCTTCGTCCTCTAGAGTTAGCCATGATACGTTTTAAGTTGAAATTTTCACCCATTAAAGCTATTCGTTTTGTAGTGTTTTTGTCACCATAGAGATTGATTATATTTTCAGTATTTTTGTGGTTGGGATGTTTTTTTGAGGTGAGATATCTCTCTCTTAAAAACAATCCTTTGGTTTTATATTTTACAGGTTGTGTTATTACAGTCCAATTTCCAATCATTTTTTTTAATTGTAATTAACTGGGAGTGTATATATCAAATATATTATTGAAGTGAGGTTTCAAGATAGGACAAATCGTTTCACTTTATTTGTCCTCTTGTTGGGGGCTTCCCCCAACCCCCCTTGTTTATTTCGATAATAGTTAGTATGTTTTAATAAAAATGAATGTAACTACTAGTGCATATAACGAACAATATAATGTTTTGTTTTATATTAAAGTTAATGAAAAAACGATTGAAAAATGCAGAGGAATAGGTCTTATTAAGAAAGAAGATATAGATAATTGTAACCCTATAGTGACAACTCTGGAAAAGATGTTTTTTTTGATAAATTGCTCTATCGAAATATATGAAACACTCAATGATGAAAAGGAAGATGCTAAAGGAGAAGGTGAGTTTACTGAAATGATTGACGAGAGAAGTAATAAAATATTAGAAGTGATAATGAAACATCTTGTTGATACTCTGTCTTGCTCCGAGTTGTATAATAATATTAACTTGAATTAATTGTATTTAATTAAATAGCTGGTGAAGATTACACCAACTATTTAATAGTTAACAATTCATTACTGTTTTAATCTAAGCACAGGTAAAGCTCTATCTGCACCGCCACCATTATATTTTGAGAAAAGTACTTCTTCCCCAACAGTGGGTCTTAGACCATAAATTGACTCAACATGATAAAATACGTCCTGAGCACCGAGAACACTGATAAAACCCCAAGCATTATATTGTAAGTTTTTTATTGAACCTTTATAGCGAGGACTTACCTGATAGCACAATGTACTACATAGATTAACCAGTTCGTCTGCTGTTGGCCTATCATCAGGAGACACCATTAAGCATTTCTTTATTATTGATATTAACTCGCTGGTCAAATAGCTAAATTGCGGGTTATCGCCAAGAAAGTCCGGAAATTCAGCATATTTTCCAGTCACAATATGTCTAACAGCCTTTAAGCCTGATCCAAATGGTTTGGAGCCAGTTAGCAATTCATAAGTCATTGCTCCAAGAGACCAAATGTCGGCTTTTAGCCCTACATCTCTCGGTGTATCAATTGCTTCTGGAGCCATGTATGGAAGGGCACCAACTGCTGTTGCTGACGCATTAGTAGCATCATCACCGCCCTCAACCGCTTCTACTATTTCTTCTTCGGCCATTTTTGCGATGCCAAAGTCGGTAATTTTGATGCTGCTTAATTGAAAGTCATCAATCACCATAACATTTGTTGGCTTTAGATCTCGATGTATGACTCCTGCGTGATGTGATGCTGCAAGACCTTTAGCTAGGTGATGAAGAATTTTGGCTACTAAAAAGGGATCAAGATAATCCACTTTAGTAATTAAAGCTGCAGATAAATCATGACCTTCGATAAGTTCTTCTACGAGATAATTTCGGCTACCTTCTGAAATGTAGTCTAGGGTTTTCGCTACATTGGGGTGGTTTACTTTTGCTGAAACGATAGCACTTCGATGGAACCTTTTTTCCGCAGAATCGTTTTTAGGTGTTTTGAGGGCGACATTTCTACTCAGAAGTTGGTCGTGAGCTAAATAGACGTATTGCATTCCCCCTTCACCGATAAATTCTTGCACTAGGTACCGCGAGGCAATACAGTCTCCAGATTGATGTGGACCTTTCATAAAGTGACCTCTGGATTAGATACGTCGAAGGTTACAAATTTTCTATTACTTTTTCTACTCTGATCACCTAAAGCTATTACACATGCTCCTTCTATTACAGTTGGCTCGTTTATAAAAATATTATTTATAAATATCTCGCCCTGTACATCTGTAATTTTGAAATCAAGACCATCATATTGTAGAGAGCAAGACGCAATGGGGTTATAACTCATCGTCGCCTTCTTCGAGCTAGAGTTTAATATATGAGTATTCCCATCAAAAACAGTTAATGCTTGATGCATATCCATTAATAAATATTTGGCAATTTCATTTTTTAGTTTTAGCATCGTTGGACGGTGTTCTGGGTTATGATCAAAACATGCTTCTAAAGTTGGGATTAAGCGCGAGTAATCCTTAAACAGTGTGCCATTAAAGGCTCCTTCAGGAAGCTGCTGAGGTGGGCACATAGTCAGTTCTTGAGATAAGGCACCTGTTGCAAGAAATAGCGCTATTGCCCCGAATGCATAGATGTCGACTGCAGAGGTAAATGTAGCTTCTGGCCAACAAAATTGTTCAGGTGCAGCAAACCCAAATGTGCCTTTAAAACCAATAGTTTTTGCTTTTTCCCCTTCAGACCTAGCAAGTCCGAAGTCAAAAATTTTGACGATAGACTCAGCATCAACTTTCATATTGTTTGGTTTTATATCTCGATGTATTACACCAGCCTCATGAATGTCAGCTATACCTGATGCTATTTGCCAAAGAATCTTAAGGATGTCATGAGGATTATTGAGGTGCGAGGGAATATTAAATAAATCGCTACCTTCGATAAATTCCATAACAATCCCTAAGCCATCTGAATCGCTTGGTACAATATCGTAAATTTGTACTACATGCTTAGAGCGAAGCTTCATTAGCGCATCAATTTCGTCTCTTAATCGATGTGATTCAAGTTTGTCTTTAACATATTTTATAGCAACTTTTCTTTCAAGAATTGAATCGTTGTAAAAATATACATCACTAAAGCCACCGCTAGCAGATTCATCTAATGGTGTGTACCTTAACATGGGATTACTCATCAAAATCCATCCTTAGCTGTGGCTTAGGTTCATCATCTAAGCTTTCTTCTTTATCCGAGTCTATTTTTTTTCTATTTGATGGTACTTTTTTACGTTGATTATTTTTTTTCTTATGTTCTTTTGTTGAATCTTCAATATCTTCAATTGATGATTCTTCGTATTTTTTGATAGAGCTATTATCTTCACTACTTTCTTTTTCATTATTGATAGTTTTCGTTGCTGGCAGCGTAGAATCTAGTTTCTCTACCGCAGCGTTAGCCTCAAAAGGTTGGTTCTTCTCTATTCCTATTAGAAATACATCACTATTGTGGTCGCAAAGCTTGATTGTTCCAGTAATTGTATTTTTACCGTAGTCGAATATTGTTGATGGCTCTGTAACTACGATAGTCGTGGCGTTATCGTGCCCACTGCACCAATTAGAAACATTGATTAATCTTTTTGATAAATCAAATGAGCTTATTTTGGGTACGATAAGAGAGTGCAATGTGGCTGGAGGCAAGTAGTGAACTCCGTCGCTCGTGAGTAGCAACTTTTGAATAAGTGATGCTTCTGGTATGTCAATGATATGAGGCTCTATATCACTACCTATTCCAACATACTGAATCAATTTATTATTAAAATTTGATGCACCTTCCGGTTGGTTCAACTGCCCTGCAATAGTGTCATCTACAGAGAGCTGTTCTATATTACCAGTTTTGAATTGGCAATAAATGCGACTATCACCGACATTTATTCCACTGGCGTTTCCATCACTATCAAAAATGAATGCGGAAAGTGTTGCGCCACCATTACCTATATACTGGCCATAAACGGCTTTATCTGCTTCGAGCACGGCTTTAGTTATTCTGTCTTTTACATTTAAAGATCTATTTCTAATGCAGCTAGATAAAAATACAGAGATAGCTAATGAAGCACATTTAGCACCATCAGTCATTCCGCCCATGCCGTCACAAAGTACACCGACAACGAAAGACTTTGTAATACTGACTTGTGCTCTTAAAATGATAGCCCGATCTTGGTTTTCTTGTCTTAAAATGCCGACGTCAGATGCAATCGAAATTGGAAGATCGTCAAGCGTATGAGCTGAACGTTCAGGGCTTGGTTGCTGTAGCCAACTTTGCAACTGAAGCGTGATAGTGTCTTGATCCATAATAATGAACTAACTCTTTCTAGGTTCTCACCGTAAATATTAATATATAACAAATTCCGACAGCATTAAAGAAGTGTTATGGCATGTTGGAGGTATATATATATATGTTTTTATAGTGTATTTTTGTTATTTTCTAGTATTCGCTATGTGAGGTTTTTATTCAAAAAGGGATATCGAGCATGTTTATAACTTCATTTAGTTGTTTGATGTCGATTCTTTTTCCATACCTGTCATAAGTAATGTTGTTATGGGCATGTCCGAGTATCTCACCAGCAACTATAAAAGAGATATCGAGTTTCTTGAACTCGGTTGCAACTGTGTGCCGGAATGAATGAAAATCATGTCCCTTATTAAAGTTAAGCTTTGTTTTGAATCTCCCGAACCATTTTGATGCAGCACTACCAAAACCATCTCGTGTGTTCTTCAGCTCAGGGAATATGCGTTCGTAGCTGAGTGATTGGATGTACTCAATGAATCCTAGCTCTATAAGTTTTGAATGGATGGGTACTATTCGTCGGCTAAAGGTGTTTTTGATTTTTTGTCCTTTAAATCGATCATCAATTTGAATAACCCAAATGTTATCTTGTTGGTAAACATCGGTCTTGTATAGCTGGCAAAGTTCATTGAGCCTAGCTCCAGTGAAATACCCAAGCAAAGGTAGCCAATAATAGTAGGGGTGTTTGTAGTGCTTTTGAGTGTGTATTTCTGTATTAAATATCCGGCTTAACTCATCTTTTGAGTAAGCATTTTTTGCATCACTATCTCTCCGGCTCTTCTTGAACTTCATTCCCTTGAACGAGTTAATATCAGTTAGCTCCATTTGTACACACCATTCAAAAAAAGATGATGCTTTTTGAATATAGTCGCGCACTGATTCAACACTGAGAGTTGGGAGGTTGTATTTTTCGTTTTCAACTATTATTTGAGAGCTGCTTTTACCTCTGAACTGGGACATTTTTTTTGCGTTGACAGGATACTGCAGCAGTAATTTTCTCACTTCTTCTGCTTCTAGTCGTCGGATATCCCTGAGATATTTTTTGTTTAAAAGGGAAAGGATGATAGAAATTTTAGCATGTGCCATTTCTACTGCCTTATCGCTAATTAGACCTCGCTTAGATTCACTGTAGCGTTTTAAACAGAGAAAGGGAGTGTACATATGAGTTTGGGCTGGAGATCTCTGAGGCTGTATCTCTGAGTTCTTTTTTGTCACTTTTACAATAAATGGAGTGTTGGTCTTGATCGCACACCGAATTTCTAGCTCTAACTTGAGGGATGCAATAATGGCTTGTTCTTTGTCGCAGGTCCCAAGGGACTTTTTGATCTCTGAAATGTCAGAAAATAAGTGGCGGTAGCATGGAGGAAGTTGAAACCTGAATTGCCAAATTCCATTTTTAGTTGTTTTTAGATAGCGCATGTTTAGTACCAGTTTTTAGTACAAACAGCTAAATTGTTGATGCTTTAAATACAAAAAGGGAGGTAAGTCAAAGACTTACCTCCCTTTCCAAACGTTTGGTGGAGCTGGCGGGATTTGAACCCGCGTCCAAGAGCAATCCAACCATAGGCGCTACATGCTTAGTCTATCTTTATTCTCGTAAGTACACTGCGAACAGACACGCCATGTAAATACATACCAGAATTCTATTTCGCGGTTCACCTCTCTAGTCAAAGGTTCCCTCGCTATCTCGTTTGGGTTTGAACTTCTATGATTCCCCGTCTTACAAGCGGAAGCTAGGGTAGAAGTGCGCTAGCAGGTTATTAAGCTGCTAGTGCGAAGTTTTCGTCGTTTGCGACTATTTTTTTGCGGCTTTTTACGTGGCCAACCGCCCCACGGCATGCTCCACAAGCCTTCTTGATCCTGTCGAATCCTGAATCAGCCCCAGAGGTGTTTCGAGATGGATAGTAGCATATAAATCTTTCACGTCAACGAAATTACTATTGAACGTGGTGGATGTGTATGAAAATCCATCAGTTTACGTTTTTCTTACTATCGTGTGCTGTGTTTCATGATGCGCTGCTTATCACGAGCCCAGTCTCGGCTCTTAGAATCTGCGCGCTTATCATGCAGTTTTTTACCACGTGCTGTACCTATCTTTAGTTTAACCCAAGATGCCTTCCAGTACATAGATAATGCAACGATAGTTTGGCCTTCACGGTTTACCGCACCCAGTAGCTTATCGATTTCTTTGCGATTCAATAATAGTTTACGAGTACGCGTTGGATCGGCGACAACGTGGGTTGAGGCCGCATTCAGTGGTGTGATTGTTACACCTGAAATAAACGCTTCACCATCACGCAGAAACACATAGCTTTCGGCGATGTTTACTTTACCGTTACGAATTGCTTTTACTTCCCAGCCTTGTAGTTGAAGCCCGGCTTCATAATCATCTTGGATGGCAAATTCGTGTCTGGCGGTACGGTTTTTGGCAATGGTGTTATCTGACTTATTCGGTTTCTTAGCCATGGGGTATCCATTTCTTTATGTTGCTATTCCCAAAACAGATGTTCATCAGTTTGGTCGAGTAGAGTGTAATACAGGTTTCTACGTTGTTATGTCGTTGAAAGTTTAACTGTATTCGCTCTGATTTTGGCTGTTTACCGACTAATGGTATCATTGAGCCACTTCTTCGCATAGATTTTGATTTTATCGCTGTAAAATCTATGCGTGAGGGGTTTGTGAAGCTTAAGGAGAATCTATGCCTCAGATCAGTCGCTCTGCACTTGTACCGTTTAGTGCCCAGCAAATGTTTGAACTTGTTAATGATGTTGAATCTTACCCCGCGTTTTTACCTGGATGTTCAGGTACTAAAATTATTGAACGTTCTGGTGAGCATATGATGGCTTCTGTCGATGTGTCGAAAGCGGGCATACGTAAAACGTTTGTGACTCGTAATCAGCTGATTGATTTTAATACCATCGACATGCAGTTGGTTGATGGCCCATTTCAGAAGTTAGTGGGCGGTTGGAAATTCATAGAGCTTGATGCGACAGCGTGTAAAATTGAGCTGAATTTGGATTTTGAATTTACCAACGGATTAGTGGATGCGGCATTTGGTAAAGTGTTCCGCGATTTGACTAGCAATATGGTAAGTGCCTTTACCAAGCGAGCAAAAGAAATTTATGAGTTCTAATGATAAGTTGATTCATGTAGAGGTTGTATATGCTCTGCCTAATAATCAGCGAGTGATCAAGCTGGCGATTAACTTCGAGACTGATGTTCAAGAGATCATTGAGCAATCCGGAATATTGGCGATGTTTCCAGAGATCGATTTGAAGAAAAACAAGATCGGTGTGTACAGTCGTAATGTGAAGCTCAATGCGACGGTACGTGATGGCGATAGGATTGAGATTTATCGACCTTTACTGGCCGATCCGAAAGAGATCCGTCGTAAGCGTGCTGAACAAGCCAAGAAAGAAGCATTAAAAGCAAAATCTGAGGCGAAATAAAACGGTAGTAATGTGGTTTGTTTGTCGCTCTTGACGTTATACCATTCTGGATAAGTAAATGGTCAGATAATTGCGCAGGAAAAATTGATAATAACAAGGCAGAAATTGAAGTAACTAGTGGTTCTAATTATAAAATTTCTAACGTAGTTATAAACAATTTAAACCAGCAAGAATGATCAGGTACTTGTCTAGATTGGTATTATAAAGCAGATAAAGAAAAAGCTCGCCAATGCGAGCTTTTTCATTAATTGATGGCAGTTAAGAAGTTTGGTCCAGGCTGATAATCACCTTTCATTCCAAGCAACTTGTTCTGAGCATCAAACGTCAAAATCAAATTCTTTTGTACGCTTTCTTCATGACCTGGTTGTTGGTAATACACGTAATACCAAGTGTCAGGGTAGCTTGGCTCTACAAGCATTGGTGAACCTAGTACATAGCTTACTTGTTCTTTGTTCATGCCCATTCGAAGCGTATCAATATCAGATTGCTCAAGGTAGTTACCTTGGTTGATATCAATACGGTAAACCAATTTCTCAATTACTGAGCAACCACTAAGTAAGCTTAACGCTAGTGTTAGTGCGGCGATATTTTTCCAACTCATAGCATCCTGGCTTTTTAGCTTTAACTGCTGCGATGATAAACAAGGTCAAAGCAGAAGTAAAAAAAGTGGTAAAGAAAAAACTCTAATTGAGACTGCTGTTAGCCCCTATAGTTGCATTTCTACTTAAGTTTATTTCATCTTAGCCAAAATGATTAGCGATATGTCTCATTAATCAGAACATAATGCTAATTTATATCAATATTTATGCTGCAATCAGTAATTCTTTCGCATTTGCTAGTGTACGGTCGGTAATCTCACTCCCACCCAGCAATCTTGCTAGCTCGGCAACACGTGCGTCGTCATTTAAAGGGCACATGCTTGTTTCTGTTTGTCCTTTGGTGCTCTTCTTGGCGACAAACATTTGCTGGTGGCCACAGCCTGCGACCTGCGGTAAGTGTGTTACACACATGACTTGGGTTGAATTGCCTAAAGTACGCAGCATTTTCCCGACAATTGCGGCTGTTGGCCCACTAATACCCACATCAACTTCATCGAATATAAGGCTGGGTGTTTCAATTTTCTGGGCTGTTATCACTTGAATGGCTAACGATATACGCGATAACTCACCACCAGATGCGACTTTACCTAAGGGCTGCAGCGGCTGACCTGGGTTGGTGGATACTAAGAAGGTGATGGTGTCGAAGCCTAGTGGGCTTAACATACCTTCTGCATCATTTTGTACGTCAATTTTAAAGATGCCATGTTCCATGCTGAGTTCATGCATGCTGCAAGAGATCTTTTTATCAAGCTCTTTGGCATAACGGTGGCGACTTTTACTGAGTTTTTCTGCTGTTGCTAAGAATGCTTGTCGTTTATTTTCAACAAGCTCTGCAAGTTCTTCCAGTCGCTCATCGCTACAATCAAGTTGTTCTAACTCTTTGAGTAGATCTTGGTGTTTCTGGAAGAGTTCGTTAGGCATAACGTAATGCTTACGGGCTAACGATAAAATTTTAGCAATGCGTTCTTCTAGGTAGACTAAGCGTTGGGGATCCATATCCAGATTATCTAAATAACCCCGTAGCTCTTGGCTAGCTTCTTGAACTTGGATAATGGCATCTTCCAGCATTTGTGGAATTGCACTCAAGCTATTATCGAACTCACCTAAGGATACGACTTGCTGGCTTGCCATTTGAAGCAGCTGTAAGGCATTGCCATCATCGTTGTCATATAAAATCGATAGGGCGGTTTGGCTCGAAAGTGCAAGTTCACCGCTATTTGATAAGCGTTTATGTTCTTCTTCTATCTCGCTGTATTCGTCTTCACCAAGTGCTAAATCATGCAGTTCTTTTACTTGGTATTGAATAAGTTGCTTTTGTGCTTCATTTTTTTCACGATTTTGAGTTAGGCGCTTTAATTCATTATTCGTCTGACGCCAGTTTTGATAAGCCTGACGTGTTTTATCCATTAAAAGGTGATGACCCGCATATTGATCCAACATTTGCTGTTGATAATCAGGACGCATTAGTTGCTGATGGGCATGTTGACCATGAATATTGATCAACAATTGGCCTAATGACTTCTGCTGAGAAGCAGGAACAGGGCTGCCGTTAATAAACCCACGAGAACGACCTTCTTTTGTTATCACTCGGCGAAGAATACATTCTTCACCATCGACCAATTCATTGTCTTCGAGCCAGCGGCGCGCTGCTTGGTTATTTTTTAATGAGAATGCGGCAGAAAGTTCTGCTTTATCTTCGTTAGGACGAACCATAGACGCTTCGGCGCGATCACCAAGGCAGAGACCAAGCGCATCAATCGCGATCGATTTACCTGCACCGGTTTCACCAGTAATAGTGGTCATTCCTGACTTGAGTTCAAATTCTAGGTTTTTGACAATAGCAAAGTTAGAGATAGTCATATGAGAAAGCATGTGTTCACCTGTTTAAATCAACACCTGTGTTTTCATACAGTATATACTGTATCTACGTACAGTAAAGTACTGTACGTAGATATTTGATGAAAAAGTCGAATAGGGTAAGTCGATGAATTTCAGGTAATAAAAAGCCAGCAATAAGATGCTGGCTTTTTGCTTTCAGAAAAGATGCGTGATCAAAACAGTTTACTTGACCAACCTAATTTGGCGCGGAGTACACCGTAGTAGTTATAATTTTTAGGGTGAATAAGCTGTAATTGCTCAGGGCTTTGATAGATATGAACCTCATCACCAGGGCTAACAGGTAGGGAAACCTGTCCATCACAGCTTACTTCTAATGTACTGCCGTTATCGGGCGACACTAGTAATTTAATGCAACGATCACCATCGACCACTAAAGGACGACTTGATAGCGTATGTGGAAACATCGGCACTAAGGCTATTGCATTTAAACTTGGCGACAGAATAGGGCCACCACCAGACAGTGAATAGGCTGTTGAGCCTGTCGGGGTTGCAATGATCAAACCATCAGAACGTTGAGAGAAGGCGAAGTTATCATCAATATACACTTCAAATTCGATCATGTGAGCGATCTTATCTGGGTGTAATACGGCTTCGTTTAATGCGGCGTTCCGGCTTTTTATTTGTCCGTGGCGATGAACTTCTGCTTCTAATAAAAAGCGGCGTTCCGTTACAAATTCACCCTCTAAAACTCGGGTTAATTCTTCTTTGAAGCTTTCTGGGTCAAGATCTGTCAGAAAACCTAAATTACCACGGTTAACCCCAATAACAGCGATGTCGAAACGCGATAGCACGCGCGCTGCGCCTAACATGTTGCCATCGCCACCGACGACAATCGCTAGGTTCGCTTTATCGCCAATGGTAAGTAAATCGCACAAACAGTCTTGAGGCACATCAAGGTCGTTCGCTAATCGATGATCGACTAAAACGTCGTAGCCTTTGCCTGTTAACCAGTCAAAGAGGGTTTTGTGAGTTTGCAGAGCATCTGGGTTTCTTGGCTTACCAATTAACGCGATTGTTTGAAAAATGCGCTTCATGTCCTTGATCCGACAAATGATAGTGAGGCCAGTATAGCCTTAGGTTTAGAGACTTGTCGCGCTTTGTTAGCGAACTCTGCTTGAATCATTGACGTTCATCCCCATAATAGGCACATGAATGTTTTTTTTGAGCAGATAATACTGGTTTATCTACTCAAATTTGTGAACAATTGTATTTAAAATACATCAGTATCTTGGCGGAGAAGTAAAAGCATGAACAATGAAGACAAAAAACTACAGGATGAACAGCTGCAGCAAGAGACTGTAGAAGCGGCTGAGACTGTTTCTGCTGAGGAAGAATTTGTAGAAATTACTGCTGAAGAAATGCAAATCGCACGTATTGCTGAATTAGAAGCAGCGCTACTTTCAAGTGATGCAAAAGTAAAAGAAGCGCAAGATAACGTGCTTCGTGCTCGCGCTGAAGGTGAAAATGTTCGTCGACGTTCAGAAGTAGAAATCGATAAAGCTCGTAAATTTGCATTGAATAAATTTACTGAAGAATTATTGCCTGTTATCGATAATCTTGAACGTGCTATCGAGATGGCAGATAAGAATGACGAAGCGTTGAAGTCAATGATTGAAGGTGTTGAACTAACGCTTAAAACAATGACTGCAACGGTTGAGAAATTTGGCTTGAAGCAGCACAACCCTGTAGGTGAAGCATTTAACCCTGAATTCCATCAAGCAATGTCTATTCAGGAAAGTGCAGAGCACGAACCAAATACGGTAATGCTTGTTATGCAGAAAGGTTATGAGCTTAACGGCCGTATTATTCGTCCTGCAATGGTAATGGTATCTAAAGCTGCTGCTGGCAGTGTAGATATGCAAGCATAACTGTATAAATGCTTTAAAAAGACCCACTACGGTGGGTTTTTTATTTTATTTGAATATTTTTTTGGTGTTGCCCTTGAAATGGGGATGATTGGCCTTATTTAGTAATCATACGACATCGTAAACTTATTTTGTCTGGGTATAACCCATATAGCGACGTTCATTTCGGACGCGCTTGTAAAATTAAATGAATTTCGGAGAAAAGCCTGATGGGTAGAATTATTGGTATTGACTTGGGTACAACTAACTCTTGTGTAGCAGTACTTGATGGCGACAAACCGCGCGTAATTGAAAATGCGGAAGGTGAGCGTACTACGGCATCTGTTGTTGCTTACACCCAAGATGGTGAAACGCTAGTAGGTCAACCTGCTAAGCGCCAAGCGGTAACAAACCCAGAGAACACATTATACGCAATTAAGCGTCTAATCGGTCGTCGCTTTGAAGATGAAGAAGTTCAGCGTGATCTTAAAATCATGCCTTTTAAAATCATCAAAGCTGATAACGGTGATGCATGGGTAGAAGCGAAAGGCCAAAAAATGGCTGCTCCTCAAGTATCTGCTGAAATTCTTAAGAAAATGAAGAAAACAGCTGAAGACTTCCTAGGCGAAGAAGTAACAGGCGCAGTAATTACTGTTCCTGCATATTTTAACGATGCTCAGCGTCAAGCAACGAAAGATGCTGGTCGTATCGCAGGTCTAGAAGTTAAGCGTATTATCAACGAACCAACAGCAGCTGCACTTGCTTACGGTCTTGATAAGAAAGGCGGCGATCGCACTATCGCAGTTTACGACCTTGGTGGTGGTACATTCGATATCTCTATCATCGAAATCGATGAAGTAGAAGGCGAGAAGACTTTCGAAGTTCTTTCAACTAACGGTGATACACACCTTGGTGGTGAAGATTTCGATAACCGCATGATCAACTACTTAGTTGAAGAATTCAAAAAAGAACAAGGCATGGATCTTCGCAACGATCCTCTTGCAATGCAGCGTCTAAAAGAAGCTGCTGAGAAAGCGAAAATTGAGCTTTCTTCTGCACAACAAACTGATGTAAACCTTCCTTACATCACTGCAGATGCATCAGGTCCTAAGCACATGAACATCAAGGTGACTCGTGCGAAGCTTGAGTCTCTAGTTGAAGATCTTGTACAGCGTTCTCTTGAGCCTCTAAAAGTTGCTCTTTCTGATGCTGGTCTATCTGTAAGCGAAATCACTGACGTAATCGTTGTTGGTGGTCAAACTCGTATGCCTATGGTTCAAGCAAAAGTTGCTGAGTTCTTTGGTAAAGAAGCACGTAAAGACGTAAACCCTGATGAAGCTGTTGCTGTAGGCGCGGCTGTTCAAGGTGGTGTTCTTGCGGGTGATGTGAAAGATGTACTTCTTCTTGACGTAACACCACTATCTCTTGGTATCGAAACCATGGGTGGTGTTATGACTAAACTGATCGAGAAGAACACAACTATCCCAACGAAAGCGAACCAAGTTTTCTCTACTGCAGAAGACAACCAGAGCGCGGTAACTATCCACGTTCTTCAGGGTGAGCGTAAGCAATCGAGCTACAACAAATCACTAGGTCAGTTTAACCTTGAAGGTATTCAAGCTGCTGCACGTGGTATGCCACAAATCGAAGTAACATTCGACCTAGATGCTGATGGTATCTTGCACGTATCTGCTAAAGATAAGAGCACAGGTAAAGAGCAGAAGATTACGATTCAATCTTCAAGCGGCCTAAGCGACGAAGATATCGAGAAAATGGTTCAAGAAGCTGAAGCTAACAAAGAATCGGACAAGAAGTTCGAAGAGTTAGTAACTGCTCGTAACCAAGCTGATCAGCTAATTCACGGTACTCGTAAGCAAATTGAAGAAGCTGGCGAAGCACTACCAGCTGAAGACAAAGAGAAAATCGAAGTTGCTGTTTCTGAATTAGAAGAAGCACGTAAAGCTGAAGATAAAGAAGCAATCGACGCGAAAGTTCAAGCGCTAGTTGCTGCATCTCAGAAGCTTATGGAAATCGCTCAACAGCAAGCTCAAGCTCAGCAAGCACCGGGCGGTGAAGGCGAGCAAGAAGCAAAGCAAGACGACAATGTTGTTGACGCCGAGTTCGAAGAAGTAAAAGACGAAAAAAAATAAGATAGTTAATTCATAATCTTATTTTCGAACGGGCGTTAGGGGTTACTCTATCGCCCGTAGCTGTATTTAAAGCAGGTGACAGTTAAGTATGTCAAAACGCGATTTTTATGAAGTTCTAGGTGTTGGTCGAGATGCCGGAGAACGTGACATTAAAAAGGCTTATAAACGCCTTGCAATGAAATTTCACCCTGATCGTAATCAGGAAGCAGATGCGGCTGAAAAATTTAAAGAAGTCAAAACTGCGTATGAAATTCTGACCGACCCTCAGAAGAAAGCGGCATACGATCAGTACGGCCATGCAGCCTTTGAACAAGGCGGCGGTGGTGGCGGCTACGGTGGTGGCGGCGCTGATTTCGGTGACATCTTCGGTGATGTCTTTGGCGATATCTTTGGTGGCGGCGGCGGTGGTCGACGTCAACAGTCGCGTGCTCAACGTGGCTCCGATCTTCGCTACAACATGGAATTGACATTAGAAGAAGCTGTTCGTGGCTGCTCTAAAGAAATCCGTGTACCAACATTGGTTGGTTGTGATTCGTGTGACGGTTCTGGTGCCAAGAAAGGTTCATCAGCAACAACGTGTGGCACTTGTCATGGTCAAGGCCAAGTACAAATGCGTCAAGGTTTCTTTGCTGTACAGCAAGCTTGTCCACATTGTCACGGTCGCGGCAAGATCATCAAAGACCCATGTAATTCATGTCATGGTCAAGGTCGAGTTGAAAAAACGAAAACCTTGTCAGTTAAGATCCCTGCGGGTGTCGATACTGGTGATCGTATTCGTCTTTCTAGTGAAGGTGAAGCGGGCGAGTTTGGTGCACCGGCTGGTGATTTGTATGTACAGGTACATGTTGCAGAGCATTCAATTTTTGAACGTGATGGCAACAACCTGTATTGCGAAGTACCTGTTAGCTTTACGATGGCCGCCGTTGGTGGTGAAGTCGAAGTACCCACTTTGAATGGTCGCGTAAACCTAAAAGTACCATCAGAAACACAAACCGGACGTATGTTCCGTATGCGTGGTAAAGGCGTTAAGTCTGTACGCGGCGGTGCTGTTGGCGATTTGATTTGTAAGCTCGTTGTTGAAACACCAGTTAATTTAAGTACTCATCAAAAAGAGCTACTTAAAGAGCTAGAAGAAAGCTTTGGTGGGAATGCAGCAAGTAAGCATAAGCCAAAGTCTGAAGGTTTCTTCAATGGTGTGAAGAAATTTTTTGATGATTTAACTGGCTAATGTTTGATTGATTAGTTAAACGAAAAAAGCCGACGAAAGTCGGCTTTTTTGTATCAATAACAAAAATAGTTTCATCTAAAGCATGATAGAAAGTTGTTTGGGTCATAAACTTTATTACCAACAACCAGCTGGTCCGGTTTGACCTGTATTTTTTATTGTTAGATCAGTACAGAAATCATTAAGTTGTGCGTTTTGCCTAGCTGCAGTAATTGTATAGTTGGTTGTTGTTGCGGTAATAGCATAGTTGTAACGCTCCCCACTTATATCGCAGCTTGGGCAAAGGTTTGCCACAGTATTATTTGTATCGTTATAAGTGTGCCCCTGAGTTCGCTTTTCTTCTAATGCGAGCTGAATCATTACTAAATTCCCCATCGCTTGATTGCGATAACTCTTCAAAACATGTGATTGATAAGAAGGGTAAGCAATAGCGGTTAATATGCCAATAATTGCTACAGCGATAAGTAACTCGATCAGTGTCACGCCTTTTTGTTCATTCATTGACGGCTCCTTCCTCTAATATTCGAATTCACTCGATAATTATCTCTTTATAATCAGGGGTATTTTGCTCTGGTGATACGATATGAATCAAGTCGAACTTATGCTGTCGACATGTTTATAAAGGGAACTGGGGAATGCCTCGCGGAATGGTTCAATCATTACACCATATACATTTTAATAGCTGGAAGACTCTTGGATTTACGCTGCTAGAGCTGATTATTACCGTCGCAATCGTCGCTATTTTAGTTTCTGCCGCCGCCCCTTCGTTCAGTCAGTTAATTGATTCAAATAAAGTGAAGCGGTTAGCTACAGAAATCGAGTGGCTGTTGGTTCAAGCAAAATCAGAAGCTGTATTTAGGGGATTAGCAGTTAATGTAGAGTCAAAGACTATGGCTAGTACTTATGCTACCGCGAGTTCTTCACCGTGGAGTCTCGAAGCATCATTATCCGATGGGACATTATTAGGTAAGGTATCTAGCGAGGATTTTCCATCCGTAAAAATATATGAAAAATTTGATAATACGATCATTAAATTTGATGAACTGACAGGTCGCCCTAAGAGCGATGGACATTTTGGTTTTTTTGTTGATTCAAGCAAAACTGTCAGGGTTGAAGTAAGAAAAATGACAGGACGTTTAGTTTCTTGCAGTGATGGGAGGGCATATGGTTATACGCAATGTCCGTAGTTGTAACGGGTTTAGTCTGATTGAACTTTTGGTTGCATCAACTATTGGATTGTTATCGTTGGCGGTTGTCGGTAGTGTTTTTATTAATGGATATTCTTTTGCTTCACAGCGATCATTGCAGTTGATGTTAGCGCAAGATACGAATGATGTACTTCGTATGATGAAAGAGGATATACAACGGGCTGGTTACGCAGCAGGGGCGTCATCGACTTTTGTTCTCAGCGGTACAACGAAAACGATTTATCTTAAACCAGTCTCTGTGGGTAATCCGACATGTATCATATATGGATATGATGATGGAATGGATCAGCACTTTCGTACATATTACCGAGATGATAATAGATTAAGGGCTTTCTTCACAAAATCATCAGTACTGACTACTGCGAATGCATGCGTGGGGGGCTATTCGGTTTTAAATGAGAAACAAATTAAAGTAACTAAATTCGAAGTGATAGAGAGTGTATTGAGTTCAGCGACAGCGACAAGCCAATACCTGACGATCAACTTAGAGGTTGCCACGTTAGATGATTCTATATCGTCGGCTAAGTCAGTTAAGGTAAAAACAAGGAATTGGAATTAATGAATAGTCAAAAAGGAATGGCGACTTTATTAATAACGTCCATGTTATTAGTGGTGTCGTTATTGTTTTCACTCGCATCTTATAAAAATGTGTTTTATCAAATAAAGCGAACGCAAAATGAAGTGTTAGCAAGGCAAGCACATTGGTTGGCAGAGGGGGGGCTAGAGTGTGGGTATTCTATAGTAAAAAACAATAATGATAAAAATGCAGATCTTTCAAGTTGTTTAACTATCCCTGACTATAATTTGGATTCGCTATCAGTTGTTTCTAGTGGGACATCATCTTTAATGGTAGCAAAGGCTGGCTTCAAAAGTATTAGTAAAGCAATTAAAGGTAGTAGAGGCGAGAGTCACGGTGTAATTAAAAGCTCTGCGGACCTGTATTTTAAAGGTATTTATAATATTCATCCTGACCCATATAAGGAAGAATCATCAAACTCATGGGAATGTATCGTCTTAAGGTATAAAACGAATGTTTATTTACACAATGATGCTACAACCGCTATAACAAATAATGATTTTAGTGGTGCTGTAACACCGCCAATGGATGGATTCGACACAGATGTAAATAGTTGTCATTCTGAATATAAGACAATAAATGCTACAAAAAGAAGTGATTTTAAATCTGATATTAAAAAAGCATCTGATATGGATATATTTAAAGAAACATTTGGTGTAGATAAAAGTGAATGGAGTGATGTTAAAGATAAATATTTTGTTGATGGCAATGCAACTGGACAAGCAAAATGTATTGATAAAATTAATGCAAGTATTACATCTGAAAAAAGGCATGTTTGGATTACAGGAGATTGTACATTAGAACATACAGATTTAGCTTTATTACCACAGTTAACCTCATCTGAGGATGGAGTGTTCATTTTAGTTCATAATGGAATTTTAAAAATGAGCGGTTCTGCTTTTTATAAAGCAGTTATATATCATTTTAATAACGATTATACGCCAAATGGTTCACAATGGGTTGGTACGGCCTTAGATGGGAGTGTATATCCAGATTCTTATAAGACAAGTGATAGTGATACTCTAAATGCAGTGGCATTCAGTCAAAAAACTGTTGCGTATATAACTGGCTCACATAGACCAACGGGAGGTTTTATGTTTGATACTCCCAATCAAGTAGCTTATTTAGAATATTCAGGCTTATTAAATTATGACGGGAAATTAATAAGTGATTTGTTATCGCCTTTTTCTACACCTAAATGGGTAGAAGGATCTTGGCATGATTTCTAAATCGAAAGGCTTTAGCCTTATTGAGGTGCTGATTTCCTTTGTTGTTCTTACCGTTGGCGTGCTCGGTTTAGTAAAGCTTCAAACCTATATGGAAGTAAAGTCAGAGAATGCGCTTATCACTATTGATGCTTTATACCTAGCAGAAGAGAAGCTTGAATACTTTCAGACGCGTGCTCAGAGTGGAGGTACGGGGACCATTCTCTATAGTAGTATTATATCTTCACCGAAGACATCGGTATCAATGGCGGGTACAACGGTAGATCATGAAATTACTGTGACTGAAGATACCCCTGTTGTGGGTGCGAAGACAATTAATGTGATGGTGAGCTGGAAAGATCGTTGGGATGCTTTACAGCAGGTCAGTTTAGATACTGTTATATCTAAGTACAGCGAATTCGATTAACCTTCAAAATCACGCCTGCGAGTAATATTTAGACCACAAAAACCAATCGTGTTCAAATTTTGAACGGTTGGTTTTTTTTGTTTAAAAAAGAGTTGTCACTCGCAAATATCTCCCTATAATGCGACCTCACTGACACGGAGCACGGCGCTTAGCCAGCAACCTAGTCAGTATGTTCTTTAACAATTTGACCATGCAATCTGTGTGGGCACTCGTGAAATTTTAAGTCGAAAGATTTATCAATGAACTGAGTGACCTTAATCATCGCAAGATGACACAGTCAATTTATGCTTCATTTCTTCACAAGAAGAATGAAACAAGAATATCAGTAAAAATCATTGAGCCGATTCGAAAGAATCAACAGAACTTTAATTGAAGAGTTTGATCATGGCTCAGATTGAACGCTGGCGGCAGGCCTAACACATGCAAGTCGAGCGGTAACAGAAAGAAAGCTTGCTTTCTTTGCTGACGAGCGGCGGACGGGTGAGTAATGCCTGGGAATATGCCTTAGTGTGGGGGATAACTATTGGAAACGATAGCTAATACCGCATAACGTCTTCGGACCAAAGAGGGGGACCTTCGGGCCTCTCGCGCTAAGATTAGCCCAGGTGGGATTAGCTAGTTGGTGAGGTAAAGGCTCACCAAGGCAACGATCCCTAGCTGGTCTGAGAGGATGATCAGCCACACTGGAACTGAGACACGGTCCAGACTCCTACGGGAGGCAGCAGTGGGGAATATTGCACAATGGGGGAAACCCTGATGCAGCCATGCCGCGTGTATGAAGAAGGCCTTCGGGTTGTAAAGTACTTTCAGTCGTGAGGAAGGGTGTGTAGTTAATAGCTGCATGCCTTGACGTTAGCGACAGAAGAAGCACCGGCTAACTCCGTGCCAGCAGCCGCGGTAATACGGAGGGTGCGAGCGTTAATCGGAATTACTGGGCGTAAAGCGCATGCAGGCGGTCTGTTAAGCAAGATGTGAAAGCCCGGGGCTCAACCTCGGAACCGCATTTTGAACTGGCAGACTAGAGTCTTGTAGAGGGGGG
>SWCB01009220.1_pt1 | contig 30670 bp, 22 predicted proteins | sample 4692901 | NCBI WGS metagenome assembly SWCB01 (sample SAMN10267276, study PRJNA491770) | bioreactor metagenome | isolation source: DHS bioreactor inoculated with subseafloor sediment | place: Japan: off Shimokita Peninsula | collected 2006-08 | reverse complement strand
CTTGGCTTGATCAATCAGGTTCAATTCGCTGGCGGTAGAGAAGCAAAAGGGGATCGCACCGGCTTCTTCGATAAATATAGTTTTCAGTTCTTCAAAAGCTGTAATCACCAGCCAGTCGATGCCGTTAACATGATGGATAAACATAGAGTTTCTCGGTAATTCTGATGCGGAGATTTTATCACTATCAGGGGAGAATGTAGTAGAGATTTAGTAGCTAAAGGCGGTAATTCTGTGCCATTTCCGGACATTCACTAGGCCAACTTGAAACACGTTTTTGTCGGATAGGCGACACCCGTTACCGAGTGCCGCCCTCCTAAGAACCGTACGTGCAACTTTCACTGCATACGGCTCAAGCCTCCGCTAAGGCGTGTTACGTTACCCAGCAATCACAATGCAGCTAAGACGGGATCAAACCACGAATTTCGCCCCAGTTTCTTTGGCTTACGCTCTTTGAGGTAAGTTTCATAAAAGGGATCATAAGGCGTTGCCTTACTCATGATTTTCACATGGCCTTTTCTGCTCAGTTGATTAACCGCCGCCATACATCGAGCATCAGTGTTCCAAATGATGCCGTCAATTCCTGGCGTTTTGCTGCCTTTGTTTTGTGATACTCGTTTAACAGCAAGAAGTTTCGCTGCTTTTGAGTGAGTTAGTATCCACTGCAATGCTTTCGCCTTGCCGCATTTACCTTCTCGGGTTGCTTTTGCAATGCGCATTTGAAGCTTTAATACGTGCTGCTCCATGGTTGTCCAGTTAATGGCTTTCCATTGAGCATCGATAGGAGGGGCACTAACTTTAATTGAAGCTACCATTTGCGTTCCTCCTTGAATAAAGTTCTTCAAATCATCTTGCAACGGGAGACCAGCTAGAAGTCGGCTCGCTTTCGCGCCAGATAACCACCTGTATCCGCATCATTACAACACGGCTTTCGCTTTTTCTAGCCTCCTTTACCTGCACCCCTATAGGCTGTCTTCACAGACGGCTTTCCCATGGGGAGAAATACAGGCTTACCCTGTTCCGTATGTCACGCAACGTCGGGTTAGATGCCCACTATAGTGCGGAGAGCGTATCGATCACGAAAGAGTACTGGACAATCTCTTTCCTACTCTCATGCCTTTTGGCCACAGCGTGTTAACCACTTCCGCTGATCCTCATATAACGCACCTTGCATGGATTCACTTACGTTCATCATACCGACATCCTAGCACTTACCCGATTGTGGTTATCAGGAGGAACGTCCTCTCACGATTCCATTCCCGCTCAGCAAGCTGCTGATCTTCGTTACATTGTCAGGTTCGCTGCTTTATTCAGAACCCTAGGATCATCTGGTGATACAGATGGTTCACTCTTATCGCGGTGAACAGCGCTTCATACGACTTCAGGTCGCACGTCCAAAAATGAGTCAGCTCGATCTACGCTGACAATATATAGATGTAAAGTTCTTGGGCATTAAGCGGCCTATTTTTTATGTAGTTTTGCTACAAAAAGTTTGCGTCATGTATAAGCGTAATCTCAAGCACTCCCGTGTAAAGAATCTATATACATTTGTTAGTGCCAAGATGAATCGTGTTTTCATTGTTGAAGGCTCTCCTCATATTCATTCTTATGAAGCTCAACCTGTCGGTTTTGTCTATCAATGCTTTAACCGAGATTGCCGATATAAGCCAGATTTCAATTGCGTTGATTCCAGCAACAATTAAAAAAATTTCTGTCAGTTCTTTTGATTGCGAAGCCCATGGTTTCGCAATTCCCCTATAGCCTTTCCCTTTTTTACAGACAGAGAAGCCCTTAAGCTACTGGCTAACATCTAATCAGGCAGCACCATTTTGTGTTATAATGCGCCGCTTGGGATTGAGCAAAAAGCCATTAATCACCTACGGCGGTGGTTTTCATCATGTTTGTTTATATGGTGCGGCTAGCCAATCAAGTAGTAATTGGATATGGAGTTGGTCCTTGTATTCGTTGATTCGGGTATGTGAACATCATAATTTATGGGTTTTAAATCAAAAAAGTACAGTATTGATTCTACTGATTATCAAGTTGGTCAAGATAACATCAGTAAATGGGGCATGGATGTCCACAACACAGTTTTCGTAGCCTCAGTCGGCTTATCTATTCTCTTCATTGTCACCCTTCTCGCATTACCACCAGCAGATGCAAAAGCAGCTATTGATTCCATTAAGGGTGCTGTGCTATCAAATTTTGACTTCCTCTTTATGTGGGGAGCCAACATCTTATTAATCTTTGCCATTATTATAGCGTTTTCACCTTTAGGTAAAATTCGCTTAGGTGGTGAAAACGCAACGCCAGATTATTCAAAAGCATCTTGGATTTCGATGCTATTCGCTGCCGGTATGGGTATTGGACTTATTTTCTGGGGTGTTGCAGAGCCAACCGCGTTCTTTACCAACTGGTTTGGAACCCCACTTAATGTTGAACCTTTTACAGAGGCAGGGCGTGAACTGGCATTAGGCGCAACAGTCTTCCACTGGGGCTTACATGCATGGGCTATCTATGGCATGACAGCACTTTGCCTTGCCTACTTTGTTTACAATAAAGGGTTGCCACTCTCAATGCGCTCTGTGTTTTACCCATTATTAGGTGATCGAGTTTGGGGGAAAACAGGTGATGTGATTGATATCTTAACGGTATTGGTTACTTTGTTTGGTCTAGCAACGTCTCTTGGTTTAGGGGGCACACAGGCGGCTAGTGGTATCAGCCATGTTTTCGGAATGGAAAATAATATCTACCTTCAACAGTCCATTATCGTATTGATTATGGGCTTAGCCATTATTTCTGTTCTGCGTGGTATGGATGGCGGGGTTAAGTTTCTCAGTAACCTAAATATGGTTATCGCATTTATATTCCTTGGCCTTATTGCTGTTTTGAATTTCACTACAGTATTGGATTCCTTAGTAACCGCTGTAACGGGTTATGTAAAAAACATTATTCCGTTAAGCCAAACCTCGGATCGTGATGATACAACGTGGTTGCATGGTTGGACTGTGTTCTATTGGGCGTGGTGGGTTGCGTATGCACCTTTCTTTGGTATGTTTGTAGCTCGTATATCTAGAGGACGCACCGTTCGCGAATTCCTTCTTTGTGTAATGCTTATTCCGACAATGGTAACAACGGCTTGGATGTCAATATTCGGTGGCGTTGCTATTCAACAAGTAATAGATAAAGTTGGGAAATTAGGTGTAGATCAAGGGATTACCGATGTCTCTCTAAGCTTGTTCCATATGCTAGATGCTTACCCGTACGGGGATATTCTATCCTTTATTGCTGTAGCACTGATTATCGTTTTCTTTGTGACAACATTAGATTCGGGTTCTATTGTTATTGATGGCATGACTGCGGGTGGTAAGTTAGAAGTACCCGTTAAGCAGAAAGTAGTTTGGGCTGTTATCTCTGGTGCTATCGCAATGGTTATGTTGTGGATTGGTGGCACTCAATCTATTCAAGCTCTGCAATCAATCACCATTATTGCAGCAATGCCGTTTACTATTATTCTTCTGTTGGGCAGTGTGAGCCTGTTTAAAGGGTTATTGACGGAAGTTAATAAACCTCAGGTATCGACTAACCAAGTTAACTAATCTTTAGTTTAACTAATCACGTTAGTTAGTCGTTAGATTAATAATTAGGTTTACAGTAAAACTCTCTGGTACTTCGTGCTGGGGAGTTTTTTGCTTTTTAGATATGAGAATAAAAGCCACAATTGAGTGGGATTTTGCCGCTCTAAATTTTGATATTACGCGTTTAATCCGTGTTGAATTAGGTAATCTAAAGCACCTATGCAAAATTACTCTCCACATAGATATATAACGAGGTGCTCAAATTGTGTTGGTGATAGGTCTGCGTAGTTGTAATTCATTTCAAGGAGTCATGTTGACATGAGCCTATTGTCTATTGAATTATAACTGCTTCAAGAAAACGCTGATTGTTATTGATTTTTTACGATGGAGTTAACTCTTTTTGTGAAGAGGTAATTGGTCATGGGAATTGGAATATTAATAGTAATACGTGACCAGTATCACTGAATCATGCGGTCATGCTCATTTCGGTTGCATATTTATGAGATTATAGCCGGAAATGCCTGAGCGCATAATACCGCAATATTTGTTTTATCTGAGGGATCACAATGAGAGAAATTGAGTTTAGGGCAATAGATCGACTGTTTATTAAAATGAACATCAATGACAAATTCTGGGTTATGTTTATTGTCATATCTGCGGCTTTAGTTGGCTTTTCAGGTAGCCATTATTACTCGACCATTGAGCAAATTGATGCAACGAACCATTTTCAGGCACAAGCCAAACTAGAGTCTGCCGTTAATGTACTGCAAGCCGTAACTTTAAACGAGGAAGAGACCCAAAAAGTTCTTGATAGCCAGAACATTAAATTGGTCACATATTCTGTAGAAACTTCCGGAAGCGACAGTGAAATTACTGTTTCGATGCCTTTTGACGGACGTTATGCAGTGTTAACGCATTTTGCAGATAACGCTGAAGCGAAAGAACAGGCCCTTACTCAATTTTTACTTTCTCTGTTGCCCCTCGCTCCAATAGGACTTTTATTTTATTGGGTCGCAACCTATTTAATTGGCGCACTGTGGGTGATGCATCAGGCGACTCGTCGCATTGCCAGTGGGGATCTGACTTCCCGTCTTGGTTTTCATATCGGACGTGATGAGTTTGGTGTCATAGGTCACGAACTAGATCGTTCGATGGATACCATCAGTGAATTAGTCGATACGGTTAAGGTTAGTTCTACAACCTTGTATAAAACCGCAACAATATTTGAACAAGATGCCCGCGATTCAGAACAGCGGGTGAATCAACAATATGCCTCGGTTGATTCTGCAGCGACAGCAATGGAAGAAATGTCAGCAACGGCGAAAGAGATCGCCGGTTATGGTTTACAAGCTGCACAGCAATCAGAAAAAGAAACAGCGAAGATTTTCAATAGCAACGAAAGAGTTCAGGATGCCATCATGGTGGTGACCAAATTGTCTGAGCACACCGATGCGGCTTCGGCATCTGTTATGAGTCTTAATGAAAAAGCCACTGAGATTGATAACGTGATCACTACCATTAATGCGATCTCTGAGCAGACTAACCTTCTGGCTCTGAATGCAGCGATTGAAGCCGCCAGGGCGGGGGAGCAAGGACGCGGTTTTGCTGTTGTTGCAGATGAAGTACGTACCCTCGCAGGGCGCACTCAACAGGCAACCGTTGAGATCCGAGCTATGATTGATAATCTTCAGGCTGAAACACATGGTATTTCGCAAATTACTGCCGAAACATTAGAGCAAGCCAATAAGAGCCGGGAAATGATCAATGAAATTGGCAATGATGTGAATGATATTGCCGAATCGGCTAAGTCCGTAATGGATATGAGTACTCAGATTGCATCTGCCGCTGAACAGCAGACTGCGGTTGTTAATGATATTACTTCTGATCTTAATGAAATTCGCACTCAGTCGAGCGTGCTGCTTTCTTCAACACAAACATCAGTGGCCGGTATTCAGGAACTCTCTGATGCATCGCAGTCATTGGGGGAGATCTTAGAAAAGTATCGTACTTCGAATTAAACGGTGCTAACTCATCGTTAATCTGATAGCTACTAGGCTTTGAATAGGTAGCAATCAGTTTAAATTTGCTGGGAAGTCGTTGGGCCACCTTAGATTGGTGGCCCTATTACATTAAACAGGAAGGGCACCTTCATGTTTGAGTCGTCCCTCTTTACGTTCAATAGGGGTTGTTGCAAATAATCAGATAGGGCAGATCTACCCAGTGACGGGCTTAATGATGACTGGTAAACCACCTCAAAATTGAAGAGACGATTCATAAAGGCGGATCTCTCCCGCACAAGGGCTTTAAGTTCATCATGACGTAACCAAAAATCAAACGGACCTTTGTTTAACATCCGTAATGATTAGAATCCCTGGGTCGTTAACCAGACGCGTTTTTGTATTTTAAATCCGCCAGTGGCGATAACGAGTTTCTTAATTGGCGTATGAGGAATGCTTGTCTGTGTTTAACTTATCGAAACCACTAATGGTGCGGATATTGTGTTAACATGCTGATAGTTTCGTTGTGCTATGGCAGCTTATGCTGCAAGCAACACGTTATCATAAGCCTGCATATCTTCTCTAACATCTTATATAAGTTATTTTTGTTGTAGTAACACAACTAACGGGCAGCTCTATTTGTATCGCTGCAAGCAAAAACACTCCCACGAAAAGAACCTTTTTAAGTTTGTCAGTGCTAAAATGAATCAAGTCATGATTGTTGAGTCATACCTTGAGTTTGATACTTGCTTTCACCTCGAATATTCATTATCGATAACGTCTTTTATTGCCCAGCCTGAAGGCTTTATTTATATCGTTATAATTTGAAACATCAACACGCCCTAATCACCCAAAAGGATTAAAAAATGACTGTAAAACACACCCCTACAGGTATCGTACATAAAGGTACTAAAGGTGGAACTACAGGATGCCGAATTAACACAAAAGTACGCTCAAAGCATTGGGTAGCCTCAACAGAAAAAGTTACTTGCGATAAGTATGGATGTAGAAACGAAAAATAATATTTTAACTGCGATTTTTCGAAAGGCTGCCAACTGGCGGCCTTTTTACCCATTTAATTGTTTAAATCTAACAACGATGGCTGATTGAATAATACTTGTAAGATATTAATGAATTGGCCGACATGAAGACCATCCATCATCCCGTGGTGTACTTCTATCGAAAGAGGCATTCTCATGCGATCACCATTTTGAGTTAATTTTCCTAACGCCATTTTTGGAATGCTGTCTGGATGTTTGGTATCTCTTGCGTGCGTCATGCTGGTGAAATCAACCCAGGGCAGTACTGTCATATGGATAGTATCTTGACGTATTTCTTGGCCAATAAACTGTTCCACAATAAACGGCGAGTTTTTTATTCTTATTTCAGTTTTAGTCGCACTCTGGGTGAATAGATGCGCACTTCATCCTCTACAATGCGATATGCCATCGGCTCAAATTGGTTAAGGGCTTGTTGAGTTAGGTAAAGGTAAGCATGGAAAAAACGATGACCGTGCTGCTTACAATAATGATATAGCTCAGTAACATCGATGTTTGAACAGATGTTATACCAAGGATGAGTGAAATCTTGGTAGAACTTGAAATGTTCTGCGCGTAACCATTGGCTTGTATCCTGTATTTTATATGTCATTGAATTTCAGTTTAAATCTATATCTATGATGATTGCGATGATGATATTGTTTATCGAAAAAATTGGAAACAAAAATTTCCCCGCAGTTTTTTGACCAAATAGAAGTAACGACCTGTTTTCTCAAAATGGTTAGAAAATCAGCGGCTCTAAGGAGCAGAGCCACAAATACGCAGCAACAATTGAGCTTGAATCGTGGCTTTCAGAATCTTAAAAAAGCTGGTTTAGCATCTCAACGTCGTATGAGACCAAAGGAAGCTGTTGGCGAATTTTCATCACATAATCAGGGTTTACGATCAATGGACGACTAATTGCGACTAAATCTGTATTTCCATCCTCTTTTGCTTGCTCTGCAAGAAGACGTTTTAATTTAGCAAGGCGTCAAATTTCAGTTATTACTGCGCGACTCTGCGTTTCATACTATGTAAAACGACTATTAACGTGATTGGAATTACATTTTCCACATTGTTTCGGGATCGTTCCCGAAAGTTTATGTATATTCTTCGAGTAACTATAAAGTGTACGAGTAATCAGTTCACTTTATGAGTTACTGGTTACTTTATATGCCTGCTTACAGTAGGAATAATATTTCATCTGCTTGTATTTGTATAAATGGGAACGTTTGCAATTCGATGCCTATTTGCAATCCAAAACGGAGAAATATAACAATGAAAATGAACACGCTTACCTTAGCAGTGGTGTTAGGGCTTGGATCTACCTCAGTAATCGCGAATACAGATGTAGCAGAACTAGAACAACGCATTAATGAACTAGAAGCACGCTTAGTCAAAACGGAACAAGTAACAGAAGAAGCAAACGACCAAGCCTCATCTTTTGAGTTTCATGGCTATGCTCGTGCGGGCTTGCTGATTAATGATGACTTGAATGGCGCGACGGGAACCGGCTCTTACATGACTGCTGCAGGTGCTATTGGTGCTCCAATTGGCCGCTTAGGCGTTGAAGATGACAACTATGTGGAGGCAAATCTAATTCATAATCGTTATCTAGATGATGGTTCTAGTGCTCGCTTCCATATTATGCTGGCAGATAGTGTAGAGACAAACAATGAATGGACGGCAGAAGAGAGCCAGTTGAATGTGCGTCAGGTATACTCCGAGTTAGCGAACTTGCGTGCGTTTAGTGACTCTGAAGCACTATCAAATGCAACGTTCTGGGCTGGGAAACGGTTTGATCGTGCCAACTACGATATCCATTTCTTAGATTCTGATATTGTTTTCTTATCTGGTACCGGAGCGGGTGTTTATGATGTCCAACTGTCGGATGATTGGAAAGCTAACTTCTCAATCTATGGTCGTGATTTTGGAAATATCGACAGTTCATCAACGGATATCGAAAACTATATCGCAACAATGAACAACTGGGTAGGTAACTGGCAGTTCATGTTAAGTGGTATGACGGCTTCAGATAACAAAGAGCTGACGCAAGGCTCGGCAGATAAAGGCTTCCATGCTTTGCTGGCTTACCATGCTGATAGCTTTTATGGCGCAGGAGAAGGGTTCGCTAAGTCAGGCGTACTATTTGGAGACGGTCTGGGTGCTGAGTTGAAAGGCATTGGTTCAAATGGCTTGTTGACGGAAGATGCTCAGGCTGTTCGTGCGTTTACCTATGGTGTAACTCGTTTTGCAGAAAATTGGCGTGCGGCACCTTCGTTTATGGCGGAGTATAGCCAAGACCGTTTTGAGAAAAATGATGAATTTGCATGGGCTTCTGTCAATCTGCGTCTGGCACAAGAGTTCACAGAGAACTTTGAGATGGTGTATGAAGGCTCATATCAGTATATGGATTTAGATAACGCAACAGATAAAGCGAGTGGCAGCTTCTACAAAGCGACGATTGCACCAACCTTGAAGTTATCTACCAGTAAGGGATTCTTTGACCGCCCTGAATTACGTTTTGCGGTAAGTTATGTGGATTGGAGCGAAGATCTTAATGATTACGCGGTCAGTCTTGATACCGATGCTGCAACCATGGGTGATGGTGGCGAAGTACTATTCGCGCTTCAAATGGAAACGTGGTTCTAAAAGATACACCATAATTCGCCAGCCTTGGAGGCTGGCGTTGTTATAGCGATTAACAGGTCTCACGTTCAATATTTTGAAAAGTAAGTACCACTTTACTCATTTCGAAACCTTGGTTGTTGATTCGCTCTAATAGTAACTTTGCTGCATTTTCACCAGCTTTATCAAAGGCATAGTTAAACGTTGATAGGGAAGGGGTGCAAACAGAAGCAAGTTCGTCGTTACCTACACCAAGTACTTTTATCTCCTTTCCTGGTGTGATTCCATTTTCTTGAATTGCGCGTATTGCTCCTACGGCAATTCGGTCTGTCGCACAGAAAATCCCATCGGTTTCGGTGAATTTGCTTAAATATTCTTTCGCTGTTTCGTAACCCGATTCGATGGAGAAGTTTCCACGAGCGTGGAAAAGTAACGAGAGCTGGTTAAATTCAAGCGCTTGAGCTAGACCCTGAGAGCGCAGCCTATCCACCGCTAAATCGTCGCCCTGAACACCAATAAAGCCAATTTTTTTACAGCCTTTTGCTGTCAGTCGGTTTCCTGCCTCATAGCCAACGCGGTAGTCATCATGAACAATACTCGGAATATTATGCATAGAACCATCTTGACCCACTAATATCACTGGTACGTTTGATATTTGAATCGCATTAACAAGGGTTTTGTCGAGATGTGTCGCGTATAGGATGATCCCTTCCACGCGTTTTTGGTTAAAGATCTGTATATATTCGAGTTCTTTTTGATGTTCTTGGTGCGTACTGGCAAGTAATACGTGCTTTCCTGCTTTATCAAGAATGCTAGTCAGTCCATCTACCCCTAACGCCGTGGCGTGAGAAGAGACGCGTGGAACAATAACGCCAACTAAATTAGTTTTCTGTGATTTAAGATCTTTAGCGACTTGATTGGGAATATAACCACACTCTGAAATAGCCTTTTGTACCTTGATCTTTGTCGCGCCTTTTACGCCGTACTCGTTATTAATAACTCGTGACACCGTTGATTTTGATACCCCAGCAATTAGGGCGACATCGTGTAGGCTTGCCATCTGCGTTAATCCATCTCGTTATACTTTCATTAAACTGGGATTGTTTGCAATTTTTCAGCTATGAATCCCTTTGTTAAAGCCGATTCTACAGTGCTTTCTGCTCATGATGGAGACTTTTAGACGATCAATTTCACACAATTAGTTGTTTCCCTTTGACGATCTAGGTTAGATCAGCAAAAATCTTTATTGCAAACGTTCCCAGAAAGATTCAAGCATAGTTAAACTAGATATAAAATCGGGGTCTGTAATGAATTATCCATCAATAGCAAAAGAGCTAATCACTCATTTAGGTGGCAAGAGCAATATTACCGCACTGGCGCACTGCGCGACGCGTTTGCGTTTGGCTGTTGCTGATGAGTCTTTGATTGATGAAAATGCAATCGACAACTTAGAAGGCGTGAAAGGGCAGTTTAAAATCGCAGGTCAGTATCAAGTGATTTTTGGCTCAGGCATTGTGAACCAAGTTTATGCAGAAATGGCAAAGTTAACCGGCATGAGTGAAATGTCGACCAATGATGTTGCTTCAGCGGGGGCACAAAAACAAAACATTTTACAGCGCGCAGTAAAAGGTCTTTCTGACATTTTTGTACCTATTATTCCAGCAATTGTTGCTGGTGGTTTATTAATGGGTATCTACAACCTTCTGACCGCTCAGGGCCTTTTTATTGATGGGCTCTCTTTGATTGATGCAAACCCTGGTCTAACTGACCTTGCAAGCATGATCAATACTTTTGCTAATGCGCCTTTTGTCTACTTGCCAATTTTGCTTGCGTTCTCGGCTAGCAAAAAGTTTGGGGGTAACCCATTTTTGGGCGCTGCTCTCGGCATGTTGATGGTGCACCCAGACTTACTCAATGGGTGGGGTTTTGGTGGTGCTTCAGTGTCCGGTACGATTCCTGTATGGAATATTATGGGCTTGGAGATCGAGAAGGTTGGTTATCAGGGCTCGGTACTTCCTGTATTGGTTGCGGCTTTCATTCTGGCGAAAGTTGAACTTGGTTTAAGAAAAGTTATTCCGTCGGTATTAGATAACCTACTGACTCCAATGTTAGCTATTTTTATTACTGGTTTTCTGACCTTTACTATTGTTGGTCCATTTACTCGTGATATTGGTTTCTTATTAGGTGATGGTCTTAACTGGCTATATAACTCAGCTGGTTTTATCGGTGGAGCTCTATTTGGCTTTATTTATGCGCCATTTGTTATTACTGGCATGCACCACAGCTTCATTGCTATTGAAACGCAGTTACTGGCTGATATAGCCATTACTGGTGGCACATTCATTTTCCCTATCGCTGCGATGTCAAACGTCTCTCAGGGGGCAGCAGCATTAGCTGTTGGTGTAATGAGCAAAGATAAAAAGATGAAAGGCATTGCAATTCCATCAGGCATAACGGGTCTGTTAGGTATTACCGAACCTGCAATGTTTGGTGTGAACTTAAAGCTTCGCTACCCATTTATAGCCGCTATTACGGCAGCTGGTCTATCTAGTGCGTTTATCACCATGTTTAATGTTAAAGCACAAGCTCTTGGTGCTGCCGGTATACCGGGTATTATTTCAATCGCTCCAGATAAAATTGGTTACTACGTAGTAGGGATGCTTATTGCATTTGTTACTGCATTTGGCTTAACGATAGTTTTAGGATTACGTGAGCGGGCTAAGCAAAATGTAAAAATTACCGCTTAACCAATCTTTAGTAACGACATTTATTTCTGTTGCCTCCGGAGTAAGCTGCTCCCCCTTTTGCAGCTTCTCTTTTCCTAGTTTTAGGGCTGCTCGTCAAGCCGGAAGTTTGACTAGCATTTTTAGAATATCCCTGTTGCTGAACGGTCAAATTCAGCAACGAGCAATTATTAGTCTTTTCAATGGTGAGTATTATGAGTCGAGTATGGGTTACTGGGGATGCAGTTGTGGATCTGATCCCTGATTCAAGCAATACCTTATTGAAGTGTCCGGGTGGTGCGCCGGCTAATGTCGCGGTTGCAATTTCTCGGCTTGGTGGAAACGCAGCCTTTTTTGGTCGTGTTGGTAATGATCCCTTTGGGCATTTCATGGCTATGACGCTGTCAGACGAACAGGTCGATACACATTATTTGGTTAAAGACGACAATCAGCGTACATCCACGGTATTAGTCGATTTAGATGAAGATGGTGAACGAACATTTACGTTTATGGTTAAACCAAGCGCTGACCAATTTACTCAGATCAAAGATATACCAGAGTTTATTGCCGGGGAATGGCTGCACGTATGTTCTATTGCATTAGCTAATGAACCAAGCCGTTCTTCGACATTAACAGCACTTAAAAAAGTGAAAGCCGCAGGTGGTTACATCAGTTTCGACCCGAACTTACGCGATGAAGTTTGGAATAATCCAGCTGAGATTAAGTCCGTGGTATTGGATGCCATTCAACTTGCTGATGTTGTTAAATTTTCAGAAGAAGAATTGGCGTTTCTTACCGATACGAACAGCATTGCTGAAGGGCTAGATGTTATTGGGTCTTTTGGCAATAAGCTTGTATTGGTCACTCAAGGTGCTAAGGGCGTTCTTATCGATGTTGATGGAGTGCGAGAGCTGGTTTCGGGCACGGCCGTTAAGCCCGTAGATACAACAGGTGCTGGGGATGCGTTTGTTGGTGGACTACTGGCGAAGCTGTCTCAAACTTCAGAGTGGCAAAGCGCTTCGACAATTCAAGCTGCAATCATGTGGGCAAATGCTTGTGGCGCGTTAGCCACAACTCAAAAGGGGGCGATGAGTGCACTTCCGACCGAAAAAGAACTGTCTGATTTTATAAACAACACGCCCTAGGTAAATGAATCACTCACTGTCGAAATAACGGGTTTAAGTGTATGGCTAGAGAAGCAAAGAAAAACTGGACGGTTGAACAAAGATATCGTCGTTTAGAGGACATTTCCCATACTCAAATCACTGAGATGATGGAAAAAAGAAGCCTTGATAATGGGTACCCAAGCTATCATATCGCCCCTGCTTTTGGCTTATTAAATGACCCAAATGGGTTGTGCTACTTTAATAGTGAACATCATATTTTTTATCAATGGACACCTGTTGGGCCCGTTCATGGCATGAAGTATTGGTATCATCTTTCTACCAAAGATTTTATCCATTTCACCGATCATGGTGCCGCTATTCATCCAGATCAAGATTACGACTCGCATGGCGTGTACTCAGGTGGCGCGATTGTGGAGAACGATAAAGCATTGTTGTTCTTTACAGGCAATAAACGTGATGAGAATTGGAAACGCATTCCAACACAATGTTACGCAACGATGAATACAGCAGGTGAGATAGAAAAGAAAGGAATCATCATTAAAAATGACCACTACACAGAACATTTCCGAGATCCAAAAGTGTGGAAACAAGGTGATGATTACTACATGGTGGTTGGCGCTCAAACACAAGATCTAAAAGGAGCGATGATCCTTTATCATAGTCAGGATCTGTCGACGTGGGATCATAAAGGGCCAATCAAAACGACGCACAACGACTTTGGTTACATGTGGGAGTGCCCTGATTTCTTCGAACTAGATGGAAAAGCTGTGATGCTATTTTCACCGCAAGGTGTGTCATCGTCTGATCCTTATGATTTTAAAAATGTTTTTTCCGTGACTTACTTGGTTGGTGACCAAGTGAACTTTCGCTCGATGGAGCTAGAGGGCGAGCAGAGTATTCGGCAGCCTGATTATGGTTTTGATTTTTATGCCCCCCAAACCTATGTCGATGATAAAGGGCGTCGTGTTCTCTACGCATGGGTAGGGTTACCAGAAATCGACACCCCTTCAGTAAAGTACGAATGGGCAGGAATGCTATCACTCCCAAGAGAGCTGAGAATAGAAAATGGGTTTATGGTTCAAAAAGCGTTAGAAGAGTTAGAAGCGCTGCGTGGTGAGGCAATTGAATTTGAGGATGTTCTTCAGCTACCAAGCAATAGTTTTTATTTAACTCTTGATATCGACACCGTGGATTTTTCTATTGAGTTAGGGAACAGTGTTGGAGATAAAATTGAACTCAAAGGGACGGAAGCTGAGTTTACTCTCGACCGTTCACAGATGAGTGAAATTTACGCTGAAGAGTTCGGTTTAACTCGCAAAGCTCCAAGGTTAAGCCTAACCCAACAAATTGAAGTGTATGTTGACCAGTCGGTGATAGAGATATTTATCAATGGTGGTAAGCATACGATGACGAGTCGTTTCTTTATTGACGATTTGAGCTACCTTAAAGTATCTACATCACTTAAACCGACTTATTACCCAATGAAATCATTAAGCGTTTTTAACTTGAAATAGTTGAGTCTTCAATTAAAAAAGCACTGCAAAATAGCAGTGCTTTACTATTTCAGCTTTTGGGGTTTGCACCATAATCCGGCATAAGATATCTCGGGCGTAGTTACTGGGTAAGCGACTTAGTTTTTATCTCAGTCGATTAATTTTGGAATATCGTTAGATAAATCGATCCAAGGGTTTCCTCCGAGAGTTTTTGCTCCTTGAACGCTTGGCTCTTCATATCGCATGACAAAATGCTCAGGACCATGTGCATAAGCAACAACTAGACCGTAAGGTGCATCTAGGAAACCGCCATGTGGACCTAGCCCTGGGTAGCTAATGCGCCAAGCTTTACCGTCCGTTGGTACAAAGCCTAGCGTTAACTTACCTACTACATCATTAGGCAAAGTAAAAAACCAAGTCCAATCTCCACCAGAGACAATGGTCATTACTTCGTCAATACCTTGACCATTGTCTGCACTATTAACATGTAACTTGCCAAACTTTTCTTGCAGATACTGCATTACTTCTGGTGTCATCGCCTTCATATCGTAAACTTTCGGGTAAGGAGCAACGCCGACTTCAGATGTTGAAAGATAACCACCGCGATGCACTTCAGGTTTTCGACCTGCCTGTTCAATCTGATCTAGCAGTTCCCCGCGATGTAAGGAAAAGATTGAGATCAACTTATCAGTTTCTTGCTTGTTAATTGCTCGCTCTTTAGATACTTCAATAATTGGCTTTGCGGCGTCTGGAATCGTAACAGTGCTGACTCTGACACCAACTGAAGAGAGTACTTCATTTACATTTTCAACGCCTACTGCATTTTCTCTTCCGTCGCTAAAGGAAAGGGTCAGTTGACCTGAATTTGTGACACTTTTTGCAAAGCCTTGAGTAGCTGGCAGTGCAGCTATCATTCCAATTAGGGTTAATTTCATCCAATTCTTCATACTTCATTCCTCACTTAAGGTTTGGCTTTACGCCGTGTTTTCGATAGTGAGTGTAGATCTGGATGTTTCGTCGATAAACCGTAGTTAAGTGAACTTATTGATTACTATTGGTAAATAATCCTATGTTTTTTGTACCTTTTACATTCAAGTCTTTAAGGATTGTATTGATTTGGTGAACTATTAAATTACTCAACGGCGGTTTATCTACTTTCTAGAGGGCGTAATCTAGCGGCTTATACCTAATGAAACGCAGTGAATACACTGAGGAAGATGGAATCATCATGAAAGAACTTAAATATCACCTTTTATCCTTGTTAGTGACTGCGCTTGTTGCGGGATCATTCATATCTTCTGCTGAACTCTCTGGAGTGATAAATCCATTTTCACTCACGTTATTGAGGTTCTCGCTCGCTGCACTAATGATGTCTCCATTTATTTTTATACGCTTTGAACGAATAAAAATAGCGCGAAAAGTGTTTCCTAGAAGCTTAGTGATGAGTTTCTTCTTTTCTCTATTTTTTATATGTATGTTTGAAGCGCTAACGACAACAACAGCGCTGAATACTGGCACGCTTTATACATTGGTTCCGTTTCTTACCGCAATCGCTGGGGCTGCCATATTTAAACAGAAGCTCTCACCTAAGCTTTTACTCATCTACATATTAGCCGCTGTTGGCACATGCTGGGTGATTGCAAAAGGGGATTATTCTGTTTTACTTGCGTTGGATTTTAACCATGGCGATGTAATTTTTTTACTCGGCTGTGTTTCGATGGTCTGCTTTTCTCTGTCAATGAAAGTCTTGAACCGCGGTGAAGAATCATTGGTCACGGTGTTTTGTATTTTGATTGGCGGAATGGTGTGGATGACATTAGCGATGATTGTATTTCAGCAACCTTTAGGATGGGAGGCTCTTAGCCTCAATTTGGGTGCTCACATGGTGTATCTCGCACTTTTCGCAACTCTTGCGTCGACATACATTATCCATAAGACAACGATAGTGTTAGGGCCAACTAAAGTCATGGCGTATATCTATTTAAGCCCTGTATTCGTCGCGTTGTTCATGTTGGTGTTCAGCGGGCAACAGATACCACTCGCCGTTTATCCTGGGATCTTATTATCGATCGCGAGCACATGTCTTCTTCAAATATTTAATAGGTAGTCGTAATCTAAGGGTTGGATTACGAAAGTTTATTCTTGAAGCACGCCAATGAACGTTTGTTTATTGGCGTGTCTTTGTTTTAAGGGCGCTATTGTTAAACGAACTATTTTTAAATGCATTGATTTCTAAATACATTGATTTCGAATGTACAAGTTCCATATAGACATATTTCACACACCTAGGCACCTTCAAATATGCCTTATAGGGAGCTAGTGCTCAAAGTGTTTAACGATAAAATCAATGAAGGTGCGAACTTTCTGGGATTGCTCTTTATGATAAGGGTATACCAAATATAACGAATGATTATCGGCTTTCCACTCGGGTAATATCTCGATTAGTGTTTGGCTTTCCAATTCGTCTTTTATAAATAATTCAGGTGTTAACATAATCCCGTGACCTAAGCTTGCCGTTTGTTTCAAGGCTAAGCCATTGTTGACTACATAGGAACCTTGTGGGATCTCTATCTCTTCAATACGCTCATTATTTCTAAGTACCCATCGTCTAGCTGATGACGAAAAGCTATAGATTAAACAGTTGTGCTTAGCTAAGTCGGCCGGGTGATTAATCGATCCCGAACGAGCAAGATATTCTGGTGATGCGCAAAGTATACGCCTTAAATCCGTAAGCTTACGAGAGCGAAGACTAGAGCTCGATAGCTCACCGCCACCTCTAATTGCAATATCAATCCCTTGTTCGATGAGGTCTACAAATTGGTCGTTCATCACCAGTTCAATAGACAGTTCAGGGTGTTCTGTCATAAATTCGCAGATAATAGGATTGATCTCAACGAGACTTAGCGACATTGGCGCGCTGATCTTTAACGAGCCCTTTAAGGTATGCGAAGACTCAATTACCGATAAATCAGCATGCTGCAGGCTGTCTAGTATATTACAAACTTGATTGTAATATAGCTGACCATTCTCTGTTATATGTAGTTTTCGAGTGGTTCTGTTTATTAAAGCGCTTTGTAAATAATCTTCTAGTTCATTGATATTTTTACTTATTGCGGCTTTAGATAGATTAAGATCTTCTGCTGCATCTTTAAAACTTCCAAGTTCTATTACTCTTCTAAAAACGGTCAACGCTCTAATTTTATCCATCGATAACGGCCTGCTATTGTTTACTTATAGTGAACTATTTTGTCACTAGTATAGTGTTTATCTACTGAATCTTGTCAATTAGCATGTGTGTTATGCAATGTCATCACCCAATAATTGAGTAGGTAAAGGTATGAAAAAGATACTCGCGTTCTCTGGCAGTAACCACAGTCAATCAATTCACAGCGTATTGATTAATACGTTAGCCGCAAAAGCAATTTCAACAAAAGTTACCACGATTAATTTAATGGACTTTGAATTACCAATGTACGGTATTGATGTTGAATCTAACGGGATCCCTGAGACGCTGATTAAGCTTAAGAAAATAATGAGCGAATACGATGCGTTAATTATTGCTTCGCCTGAACACAATGGTTCTATGCCAGCTTTCTTAAAAAACGTGATTGATTGGCTTTCACGTATTGCCGAGCCGGGACAATCATTTTTTGGTTCCAATAAAACGCCAATTCTATTGGTGAGTGCATCTCCTGGTGAAAATGGTGGTGCAACGAATTTAAAAACGATGGCTGAGCTTATGCCTTGGTGGGGTGCTGATGTAAAAGGCACCTATAGTCTTGGTCATTATCACGACAAACTAATGAATGGTTCGTTTGATATTCCGACTCAAGGCCGGTTAACGACGCTAATGGCTGACTTTGAAAACTCACTGGGAGAGAAATGATATGAAAGTTGATATTGGCGCAAGATGGTAACGATGAGTCAACCGCCTCATTGGTATCAGACCGAATGCGTGAGCATGACAAAACAGCGTGGATGTTACCCTCTATGCTTTAAGTCTATCGATACCTTCACCGTGAGTAGGGTTGTACTTCGCATCTGAAATGCAGTCTCCCCCCAATTACATTTAAGGAGTTACGCATGGCAGTTTTAGACAAAGGGGTGTGGTACCCAAACAAAGAACCCCACGAACTAGCGTTTGAAGATACTTTTGATACGGTGATGGAAGTCGAACCAAATCGTTATCATTTGTACATGTCATACGCTTGTCCATTTGCTCATCGTCCATACTTGGTGATCAATTACTTAGGGTTGGAAGAGGCAATTTCAGTGTCCTCTGTTGCCGCTAAGCGGTATGACGATGGCTGGCTGTTTGACGATGAAAATCAAGACCCTATTCACGGTGCTCAAACGTTAGCAGAGCTGCACGTACATGCTAAACCTGATTACACAGGGCGTGTGACGGTGCCTCTGCTTTGGGATAAACAAAATGCCCATATCGTAGGAAATGATTCTTTAGAGCTTGCGATGGAATTGGCGACCAAATGGCTACCATTGGCTAAAAATAAAGTGGAACTCGTACCTCGTGCTTTAAAAGATGATATTGAACAGCTAAACCCTTGGTTACATACCAATGTGAATCGCAAAGTGTACCAAGTTGGCTTTGCTACCAATCAATCAGACTACGATAAAGCGAGCGACGACTTGTTTAATGCATTAGACGTTCTAGATAGACGATTAGCACAGTCTAAGTATCTACATGGAAGTAAAGCAACGCTGTCTGATCTATTTCTTTTGCCTACGTTAGTGAGGTTTGAAGCTGTCTACGAAGTCCACTTCAAAGCAAACAAAAAACCAATTAAAGAATTCGAACACTTATATCGCTATATGCTGGGTCTTGTTAGTGATAAGCGTATTCGTAGCACTATTGATATTGAATACATGAAGCTTCACTACTATTTTTCGCATAAGCACATTAACCCGTTTGGTATTGTACCTAGTGGCCCAAATATTCGTTGGTAAGTACCTGACACTGTGATTTGGAGAGATTAAGTGGTAAAAAGCAATCTTTTCCCCTTATCTAGCAATGTGATCTCTGCGAGAAGCGAGTATTGCAATTCGTACCGTTTGACATGATTTTTTAATAAATTGCTCATTTATAATGGTATCAATTGTATTTTCCATCGCCTCCAAACGGCAGCCATCGGGCTGCCTTTTTTGATCGTGTTTTCTACTATTGAGCAGTAATTAGCAAGTAGACGGCAGGTTTTAACTAGTTATTGAGTCAGTACTCAATCAATATAAATATCAATCACAACATACTTCATTACTCACTTTCGTATGTTGTTATTTTAGCCTTGAAAAGGGAATGAAGATGCTTACAGGATATTGGTCTGTCGATGTATTTATACTCGCTAATGTTGCTCTATGTGTGGTGGTAATGCTGGTGTACGGTTATTACCAAATCACTGGCGGTGGAATGCTTTGCGATCATCCTGATGACAATAATCAAAGGAGTAAATCATGAACACCAAAACGTTGGGCTATTCCACGATGATAGTTTCGGCAGCCCTGATGGGGTGTGTTGGATTATTTGCTAGAAATATTAATACTAGCGGTGATGTTATCGCATTTACCCGCATGACTGTTGGCGCGATTTGTATTTTAGGTTTGATGTTTTATCAAGGTAAAACATCACTGATAAAAGCCACTAAAATAACATCAACGGTTATTGCGAGCGGTGCCTGTTTGGGGTTATGTCTAGCCGCTTATGTTTCTGCCACCCAATACACCACTTTAGCCAATGCGGTATTTCTTATCTACACCGGTCCGGTGTTCTCGACCATTTTAGCGGCTATTTTTCTTAAAGAAAAAATATCTAAGTTGACTGCTTCACTATTAACGGCAGTATTCATTGGGTGTTTATTTATTATCGGGATTATTAATTACAGCGCGACTGATGGATTGACCGTATCTCTGTCTTTCTCTAAAGAAAACTTTATCGGCGATATGCTTGGGCTAGCTTCAGGGGTAGGTTACGGTTTGTATTTGTTCTTCAGTCGCTATCGTACTGATGTAAGCTCAGATTCACGCTCTTTCTTCAACTTCTTGTTTGGTGCAGTGGCTATTGGGGTATGTTTTGTTGTTAAACCTCCTTCGCTTGCTGATATGAATACCAGCTCTTGGATCTGGTTAATTTCGATGGGGTTCTTCATTGGTTTTGGTGCGTTAACGTTACTGACTATTGCTGCGAAGCACTTGAAAGCAGCAGAGTTAGCGTGTGTGTCATACCTTGAAACCGTAGTGGGAGCTGGCATTGGTATTGCGATGTTTGGTGAATCACTCACGTTACTTCAAAGTATCGGTGGCATCTTAGTGATAGGCGGCGGCATGGGCGAGATTGTTATTAGTATGACCAAGAAGCGTGTTGCTCTCAAAAATAGTCAACTAGAACATTAATCGGAGGCTACGATGATCACCTCATTAAACTGGGTGCTCCTATTGGTGACGGTGAGCATCATGGTAGGACTCGCGTTATACAGTAATAAAATCATGAAAACAGGTAATGGCGAAGGTGGTTTTTTATTAGCCGCTAATTGCCTTGGCCCTTTCATTGGTGCTGCGACGATTGTTGCAACAGGATTTTCAGGCTGGGGATTCATGGGATCCCCTGGTGTTGCCTATAAATACGGTGCGATTGAATTACTTGGTAACTTCTTTTTTGCACCAGCTATGGTATTTGCCGTCTTATTTTGTGCGCGTTTTTTACATCAGAAAGCAGAACAAATGGGCAGTTTCACCATTCCTGAATATATTGCCCGCAGTCACGAAGGTCCCGAAATTGTTAAGCGTTTCACTCAAGCCTTTGCAGCCATTATCACTATTATTTTATTGCTGGTTTTCTTAGTGGGGCAAATAAAGGCACTTGGGTTACTGGCTGGGCAATGGTTAGGTATCGATCAAGATACGGCTGCATTATTAATGGTTGGTATCATTATTTTGTATACCTCTATTGGTGGGTTAGCAGCTGTCGCATTTACCGATGCTTTTATGGTAATAGGAATGTGCGTATCAGCTCTTATTATCGTAGTGACTATTTTTTCTGATATGTCACCCAGTGAGCTGATTTCAGGTTTAAACGCGATTGATCCTGAGTTACTCGCGCCAACCGATTCCGGTCCTTATGGTTCCTCGGTTTGGCATGTGCTTATGGTGTTGCCTTACGCGTTTATTTATAGTGCAACATTACCTTATATGTCTGTTCGGTTTATGGCGCTGGCAAAAACCACCAAGCTACATCATGTGGCAGCTTATATGACCCCCATTGCCTGTTTACTTAGCCTAGTGCCCTTAGCGGGATTATATACACGCTTAAAAGTACCCAATCTAGCAACACCTGATGAAGCGATGCCTACCTTTCTCGCCAACTTTTTATCCCCTTCAATGTCAGCCGTTGTCACCCTGTTTATTTTATTTGCTATGAAGTCGACAGCTAATTCTGTTTTGCATGCCATTGCGGGTTCTGTATCACACGACTTGCGTCAGGCTATTTGGCCTAACTGTCGGTTATCAGAAAAATCGTTATTAATATTGAATCGAAGTGCGGTGTGGTTATTAGGTGGAACGGGGTTTGTGCTTATGTTGCTTGCTCCTCCTTTTATGCTGTCTATGTTGGCAATATTGGGCTCCGGAACATTAATGGCTGCATTGGTTGCCCCTACATTGCTTGCTCATTTTGTGCCTGCCAATATATATGCAGCGTTATTTTCGATGATTATCGGATTTAGTTCAGGGTGTCTTTTATTTTTACAATTCAACTTAGGCTGGGTTGAAGCGCCAATTTATTCCTCATTATTTGCTTGTGGTACTTATTGGTTAGTCGCTAAATGTTTTAATCACCAGCCATCAACTGTTTCTTTCCCTTCTCACTAAAAAAAAGAGAGTAGCAAGTTATTGCTACTCTCTTTTAAAATATTAATATCTATTAAATGAAAGTCAGTTATTAAAAGCACTTAGTACCAGTTATATCATGGTGTCTGATAGCTGTTTTTGTATTTGACCTTCTACAGCTCGACTACTTTCAATATCTTTACGCATATCAATATGGCTCGCACGGTATTCTCGTGGCGTAACGCGCAATAGGCTTTTAAACTTAGAATTAAAGTTTGACAAAGATGAAAAGCCTACTTCAGAGCCAATATGAGCGATAGTCCAATCTGTCATGACTAAATACCTTGCCGCTTGCCTAACACGTTGTTCAATAACATATTGCCGAAAAGTAACGCCAAGATTAGCATGAAAAAACCGCGAAAAAGTACTTTCAGCCATATGAAGTTGTTCTGCTACCAATGCAACAGATAATTGCTCTGCTAAATTATTCGCAATATATTCTTGTACAATATGGACGCGGCTTTCTGTGCGTTTAATATTATTTACTTCGAAACGGTTATTAGCAAGATAGCGGGCTGGTGTCATTGCTGATAATTTTTCGAGTAAACCAAGCAAATTAAGCACTTGAGAAAACTCAAAAGAATTTTCCATCTTATCTAAGATATGATGGATATCTGAAATACCCTGACCTTCGAATAGAGTACCATTGCGTGACTGCTCTAGCATGCTTTTGATGGTAAAGAATTGAACACTATCAACGAATGTTTGTCCCATTGCATTTAATCTAAAATGCAAGGTATCACAGTCAGTTGGCACCTTTTGATGCTGGTCTAGTGATAGCCTAAATGGGTTAAATGGTGCGAGTAATATCAGTTGTCCTACTCTTAACTGGAAGTGGGTATTGGCTAAATGCAGCGTACATCCCGCTGTTTTAGGGCGTATTAATATATAGTCCGCTCCAAATATCATGTGCTCAGTTTCTTCTATTTTTTGTAAGTCGAACATCTGAAATTTAGGGGTGTTGGCAATAACACGTTGACACATAAACATACCTCCCTTGTCGTATCGCATTATATTTACCCTTGAAAAAAATGAATGCCAACTAATCACTTTATAAATGTGATGTTACACAGTTATAAATAGTATCAATGCGGTGCCACTATGGAATAGGAGTAATAACTATCTTCTATTTAATAGGGAAGGTTTGTGAATAATTATGCAGTACATGAATATTTTGTGACAAATTGTATTGTTTAGGTCTTGGTGTATCCGTTATCGAAATAAATCTTTTATTGGTTATATAATAAAAACAACATCAGAGCAGGGAACAGTCAGTTGTTAGCAGTAAATGACTATTATCAGTCGGTGTTTAGCGCGATATTAGTGTTATTGAAGAGCAGCGAATATAACTGCTAATCAGAATAAAGAAATGACTATTAATAATATTTATCATGGATTATGGCTGGCATATTGTTGCTTGAATATAAAGTGACAACATTAATAATATATGGAAGCACGACTTCTTGATTTATATTCATTCTATTGGAGATTTGTAATGAGTATTTCTAACGATCTATATCCTAATGCCTCTTTACCACTAGAAAGAAAAGATTCTGGTGTACCTTATGTAAGACAAGGTCTGCATGTTGAATCTTATAATGACTTCGATCCACTTCGTCACGTCATTGTTGGTATAGCGGATAATCAACATATCCCGGAAGCTTGCCCGGCAAGTAATGAAAAAATACCAGCTGGTTCTCCTATGAGAGGTGGTAAGGCAGGTCGTCGTACTCAAGAATCTATCGAACGTGCCAATGAATGCTTGAATGGTTTTGCGAAGATTTTAGAAGATCGCAATATCATTGTTGACCGCCCAGGGGCAGTAGACTGGCATGAGCGCATTACCACACCTGATTTCAGCATCAGTTCTGGTTTTGGCGTAATGCCACCACGTGACTGCCTACTTACCATGGGTAAGAGCATGCTGATGGCACCAATGAGCTTCCGTAGTCGTTACTTTGAATATTTGGCTTACGTTGATTTGATGCGTGAGTATTTTGAATCTGATCCAAATTGTATGATCGAGCAAGCACCGCGTCCACGTTTGTCTGATGATAGCTTCCGTATGGACTATGTGGCGGCTTACGAATACTTGTCTGATGCAGAAACCATGGAGCGCTCACTGCGTAAAGAGTACAGCACCAAAGAAACTGATATTCTGTTCGATGCCGCTGATGTAATGCGTTTAGGTAAAGATATTTTTGTGCAGCACGGTCTTACCACCAACTTAGCGGGTATTCGTTGGATAAAGCGTAAGTATGAATCTCAAGGTTACCGTGTTCACACGTTAAGCTTTGAAGATAACCATCCAATTCATATTGATGCGACCTTCTGTCCGTTACGTCCTGGCTTAATGTTGCTGAACCCTAATCGTCCATTATTCAAAGGTCAGCGTGAGATCTTCGAGAAAAATGATTGGGAAATTGTGGAAGCGGTCAGCCCAGCGTGGGATAACCCACCACCGCTTTGTTACTCAAGCACTTGGTTGTCGATGAACACGTTGATCTTAGATCATAAAACAGTCTGTGTTGAAGCATCTGAAACCGGACAAATGGAACAATTCGATAAGCTTGGCTTTGATGTCGTTCCGGTTGATTTACGTGATGCATACGCATTTGGTGGTGGTCTACACTGTGCAACAGCCGATGTATGGCGTGAAGGTACATGTGAAGATTATTTCCCTAACCAATTCTCTGGCGCTCACAGTCTTGAGCACTGGGAATACTAGTCGTCATAACTAGATAATATAGTGGCTTCTTCGGAAGCCATTTTTTTTACCTGTCATTCGTTATATTTCGTTTTTATTCTATTTATTGAAATAATATCTGTGCTGAGTTCACACTTGATTCAATAAGTTTGATCTTCACTCAAGATTTGGCTTTTACTTCACTCTACTTCATTTTTATATATGCACCAGCCCTTTGTATTCATGCAATTAATTGCTCGCTTTATCAGCCCTTCTTATTAGCGCATTGAATAAAAGTACATAAACAAGAATAAGCATTTAATTGAATAAAAGTGCGACGTTTAATAGCGTGAATATTTTCACAATATCGATATATGTATTCCTATAGTCTTCCCGGTGAATTGCATTACTCATCAATTAGATACGGTTATAAAAATAAAAAGGAATACACAATGAAACATAGTGGAACTATGCGCCTGTCTTCTTTGTCTTTGGCGATATTAGCGCTAACTACGTTAGCTGGCTGTAACGATGAAACCAACATTATTGAGCAGCCAAAACTAACACCAGATGTTGCTGTTGATATGAGGGGCGTCTTTTCTGGTTACCAAGAGGCGATGGATATACTTGATAATACGACGTTCGGTCAGATAACCGATCAGATGGCTTCTTCGCGACAATCGGTAGATAGGCTATACCTAGATAAACTTGAAGCGCTCGATCGCAGTGCATTATCAGATGAAGATAAAATTTATTACGACACGTTCCGTTTTGACCGAAATATCGGTATTCGTGGAGCGTCGTTGCCTAATACCCGTTTTGGTAATTTCACTATTCCGATCACCCATTTTTATAACTATATTGAGTGGAATGCAGAAACGGCGGGTGCTAAGCAAAAAGATGTCGAAACGTATAAAAGCCATGTTCAGGTTGTTCGTGAATTTACAGCTTGGGTTAACAATTTACATTCCCAGTATTCAATGGGGGAGATTGAGCACGCACAGTTACCTAAAGTGTTAATACAACGCCTGATTGAAAGTACGGAAGAAACTGTAACTAAAGATACTTATGCCTTACTTAAAATCGGTCTGAATGATATTGAGAGCCACAGTGGCGATTATGAGCCAGCTTTTATTGCTGAATACGAGAGGGCTGTGGATGATGCGATTGCGGCAACAGACAAACTGGTAGCATACCTAGGCAGCGCCAGTTATATAAGTACCGCTCGTGGAAGTGGTAGTGGTAGTGATGGCGGCTCTATAGCCGACGAAAACATTGGCTGGGGCGATTTGCCTAATGGGCAGGCATGGTATCAGTGGCAACTGGATCGCAACAGTACCACGGGTAAGTCAGCAATGGAGCTCAGCCAGTTGGGTGAAGATCTGGTGGCAGATGCAAAAGCCGAAATGGAACGAGTCGCCAAACTGATTGTCGCAAAGCGTGGTAAAACCGTGACTGCTAATTGGCGAAAAGATAGCGGCTCTACTCCTTATAATAGAACGTTCATATTAGCGGACGCTAATGGCAATATTAATCTTGCTGAATTCTTTGCTTATCTAAATAGCGAAACTTTCTTCTATGGCCGAGATGGCCGGACGATTACGGGTACGCCGTATGCGCAAGCCTGTACCTCTGCATCAGTACCGTCTGCCTGTGAGGCAGCATTAGTCGACTACTACAAGTTTAAAAATGATGCTAACGATGTAGTCGCTAAGTACTTTAAGCCAATTGAAACTGATTACAGCATTGTACCTGTGCCTGATAGTCGTGAATTGTATGACGGGGTGGCCTCTTACGGTGGAAATGAATTTAACTTAAATACCAACCCTGACTACAGCCTGCAAAAGTGGAATGTCTCTACTTTGTTGCTGCATGAAGCAGCGCCGGGCCACCACTTCCAGAATGCCTATTCTATTGAATATCCACCAGCCAATAAGCCGGAATATATTAAAAACGTTGGGTACACCGCCTATGCCGAGGGGTGGGCGTTATATACCGAATGGCTGGGTATGGAAATGAGCATATATGGTGAGTTGAATGAAGAGGGTAAGCCGACTTTCGTCAATGCGACGGGTATGTGTAAAGTGGATCTGAACTATGATGATTTTCAAGGTGGGATTTATCAAGATGCTGAAGAGTGTAATGCCTTACAGTATTTTGGTAGCTTGAACGAAGCCCAACTCCGAAATATGCGCTTGGCTGTCGATACCGGTATTCATGCCAAAGGTTGGAGTATCCAACAGGCACGTGTGTATATGCGTAGTAACTCTGCGTTGGGTGATGGTGATATCGAATCGGAAAGTTTCCGTTATGCTGCGTATGTTGGTCAGGCCGTTTCGTATAAATCTGGCTATTTAGTGATCAAAGAAATGCTGGAGAAAGCAAAGTCTGAATTGGGTAATGACTTCGACTGGGCAGAGTTTCATGACCAGCTGCTTAAATACGGAGATCAACCCATGGAAGTGGTAGAGACAAGTATCGATAATTGGATCAAATCTAAAGGTTAAGCCAATACGCGTTTAACTTAAATACGATAAAGTCGCTATGTTCTGAGAGGAACTAGCGGCTTTATTTTTTAGTTAGTAACTATGCTTCACGCCCTTTCATATATTGTTTTGGAGGGCGTCCGAGGGTTTTCTTAAAGAATGTAATAAATGCACTGACTGATTCATATCCCAAGAGATCAGCAATCCGCTGTACCGAGTTGCCTGACGCTAATTTTTGTAGTGCCACTACGATATGCAGTTGTCCGCGCCATTTTCCAAATGTTAATCCAATTTCTTGTTTGACGAGTCGTGCCAAGGTGCGCTCGCTCATTGCAAATTGCGTAGCCCACTCACCGACCGTGCGTCGATCTGATGGATCAGCAAGTAACCTTAAAGCGATCGCATTCAGTCTAGGTTCTACTGGAATAGGAAAATCAAAATGCTCTGTCGGCATAGTGGCTAACTGCTCGATCAATACATTCACTAGTCGTGCCGTTTGGCTGGTGGGTAAGTAATGTTGATCTTGCATCGTGAGGTGAACGATCAATTCTCGCACCAATGGTGAGATAGAAATCGTGCAGCTCTGATCGGGCATAACAATCGCATCAGGATCGATAAAAAGCATACAGACATTCGCGTCAGCCGAGATCTTGTTGCTATGTGGTACATGGCTTGGGATCCACACTGCACAATGTGGGGGCACCATCCAAATAGCATCTGCTATGTTGCATTTCACGAAGCCTGTTAAGGGGATCACGAGCTGACATTTTCGGTGCTGATGAAACGGTGTTTCGGCTTCTTGTTCACCTCCGGTAAGTTGCAAAGCAACAACTTTTTGAGGGTACTCGTCAGAGTCGAATTCGGGAAAGTAAGGCTGAAAAGGTAACATATAATGACTGTTTATAGATATATATTGTCAATATAGCCCAATACGGTAAAGGAAATGAAGAGTAATCTAGTGCTATTGTGAATAACAGGAGCATTCTTATGCCACAACCGCTTTTATCTTCAACGCCTCCAATATTAGCAACTCCCCCAAAAGCGTCGACACCTTTTCTGCTTATTGTAGGCATTTTACTGATATCACTGAACTTACGTAGCCCTATTACGGGTGTTGGTCCTTTGCTGGACGTGATTCGCGAACAGTTACATTTATCTGCGATGCAAGCTGGCATGTTAACCACCTTGCCATTATTAGCGTTTGCTTTCTTCTCGCCTATTTCGTCAATTTTGGGGCGCTCTCGTGGGCTTGAGCACTCATTGATGGTTGCACTGATACTAATGCTGACGGGCATTATTGTTAGATCATTGGGCTCTGCCTGTTGGCTGTTTGTCGGTACTGTGATTATCGGTGCCGGTATTGCGATCGCGAATGTATTGTTGCCCAGCTTGTTGAAGCGTGATTTCCCCAACAAGGTGGCGACGATTACCGCTGTGTATGTATTGATGATGGGGGTTGGTTCAACGTTAAGTGCAAGTTTGGCGATTCCAGTGATGAATATGGCAGATACATTATCTATTACTGTTATCCCTGATTGGTCACTATCTTTGGGGGGAATTGTTATCTTCCCAGTTATTGCGATTGGGCTTTGGCTACCACAATTAAAAAAACATAGCGCCCCAACAGCAGATACGGCAGAGATTGATAGTCATAGCTACCTTTGGCGTTCAACCAGTGCTTGGCATATTACTATTTTCTTAGCGTTGAACTCGCTGCTGATGTATATCTTTATCAGTTGGTTACCCGTTATTTTGATCGACTATGGTTATAGCCATCAAGAAGCAGGATTTATCCACGGCATGCTTCAATTGGCAACGGCTGTACCTGCGATTATTTTGATCCCTTTGATGGCTAAAATTCACGACAAACGTGCGTTGACAGTATGCATGACCTTACTGGTTTTCATCGGCATTGTTGGATTGATCACTATGCCTTCACTAGCCATGCTTTGGGTAATGGTATTTGGTGTAGGGACGGGTGGTGGTTTTATTCTTGCGCTCGCATTCGTAAGTCTTCGTACGCAAAACGCACATCAAGCGGCAGCATTATCAGGTATGGCACAATGCTGTGGTTACCTGTTGGCAGCGTCAGGACCTATTGTAATGGGCGCACTGCACGAATCGGTAGGAAATTGGGTATTACCGTTGAGTATCTGTGCTGGACTCAGTGTGGTGTGGAGTTTTTTTGCATTGCTGGCTGCGAAAAATAGTTCTATAACTTCTCCTGTAAAAACCTCGACCGTGTACCTAAAAACGGAAGGTTGTTGAAAGAAGAAAGCAAACGGAGAAGCGCTATACTGAAAGGGTGACACTGCTTTTATATGGTTGCTGTTATCTGCATATTTAGCCGTGAAATATTCCATCTGTAATCTGTTTGTCGGATTCATTGCAGCAGTACAGGGGGATATTATCGCTAAATATGCGCAATAAATTGTCAAACCTTAGATCTCTGTCACTCTATTCAACTTAAATATTGATAAAACGCATGGTCTTGTAGGAACTAAATGCATAATGTCTGTGATGTTCCGTATTATTCTAGTGAAAGGTCACAAATATGTCTGATGTACCAGTGTCTGTTACAAATACTGCCGAGGTGATTCAACCAGTTGTTGAGTCGTCAGGTTCTATCTGGGGTTACGTAGCGGGTGGTGTTGCCTTACTCATTCTTGCAGGTTTCGTCGTTTATAAGAAACTTAATACGCCTGCATTTATTATCAACCGAGTAAGAAAGAGAAACCAGAAAGAGATGCAGAAGCAGGGTGTAGAAAACTCTGATTTCATGATTGATTTGGATAAGCTGTTCGATTCAATTCTTAAGTATGCTAATGAGAATAAAAAAACAGGCGGCGATGTCATTAAAATTATCGCACCACTTAATGACACAGCACGCATTAAGACTCCGCGTGATATGTATCAATCAATGATTTATATTGCGAATGATATCCATGATGTCGCATTGGCGCGCGAATTGAAGAATAAATCTAAGCAAGTGAAAGCAAGTTCATCATTAATGAATGGCTTGTTG
>SWCB01003689.1_pt1 | contig 30704 bp, 22 predicted proteins | sample 4692901 | NCBI WGS metagenome assembly SWCB01 (sample SAMN10267276, study PRJNA491770) | bioreactor metagenome | isolation source: DHS bioreactor inoculated with subseafloor sediment | place: Japan: off Shimokita Peninsula | collected 2006-08 | reverse complement strand
TGACGTCACTGGGGTCTTCGGAGACATTCAGCTGATCCGTGGGGGTTCCGCGCTTCAAGTGGTGTTGTCGGACGACGCCTCGGGCACCTTCTCCTTTACCTATCGTGCGGATGACGGCCGGGGCGGGGTGGACGACGCGAAGGTGTCCGTCAAGGTCGCTCAAAGCGCCGAGAACAATCCGCCGGAATCGCGGCGAAAGTCGAGGCTCTCCCTCGAGGCGGGGGCCACCGCTACCTACAACATCCTCCCCGACTTCATTGACCCTGAGGGCGACACTCTTCTGTTGCGTTCGGCCGCAGGCGACGGTACCGACATCGTCGACTTCGGACCGAATGGCGTCATCACTGTCACAGCAAACCCTGACGTTCAGGGCGTGCGAAACATCACGGTGGTGGTTTCGGATGGCAAGGAAGACGTCACTGGTGAGCTGCGGCTCAACGTGCTCCCTTCGGGCGCGCTCTTGCCTCTCACCAACGCTGACCATGCGGTGACGGTTGTCGACAGGCCCGTGGTTGTGAGCCCGCTCGGCAACGACGTCTCGCGGTCGGGCAATCCGTTGCGGCTGGGCAAGCTGGGGGAGGGCTCCGGTGGAGTCCTCGTTGGCAATTACGACGAAGGCACCTTTACGTTCTCCGCCTCGAAGCCAGGCCAGTACTACGTTCAGTACTCGGCAGTTGACGGGCCGGCGGCGGCCGCGAACCTCGTACGCATCGACGTCATCGAAGCCGTCCAGACCAGCTTGCCGCCCATCACGGTCGCGGACGTGGCGCTGGTTGCACCCGGTGCGAGCACGCTCGTCGACGTGCTCGCCAACGACGTTGACCCAGCAGGCGGCGTTTTGGTCGTACAGGGTGTCGACGTGCCTGCTGATAGCGGCCTCGCCGTGACACTCTTGGAGCACAGGCTAGTGCGCGTCACCAACGTCGCAGGTATCACGGAGCCCGTCACCCTTACCTACCGTGCGTCCAATGGATCCATGACCTCCGAGAGCGAGATCGTGGTGATGCCAGTGGACCCGCTCGAGACGATCGTGGCTCCCGTGGCCCACGACGACGAGGTGGTGGTGAGGGTTGGCGACATCGCCACAGTGCGGGTGCTCGACAATGACGAATCGACTGGCGATATCCCGTTCGTGATCGGTGGGCTCACCGATCCCCTCATGGATCCCGCCATGGCAGAAGTGTTCGTGTCCGAAGAGGTGTTGCGCATCAAGGCAGGCCAGACGCCTGGGCAATACTCCGCGACGTACTGGATTGTCGACGAGTTGGGTCAGAGGGACGCCGCGACCGTCAAGATCAAGATCACGGCGCCGACGGACGCGAACAGCGCCCCTCACCCTGAGGACGTGACGGCGCGGGTCCTCGGTGGAAGCACCGCACGCATCGCGATTCCGCTTGACGGTATCGATCCCGATGGCGACTCGGTCGAACTCATCGGCACGGGAGACGCACCACAGCTTGGCCGTGTGGTTCAACTTGGCCAGGATTGGCTCGTCTATGAGGCCTACTCCGATTCCCAAGGAACCGATCACTTCACGTATGTGGTGCGCGACCGTTTGGGAGCAGAGGCAAGTGGCAACATCATCGTTGGTGTCGCGCCGCCAGCATTCGTCAATGCTGTGCCCACGGCGGTGAGGGACGAGGTCTCCGTGCGTCCCGGCCGCTCCGTCAGCTATCCCGTTCTCGCGAACGATTCTGATCCGGATGCCGACCTCATCATGCTCGTTCCCGAGGGTCTCGTGGTCCCTGAGGGACTGACCGCAACCATCTCCGGAGATCGCATCCTCGTGCAGACCGTCGCGGAGGGTCAGTTCACGATTCTGTATTCGGTGTCCGACGTTTACGGAGCGAGCGCTTCTGGGACGCTTCTCGTGACAGTCGATCCAGAGTCGCCGATGATGGCCCCCGTGGCACGCGACGACAGGGTCGCGGCAGCCGACATCGCCGACGACGGCACCGTCATCGTTACCGTTCTTGAGAACGACGAAGACCCCGACGGTGTGCGCGCCGAGCTTGCCATCACGATGGACCTGTTGTCTGGCACCGTGAACCAAGACCAGACCGTGACCCTCTCGGCCGAGGCAGCAGCCCGCGTCGTGACCTACACGGTGACCGACAGGGACGGTCAATCCGCGTCCGCCTTCATCCTGGTACCAGGGGTTGGCACGCAGGTGCCATCGCTCGTGAGCGCGGCTCCCGTCGAGGTGACGAGCGGAAAGTCGCAGACCTTCGATCTCGGCAAGTATGTTGTCACCGCGAGCGGCCGCCCTGCCATCATTACCGAGGTAGAGCGTGTGTTCAGCGCCCACACGGATGGCGCACCCCTCGTGATAGATGAGCACACGCTCCAGTACACGTCTGAGCCTGACTACGTGGGCAAGGACGCGATCACGTTCCAGGTGACAGACGGCTTGACGGTCGACGATCCGGCGGGTGTCACGGCTACGCTCACCCTTCCGCTCATCGTCAGGCCCGCGGGGAACGTCGCACCGACCATCCGCAATTCGACCGTGGAGGCAGTGGCGGGCGGCAAGCCTGTCGTTGTGGATCTCGTCAAGTTGTCGGACGACGCCAATGTCGAAGATTTCGCCGGCTTGCGGTGGGCCGTGGGGAAGGATCTTCCCAACGGTTTCAAGGCTGCCGTGACGGCAGGAGAGCTCTCGATCACAGTGGACGATTCCGTCGCTGACGCGACCTTGTGGGACGTCCCCGTGACGGTCTCCGATGGCCAGGCGGATCCCGCCGAAGGCCTCATACGGGTGACGGTCCGCGCGATCGAGCTATCTGACGAGGGAGCAACGTCATCTGAGGACGTGCCCTCGGAGCTTCCCTTCGCGGTTGACGACACGGTGGCCGACGGCAAGGCTGGCGAGCCAGTCACTGTGAAGGTACTGGCGAACGACTTCAACCCTTACGGCGCTGCGAGCCCCCTGACAATTGTGAGCACGTCGCTCGAATCGGGAGTGGGCGGAGCGAACGGCGGGAGTGACCCCCAGGTAGTGATCTCCGGGGACGCCATTGTAATTACCCCATCGTCGAGCTTCGCAGGGACCATGATCGTGCGATACACGGTCCAGGATGCCTCGGGCGATCAGTCGCGTCGATCGAGCGCGCGGGTGTTCGTCACCGTCGTGAAGGCCCCAGATGCGCCGCAGAAGCCCACGCTCAAGGCGGTCGAGGACTCTCGCGTCGTGCTCGAATGGGTGGAACCCCCTAACAACGGATCGCCGATCGATTCGTACACTGTCACGTCCGACCAAGGAACCACCGCCACGTGCACGTCGACGATCTGCACCATCGAGGGATTGACCAACGACGTCCAGTACCGCTTCACCGTGGTGGCGCACAACGCGGTGGGGACCTCAAGCCCCTCACCCGCTTCTGATGTGGCGCGCCCCGACATTCACCCCGATCAGCCGCAGGCTCCTTCCCTCACCTTTGGCGACAGGTCGTTGCAGGTCGACTGGATCCCGGCGACCACCAAGGGGTCTGCTGTGCGCTCGTACACGCTCGAGATCTCGCCTGCGCCACCGAGCGGCGCGCAGAAGGCGAATCTCACCGGCACCCACGTCGAGTGGACGGGGCTTGAGAACGGCGTCGCATACCAAGTGCGCATCCAGGCGTACAACGATGCCGTGGAGCCGTCGACGTGGAGCGATTACTCGGGCAACGAGATCCCTGCTGGCCCCCCGGAGCAGGTAGCTAAGCCCACAACGTCTCGGCTCACGCCCGTGGGAAACCGTGCTCAGATTGCCGTCGCGTGGGAGATTCCGTCTGGAAACGGAGATCCAGTGAGTTCCTTCACGGTGAACGCCCGCGTTGGCGGGTCTGTGGCCGCGACGCAAACGGTGAGTGGGACCACCACGACCGTGCCGTTCCAACTTGACCCCTCATCGAGCGACTACACCTTCACCGTTGTGGCCACCAATAAGGCGGGTGCCTCCGACGTGAGTCCCGCCTCGGACCCCAGACGAGCCTTCGTGGCGCCCGGAGCCCCTACCGGCGTGGCGGCAACCCCTGAGGACCGCGCCATCGTGGTGACGTTCGCGGCAGGGCCAGCGAATGGCGCTGACGCAGCGTGGATCACCTACCAATACGAGCTCAACGGCAATGGAGCGTGGGCCGCGTTGCCTGGCAACCGACGCATCACGGGCTTGAGCAACGGCTCGTCGTACACCGTGAAGTTACGTGCAACGACAACGGCCGACGGCGCCGCCTACACGGGCAACGCATCGTCTGCTTCAGCCGCTCAGGTACCGTTCGGGCCGATCGGTGCGCCAGGGATATCCTCGACGAGGGGCAGCGGCGGCGTAACGTTTGGCATTACCGCGCCGGCCACGAACGGTCGGCCGATCACGCTGATCGAGTACCGAACTCAGTCGGGAGCCGCGGCATGGTCCTCCTGGGCGAGCACTGGGTACGTGTCAGGCACTCACAACGTCTGGGTGAATGTCGGAGGTCCTGGCATCACAGCGAACATCGAGGTGAGGGTCACAGCTCAAGACACCCCTGTCCAAAGCACCAGGAGTGCGTCGAACCGATCGAACGACAGGTCCTCATGGATTACGAAGGGCACGAGCGTCGCCTGCGGAAGTGCTACATGCCAAAGGCTGGTGGTCAACTGGGCTGAGTTCCAGCCAGGCACGTACTCGGGTCAATGCAAGTTCGACAGGCACCAAGGCGCGGGCACCCAGACGATCGGGTCATATACCTACTCGTTGACTGCCGGCACGGGCCCAGGGTCCAAGGAGATGCTGTGCTACATCAACTACCCCGGTGCCTCCGTGTGGTTCCAGTTCAATTCGGGGCCAGGCGCCCCGTTCAGCACGTCTCAACTCACCTGGTAACACGTCGTCCAATTCAGGAGGAACTGCAGTGTCAATGACACCCGAGCAAGCCGCATGGTTTGCCGACACATTCGGCAAGATCGCCGACAACATCGGCCAGGCTGTGATTGGCAAGGATCAGGTCATTCGCTTGGTGCTTGCCTCGATGTTTGCCGAGGGCCACGTGTTGCTTGAGGATGCACCAGGCACTGGCAAGACGATGCTTGCCAAGGCACTGGGCGCGACGATCGAGGGAACGCACAACCGCATTCAATTCACCCCCGACCTGCTTCCGTCAGACGTCACGGGAATCACCGTGTGGAACGAGCGCAGTCGCGAGTTCGAGTTCCACCGGGGGCCGATCTTCGCGTCTATCGTGCTGGCAGACGAGATCAACCGCGCATCCCCCAAGACGCAGTCAGCGCTTCTCGAGGTGATGGAAGAGTCGCGGATCACCGTCGACGGCACGACCCACTCGGTGGGCAGGCCCTTCCTTGTCATCGCAACGCAGAACCCGATCGAGCAAGCCGGAACCTACAAGCTGCCAGAGGCTCAACTCGACCGGTTCCTTCTCAAGACGACTATCGGCTACCCCGATCTCGCTCAGACGGCCTTGCTGTTACGAGACGCGGCGTCTCGCGATCGATCCGCGGCGCTGTCACCCGTCATCACGACCAAGGCTGTGGCCGACATGATCGACCTTGCCGCGACGGTTCATACCGACGACGCTGTGCTGCACTACGCCGCGGCCTTGGCCGAGAACACGCGCAAGGCGCCGGAGACGCTTCTGGGTGTTTCAGTGCGTGGAGCTCTCGCTATGGTGCGCGTGGCCAAGGTGTGGGCCGCGACGTCGGGAAGGCACTTCATCACCCCTGATGACATCAAGTTGCTCGCCCCTTACGTGTGGACCCACCGCATCGTGCTCGATGCCGAGGCGGAGTTCGAGGGGGCAACAGCGGCCCTGGTCATTGAGCGCACACTTGCCGAGGTAGCTGCACCGCAGTCGAGGCGCTAAGAGTGAGTCAAGAACGCGAGCCACTAGGCGCGACGCTGCGGCGGCGCGTCTCACTTGCGTTCCGTCCGCTCATGGAGTGGTGGGCCGAGGTGGCATTGCCGTTCGCCGCGCCACTGACCCGGCCTGTGCTGCGGGTGTTGGGGTGGGGAACGGCGCTGGGCTGGGGCATCATCCTCGCGGCGGCGTTTGCGGCAATGGCGGGCGCTCGCTTGAATTGGCGCGAAATGTCGACGGCGGCTGCCGTGGGCGGCGTGCTGACGCTTGTGTGTGCAGGGTTCCTGATGGGAAGGACGGCGTACAACGCCAAGCTCGATCTTGGTCGTACGAGGGTCGTGGTGGGCGAGCGCGCAGTTGGCGCGCTCAAACTTGTCAATCCTGGCCGAAGGGCGTTGCTCCCATCTCGGGTTGAGCTCCCGGTGGGCAAGGGTCAGGCCATTTTTGCTATCCCTCGCCTTGCGGGAGGCGCTGAACATGAAGAGCTGTTTGCCATCCCGACGCACCGGCGCGCGATCCTGGCCGTAGGCCCCATTCGTGCTGTGCGCGGCGACCCCTTGGGTCTCTTGGCGCGCGTGGTGACGTGGTCCCGGCCGGTGGACCTCTTCGTGCACCCGCGCACGGTTCCCATGGATGGGTCCTCATCTGGGTTTCTCCAGGACCTCGAGGGTCTACCAACCAAGGATCTTTCGAGCTCGGACATCTCATTCCACGCGTTGCGCGAGTACCGTCCAGGAGACGACAGGCGCCACATCCACTGGAAGTCGACGGCCAAGACCGGTGCGCTCATGGTGCGCCAATATGAAGAGACCCGCAGGTCCCACCTTGCTATCGCGCTGTCGATGAATCGCACCGAATTCCACTCGCAAGACGAGTTGGAACTTGGGGTCAGCGTGGCCGGGTCTCTTGGGCTACAGGCTCTCAAGGAGGACAGACAACTGTCCGTCCTGGTGCAAGGCACGACGTTGCCGACGCGCGCGGGAAAGCCCTTCCTTGACTCCCTCTCGGGGCTCGACTTCACCGAACCTCGCAAGGGCTCATTGGTTGAGCTAGCGCTAGCCACAAGCGCAACAGTCCCTGACGCTTCCGTTGTGGTTCTCCTATGCGGATCGTTTGTGACGCCCCAGGAGGTACGCCGCGCGGCGAGTCACGTGGCGTCGGGTGTGAAGGTGGTCGCGGTCTTTTGCACGCCGGGCGCTGTGGTCACGCGGCGCACCATCGGCGACACCATTGTGTTGACCCTGGGGTCGCTTGACGACCTCGCGAGTGCCATGCGAAGGGTCATCGCATGAACGCCGGCTTGCGAAAGGCTCTCGATCTGTTCGTGATCTCCGTGCTACTCGGAGTGGGTGTCGTGGGGTTCGCCCCGCTTTACGTGGGAACCTCATGGCTGACCGCCACAGCAGGCGCCGTCGTGATTGGACTTGGACTCGCCGTCGCGGCCCACTACGGTCGCTGGCCGGTGGCCTTCCAGGGGCTAGCAGTTGTCGTTGCGTACTTCTTGGCGGGCGGGCCGTTGATCTTTGCCTCGACGACGGTGTCCGGGGTTCTTCCCACTGGGGAAACACTTCGCGCCCTCGCGCGCGGAGTGGTGACATCCTGGAAGGCATTGCTGACAGTTCAGGTCCCCGCTGACGGAGTCGGCCTGGTCTTGCTGGTGCCCTTCATGACGGCATTGGTATGTAGCGTCCTCGCAGGTGCACTCGCGCTTCGCGCAAAGGCACCAGCCTGGGCGCTCCTTCCCGCGACCACGGTGCTGGTGGTCTCTATCAGTTTTGGTACATATCAGGCCGTCGCTCCGACCGCGCAAGCCCTCGTCTTCGCAGGGGTGGCCATCGCGTGGCTTGCCTTTCGAGGTTCTCAGCGTGCTCGCATTACAGTTGAGGGCCGCGGTCGTGCGGCGGGTGTCAGGCGGTTACTTACCGCGGCCGGTGTGCTCGCGGCCTCCCTCGTCGGTGGCATGTGGCTGGGAGACATCGTGGCGCAACCCGATGGGCGCGTCGTGCTGCGGGACGACGTTGTGCCGCCGCTCGAGCTCCACTCGTACGCGAGCCCGCTTCAGTCGTACCGGAAGTGGGTGCGTGACTACGAGGACACCACACTCCTCACCGTAGAAGGCGCACCTCAAGATGCGCGGGTTCGGCTTGCCACGCTCGACTCGTACAACGGGGTCGTCTACGCGGTCACGGGCGACGGAAGCTCGGTGGCAGGGTCCTTCGAGAAAGTCGGGGAGGCGATTCCCACTGCCGTCGAGGGCACGAGTGAAACCGTGACAGTGACGATCGGGGCGCTCACGGGGGTGTGGGTGCCGACGGTGGGTGAGGTTCACACACTCACTTTTGATGGTCCTGGGGCGGGGCCAAGCGCCAAGTCGCTCCACTACAACAGGACGACACGGACCGCCGTGGCCACCACGGGGATTTCAGAGGGCACCACCTATACGATGTCGGTCGTGGTGCCCCTATCGCCAACGGATGAGCAATTCACGGGGGCGACCTTTGCCTCCTTGCCGTTGCCACACGCGGTGGGCATTCCCGATGGACTGCGCGGCATGGCCGCCGACGCTATAGGCGCCGCGGCGACGCCCCATGAGCGAGTTGACGCACTGGTGACGATGCTCGCGGGATCCGGCTACTTTAGCCATGGCCTCGAGGGGGAGACGCCCTCGCGTTCCGGCCACGGATCGGAGCGCATCGCCGAACTTGTGGGATCTGATCAGATGATCGGCGACGACGAACAGTACGCCGTCGCCTTCGCACTCATGGCTCACGAATTGGGTATCCCGGCCCGCGTGGTGTTGGGATTTGTTGCGCCCGAGGGAGCCACGGGAACCTGGAACATCACTGGAGCGGATGTCCACGTCTGGGCCGAGGTGGCGTATGACGAGCTCGGATGGGTTCCAGTGATGCCCGTTCCCGAGGCGGATCGCACTCCTGTCGACCAGGAGATCCCTCCCCAGCGCGAGCCGAAGCCGCAAGTGCTCCAACCTCCTCCTCCGCCGCAGGAACCAGCGGAGACCCCACCCGCGGTCCCCGTCGACGACGAGGTCATTGACGACACGCCAGATCTCCTTGCCACTGTCGCGCACATTGCCGCGATCGTGGGCGCTGGGCTGGGGATATTCCTGATTCTTGCCGGGCCCGCGCTTGGCATTCTCATCGCAAAGTCCCGCAGAAGGCGCCGTCGCCGCAAGGCGAGCGCGGTGATCGACCGGTTTGCCGGCGGGTGGAACGAAGTGGCCGACACGGCAGCCGACTACGGGGTCATACTCCCGCCTCCTGCCACGCGCGTCGAAAAGGGCAAGCTCGTAGATGCGGCCTTGGATCACGCCGGCACCCTCACCTTGGCTCACCGCGCGGATCACCATATTTGGGGGCCCGACGGAGCCGATGCCGATGCCGCCGCGGATTACTGGACCGACGTAAGTGCGGCAATCGCTGCGATCCACAAGCACAAGCCGCGGGGAAAGCGCGTCGCCGCGAAACTCAGCCTACGGTCCTTGGTGCGGACCCAGACCCGCGTACGAAATGAGCGGCAATGACTGACGAGCCCATTATCGAGGTGCCCGGATACGCCCCATCCGAGCCTGAGCCCCAGAGCGCACAGCGTGCTGGCTTCCTGATAGACGCGGTGCCCTTCTCGCGACAGGAAGAGTCAGCTCCCGCGCCGATTCCAGCTCGCGCTGCGGGTTTCATCGATAGTGTTCCTGTGGCGTCCACCAGGTTGCGGTCTGACGCGGAGGGGGCTGCTCTTGCACATATTGACGCCGCTCCCAAGGCGACGCCCGCGCAGATCCCGGTTCCCGACGTTGTGAACCCGCAGCCAGCAGCGACGCCCCCGCAGACTCCGGTCCCCGACATCGTGAACCCGCTTCCGGTGGCGACCCCTGGTGCCGGGCCGGCCTGGGCGAACGAGCCCACCACGCCCGTCACTCCTGGCGCACCGAAGACGCCGGAGCCTGGCGACGATCCGTTCGCCGAGTGGCGCGCAGCCCCAACTCCGGAGGCACCCGCTCCCCCCGCGCTGGGAGACATCGACGACGTTGACGTCACCAGACGTGTGGAGCAGAGGCTCCCCACCGTGACGCTTACGTGGGACGACGGCACGGCGACGTACGTGACGGCCCCCACGCTCGTGGGTCGTAACCCCACGCCTACTGGTTCGGACGTCGTGGTCGCCATCGCCGACGCCACGCTGTCCCTGTCAAAGACCCACGCACGGCTCACCGCGTCGCCTCCGTCCATCGAGGACCTTGACTCGACGAACGGAGTCGGCATCGAGCGCGCAGGGAACCGCGTCGATCTTCCCCCGCGCCAGGCGACGAGCCTCGCCGCGGGCGATGTCCTGTATTTCGGAAACCGCCGAGCCGTAGTGGAGGTCGTCGCATGACGAGCACCGTGCCCATCGCCCCCATCCTTGTTGCCGTGGGGGCGGCGACGGACTCGGGGCGCAAGAGAGACCACAACGAAGACGCGCTCTTGCGTTCGGAACCTCTGTTTCTTGTGGCCGATGGTATGGGGGGCTACGAGGCAGGGGAAATTGCCAGCGCCGCGACGCTTGCGGCCTTTGCGCCGCTCGTCGGAACGGCAAGCGTCGGGATCGACGCCATGAGGATTGCCTACACGCAGGCTGGCGCCAACGTCATGGCGATCGCCACGGGCGCCAAGGGCGGCGCAGGGACCACGCTCACTGGGGTAGCCATTGCAGAGAACGATGGCGCGGGGTACTGGCTTGTCATCAACGTGGGCGACTCGCGCACCTATCGGTTCTCTGGCGGAAAGCTTGAGCAGATCAGCGTCGACCACTCGCTCGTCCAGGAGCTCATCGACGCCGGCGAACTATCGCCGGAGCAAGCGCTGACGTACGCCCACCGAAACGTCGTCACGCGGGCCTTGGGCGCGGGCGCCGTGAGCGAGCCTGACTTCTGGATGCTGCCTGCGAACACGGGGGACCGCATGCTCATGTGTTCCGACGGACTCACTGGTGAACTGGGCGACTCTGCCATCTCGGCAATTCTCGCGCACAACGCGAGTCCCCAAGACGCCGCCGACAAGCTCGTGGCTGCCGCTGTCGAGCACGGTGGTAAGGACAATGTGACAGTTGTCATTGTCGACGCGGTTTCCGTCGCAGACTCGAACCTTGATTCTCACGCGGATACAGTTCCGCGCGTGCGGGAGCGCAGCTGACGTGCGGCGCTACGAGCCGGGATCGTGGTTTGCGCTCGCGGGCGAAAGCGCCTTCGCCATCGTGCCGCCATCCGTGGGTGCTGCGTCGTTGAACGACCTCTCCACTGCGCTCGAGGAGGGCACCATCGGCGCCTTCATTGAGGCGCTCGCTCGTGCTACCGGTAGCTCTGTGACAGCTCTGCCCGAATTCGGCGTGGTGGTGTTCGTTGGCGACGAGACGCGCGTGGCAGTGCGGGGGTCCGTGGGAGCTTGCGACGAACTCACCGACGAGGCGCCTGTCACGGGCGTTGGCGTCACCGGGTGGGTCGAGGCGGTGTGGCCCGCCTCCGCCCAGGCACGGCTCGACGCCGGGGGCGCCGATCGAAGCGGTGACGCCGTGGAGTTGTGGATCGGCACCGGTGCTGTGCTGGCTCGCTCGCTGCGCGTGGGGCACGGCGCCGGCTCGCTAGAGCCGCGCTCGCCACGGACGACGGCACTGACTCAAGTAACTCCCATCGTCCCCACGCCAGCGCCAGCGCCCTCGCGCGTTGCCGATGCCCCGCCCCCTCCCGCGCCACTGCCTCCCGCGCCACTGCCTCCCGCGCCACTGCCTCCCACACCACTGCCTCCCACACCACTGCCTCCCGCTCCAGTAGCAGACGACGCGGCCATCCAGCCCCCGCAAGCCTCGCAGTTGGAGGAGGTCGCCGACGCAGGAGCGACCATCCCCGCTCCCATCGACGAAGCCGACCGGCCGGTTGCTGGCGCCGATGACGACGGTGACTTTGGAGTGTGGGGGGCGACAGTGGCAGGGATTCCAGGCGCCGCCGGACTTATTGACTCCGTGCCAACCGCGGCTGAGCAACCTCCCGCGGCCGTTGCGCCTAGCGCGGTGGCCTCCGACCCCAGGGATCAGCGAATCGACTCCTTGGTGGACGTTCCACAAGCCAGCGCGCAGCAAGACGTGCTTGGCGACCACGATGGCGCCACCATTTCGGTTGCCGCGTTGCGCGAGATGCACGCCGACTCATCGACGCCGACGTTCTCAAGCGTGGAGGACTTAGCGCTCGAGCGTCGTGGGCGCGTCGTCGTGTCCACGGGTGCAGTCGTGACCCTTGACCGCAATGTCATCATCGGGCGCACCCCCAAGGCGACCAGGATCACGGGCGAGATGCCGCACTTGGTTGCGGTCCCGAGCCCGCAGCAGGACATCTCACGCAACCACCTCGAGATTCGGGTCACTGACACGGTTGTGGTGGCAGTCGACCTTGATACCACCAACGGTTCGGTGCTCCATCGTCAGGGCGCCGAACCGATGCGCCTTCATCCAGGGGAACTGACCGTCGTGGTATCCGGTGATGCCATCGACCTTGGCGACGGCGTGACCATCACCTTTGAGGAACTCCCATGAGCCAGCACCGCGCGCCTTCGCCCCCACCGCTGATCCCCGGCTTCGACTATGTCCAGTTGCTCGGCTCTGGGGGATTTGCGGACGTCTTCCTGTTCCAGCAGAACATGCCGCGACGGCGAGTCGCGGTCAAGGTGCTGCTCACGGACGCCGTGTCCGACGGTGGTGCGGATAGTTTCACCACCGAGGCCAACCTCATGGCGCAGCTGTCGACGCATCCAGCCATCGTGTCGATCTACGAGGCAGGCATCTCGACAGATGGACGCCCCTATCTGGTGATGGAGTACTGCTCCAAGCCCAATTTGCAGTCAAGATATCGACGTCAGCGACTGAGCGTTGCCGAGGCCCTTCGCATCGGCATTCAGGTGGCAGGCGCAGCCGAGACGGCCCACAGGGCTGGAATTCTCCACCGTGACATCAAGCCGGCAAACATCCTGGTCACGGAGTATGGCAGGCCAGCTCTGACCGACTTTGGCATCGCAGGAACCACCACGGATACGTCCGAGTCAGCGGGAATGTCCATCCCGTGGTCGCCCCCCGAGTCGTTTGCGGCGGGCTCTCCCTCGTCGCCCGCGACCGACGTGTACGCGCTCGCCGCGACGGTCTATACCCTTCTCGCTGGGCGTTCGCCCTTCGAGAAGCCGGGTGGCAAGAATGGCGCCACGGACCTCATTGACCGGATTCAGCGCGAGCCTCTCCCCACGCTCGAGCGAGCCGACGTCCCCGATTCTTTGTATCGAGTTCTCGCCACCGCGATGGCCAAGAATCCGGCGCAACGCTATAGGGCTGCGCTCGAGTTCGCGTGGGCCCTCCAGAAGGTCCAAGTTGAGCTCGCGATGTCCGTCACGGCCGTCGACGTGATCGACGATTCCGCCGATGACGGCGAGGCAGAAGACGATGACGACGGCAGGACGCGCGTCAGGTCCATCGTGTCCATCGACCCAGGCGGCGACGGTACGGCGCCCCTCGCCGATTTGCCTTTCTCGACGACGGACGCGACGGTCTTGCGGGAGATCGACGCCTCGACGGGTGCACCCGTCGCTGCCGACGCGACCATCGCGCGCCACGCACCGGTTCAGGCGAGCGAGCACACCGTCGCGAGGCGGCCCGAGGCGCGCTTTGTGGCGCCGGAGCCCTCCACCGAGTTCACACAGGCGCGCCCGCGTGCGGCAGAAGAGGTAGTGGCAGCCCCGCAGCCTGCTCATCGCTCCCGTAAGGGTCGTCTTGCGGCAGTCATCGTGGCGGGTGTCGTCGTCCTCGGGGGGACGGGATATGCGTTGACGCTTGGCAAGGACGCCGCAGCCAACCCCGTGGAGCCGACGAACGATGTACAACCCGTTGACGACGTCGTTGTTCCGCGCCAGGTCTCGGCTGTGGAGGACGTGGCCGGGGTAATTGCTGGCGACACCGCGACCTTCACGTGGACCAATCCCGACGCGCAAGAAGGAGACCTCTACTTGTGGGGTGTCCAGGTGGCTGGCGAGGCGCGTGAACTCCAATCGAAGGCTGACGCCACCGTCGAACTCCCCTTTGTCGGGGACGAGCTGTGTGTCGAGGTGTACCTGCGGCGCGCGGACGGGCGAACTTCTGCCGAACCGGGCGTGGGGTGTGTGCCGTGACCCCCGCTGCAGAGTCCGAGCGTTCCGACCGCATCACGGTCGAGTTTGCGTCGGAATACTTTCACTTCTACCCGGGCGACGGCACCTTTACGGTGGGTCGCGAGGGCACCATCGCAATCGATGACAACCCCTTTTTGCACCGCCACTTCTTGCGTATCTCCAGGGGAGAGGGCATGTGGTGGATCGTCAACGTTGGTACTCGCCTTGCCGCCACGGTGACGGATGGTGCGGGCCGCCTCCAGGCTTGGCTATCTCCGGGTGCGCGTCTGCCGATTGTGTTCAAGAGCACCGAAGTGATCTTTACCGCAGGGCCCACAACGTACGAGTTCACGGTCTACGTGGACGCGCCCGCGTTTGCCGATCTCGCGCTCACCAGCACGGACGTTGGCGCGACGACGGTGGGTGCCATTGCGCTGACAGCGAGCCAACACCTCTTGTTGTTGGCGCTCGCAGAGCCGATGCTGCGGCGCGAAGGCGCGGCGATGTCGGAAATCTCTTCGAGCGCCAAGGCCGCCGAGCGGCTGGGCTGGACGGTGACGCGCTTCAACCGCAAACTCGACAACGTATGCGACAAGCTCGACAAGGTTGGGGTCCCAGGACTCCGTGGCGGGCGTGCTGGGTACGCAACCAACAGGAGAGTACGTCTGGTCGAACACGCCCTTGCGGCACGGCTTGTTTCCAGGGTTGACCTGCCGCTCCTGGACGTGGCACACGATGACAACGAAAACGACGGAGATCAGATCTCCACAAGGGAAACGGGCACATGGGCCTCAAGCTGAGTCTGACGTCGGGCAATGGAAAAGACACGATGCTGTCGGTGGTGACTGCCCCTGACGCCACTGTGGGTGAGTTCGCAGAGCAGGTGTTCCGTTCCGACCCTGCTCGCAAGGGGGCTCCCTTGCCCGCCGACCCCACCATCGTGGTGACGGCGTTGTCCATGGGGCCAGATACCGCCGCGCGGGCGGTGGCGAGTGACACGGATCTCGCCTCGTCTGGCATCCGCTCGGGAGACCATATTGAGATTGTGCCCTCGGCAAACGCCGCACGTGCAGACGCGAGCGAGGCCGCCGCGACTGTGACAATCGTTGCGGGTGCCGACGTGGGCGCAACCTTCTCCTTGCGCGTGGGTTCGCATGTGATTGGGCGGGATGCCGACGTGTCTGTTCGCCTGAGCGACCCCCTCGCGTCTAAGCGCCACGCGCGCATCATTGTGGGCGACTCCATCGAAGTGGTCGACATGGGCTCCACCAACGGCGTCATGCTGGACGACGTGTTCGTGACCCGCGCCACGCTGGTGCAGTCCGATCGCATCATCATCGGAGATACGGCGCTCGAGATATCGCGCACAGCGGCCATTCAGCGCAGCGTGCCCACGACGTCCACGGTGCCGTTCACGCGGTCGCCCAGGGTGGTGCCGCCACTTCCCGACGACGAGATCGCACTTCCCGATCCGCCCACCAAGCCCCAGCAACGGCCATTCCCGCGCATGGCTCTCATCGCGCCCATCGTTCTTGGGCTTGCCATGTTCGTCATCACGAAGCGTCCGTCGTCCCTCATCTTTGTAGCGATGAGCCCGCTCATGATGATTGGTGGATACGTCGACAACCGCTTTGTTCAGGGCAAACAACTCAAGGTCAAGAGCGAGGAATTTGCTGGGGCCAGTGACCTTGCGGAAGGCGAGCTGACGCGGGCCCAGGCAACCGAGCGCAAAGCCCGCATCGCGCGCTTCCCGTCGCTTAGCGACGTCATCGAAGCGGTTCGGAACGGTCAGTCGCCACTGTGGGCGCGCAGGCCCGAGCACCAGGAGTTCCTCGAGGTGAGGCTTGGCCTTGGCACGGTGCCGAGTTCCATGAAGCTCACAATGCCGTCGCTCAAAGACACTTTCGCGGATATGTGGGAAAGGGTTACGTCCCTCAAGGACCGCTTCACGACGATCAGCGATGTCCCTGTCACCGTCAGCCTCCGAGTGTCGGGCGGTCTGGGCATCGCTGGTCCCGATGAAGCAGCCAACGCGGTGGCCAGGGCCGCCGTGCTGCAAATTGTGGGGATGCATTCGCCTATGGAGTGTGTCCTGACGGGGTTCGTACCGCCGAGCGCAGCGAACGAGTGGCGCTGGCTCGATTGGCTACCCCACACCTCCTCTCCCGTGTCCCCTGTGGGCGGAGACCACGTCGTTTCGACGCGCGCTGGCTCGCAACGTCTGCTGACTTTGCTCGAAGAGTTGGTCGCGCAGCGTGCTGGCCGCGATATCGGCAACCTTGTGCCTGGCCCTCGCGGGGAAGAGAAGACTGAGCGCACCGATGAGGCCGTCCCCGTGACGCCTTCGGTGGTCGTCGTTGTGCACGACGGGTCACCCGCGGACCGTAGGCGCCTCGTGCGTTTGGCGGAGAAGGGCCCCGATGTCAACGTGCATGTGGTCTGGATCGCACAAGACCACAGCTCTTTGCCCGCGGCGTGCCGCAGCTACGTGACGCTAGAAGACACGGGGCCAGGCACTGTGGGGCACGTACGACGAGGCGGCTCGGATTCGCCTGTCGTTTTCGAGACTCTCACAGTGGCCGAGGCCTCCGAGGTCGCGCGGCGCATGTCATGTATCGAGGACGCCGGGGTTGTCATGGATGACACAGCCGACGTGCCGGCATCGGTGTCATATCTTGAGCTCCACGGATTCGAGACGCTCGACCCTGGCCATCACGAGCAGAGGTGGAAGCGTGACGCCACGCAGACTCCCGGCACGAAGAGGCCGTTCGCTCTGCGAGCCCTTGTGGGGCATGCGGGTGATGAGCCCTTTTACCTGGACCTCAAGACACAAGGTCCGCACGCGCTCGTTGGCGGTACTACCGGTGCGGGCAAGTCCGAGTTTCTCCAATCATGGATTTTGGGACTCGCTGCCGCGTACTCGCCTGATCGAGTCACTTTCCTCTACGTCGACTACAAGGGCGGGTCTGCGTTCGCTGATTGTGTCCAGCTTCCCCATTCTGTGGGCCTGGTCACCGACCTCACGCCCCAGCTCGTCGATCGCGCGCTGACGTCGCTACGGGCCGACCTGCATTTCCGCGAACGGCTCCTTGCCGCGAAGGGAGCCAAAGACTTGGAGACGCTCGATAAGAGCGGCGACCCTGAGACGCCCCCAAGCCTCGTCATCGTCATCGATGAGTTTGCCGCACTCGCGCAAGAGGTGCCCGACTTTGTCGATGGCGTCGTTGATATCGCGCAACGAGGCAGGTCGCTAGGCCTCCACCTGATCATGGCAACGCAACGGCCCGCGGGCGTCATCAAGGACAACCTGCGCGCGAACACCAACTTGCGCATCGCGCTACGGATGGCAGACGAGGCGGATTCTTCAGACATCCTCGGCGTGCCGACGGCGGCCCATGTGGATCCGGGTCTGCCAGGCAGGGGCATGGCGCGTACGGGGCCAGGGCGCCTTGCTACGTTCCAATCGGCCTACGCGGGCTCACACACTGTGCAGGGTGGTGGCCGAGCCAGCATCAGTATTCGGGAGCTTGCGCTGGGGGCAGGCGCAGCGTGGGAACTTCCCGACGAGGCTCGTCCGGTTGTCGTCGACGGTGAACCCGATGCTGCGCGCGTCGTGGCGGCGCTTGTTGGGGCAGCAAAGCTTCTTGGTACCGCGCCGCCTAGGCGTCCCTGGCTCGACGAACTCCCCCTGACCATCGACGTTGCGGAGCTTGCACGGCGCGCGGGCGGGTCGTCTGGCGCGGCGTTTGGGCTCGTTGACAATCCGGCTCGGCAGGCACAATTCGTCGCCACCTTCGACCCGGATCAGGACGGCAATCTGGTCATCATGGGAGGCTCGGGTGCCGGCAAGTCGACGGCGCTGCGGAGTATCGCAGTGGGTGCCACGCTGTCGCGCGAACTCGCGCCGGTCCATCTGTACGGTCTTGATGCGGCCAGTGGTGGTCTGGATATGCTGCGTCCTCTGCCGCACACCGCGGACGTCGTGGACGTCGATGACCTCGAGCGGGTGGGCCGCATGATGAAACGGCTTGTCGACACTGTGCGCGAGCGCTCCGGGCTCTTCACGGCCGCTCGGGCGTCGAGCCTGACCGAGTATCGCAAGAGTTCGGGTGAACGAGGTCTGCCTCGGCTCCTCTTGCTCGTTGATGGCTACGGAAGCTTCCAGACCGCGTACATGAACGAGCTCGGAAGGCAGCAGATCTTCGGTGACTTCCAAGAGGTTCTGGCTGAAGGCCGTGCGGTAGGCGTGCACGTGGTGCTGTCGGCCGACCGGGTAGGGGCCTTGCATACGTCGATCCAGGCGCTCGTGCCACGGACAGTGGTCTTGCGGCTCAATGATGAAAACCAATACGGGATGTTGGGTCTCCGCAAGACGGGCCTCACTCCACAATCGCCGGCCGGTCGCGGTGTTGACGTCGCGACGCGGCTCGAGATGCAGATCGGGGTGCTCGGGGGTGCGGCGCGCATCGACGAGCAAGCGAAAGCCATTGAGAACCTGGCTGCAAAGATTCCCGATCGGCCGGAGTGGCACGCGGAGCCCATCCCACGTATGCCAGCACTCGTGAAGGCATCGGAACTGCCGGCCGTTGTTGGGGACTTGCCCGTTCTTGGTATCGACGGAATCACGCTTGAACCCCGCGGCTTCGATCTCGACAGGCCGATCATGATTGCGGGCCAGGCCGGAACCGGAAGGACCACGGCGTTGGCATGGCTCGCGACGTCAATCTCCCGCGCCTATCCAAAGAGGCGCATCGTGCACTTGACTCAACGTCGCACAAGCATCGGTGACCTTGACGCGTGGAACGCGTCCTTCACCGGGGCATCGGCGGGTGAGGCCTTTCTCGCCGCGTGGGGAAGTGAACTCGAAAAGTCCGCCGAGGGGGATGACCAGATCATTCTGTGTATCGAGAACGTCCAAGACTTTGGTGCCTCGATGAGCGATGGTGCGCTCGTCCAAGCCATCAAGCAAGCGCGGCGGATGGGGCATCTCCTGATTGGCGAGGCCGATATTCAGGGATGGGTCACGGGTCAGTTGGTGTCGGAGCTCAAGGGTGCCAGACGCGGCCTCCTGCTCGCCCCCGAAGGGGCCGATGCTCAGATGCTGTTTTCCGCTGCCGCTCCCCGGATTAGCAGGGCAGATATGCCTCCTGGGCGAGGGGTGTGGATCGAATCTGGGCGCGTCGCGATGGTGCAGATTCCGTGGGTGGATGGGGACTTTTCCCCAGATTCGGGCGCTCCGCTGGTCAACGCGGCTGAGTCTCGCTAGTTTGTTCATGAGCCGCCATGGGGGTGGCGACGAAAGGGAGAGTAATCATGGCCAACTTGAACGTGACCTACGACGAACTACGCAATGCTGGCAACCAGCTCATCACCGGCAAGACCGACCTTGAGAACCGCCTGATGGAACTCAAGTCATTCATCGACAACCTGGTGACAGAGGGCTTCGTTACCTCGGCATCGTCTGGAGCATTCCAGGAGCAGTACACGTCGTTCACCAACTCCGCCACCACGGCGGTTTCGGCGCTCGAGGGCCTGAGCAACTTCCTCAAGCAAGCGGCCGATGCTCTGCAGCAGACGGACGAGTCGCTCGCAAGCTCGATCCGCGGCCAGTAGCCAGAATTACGTCGACGTCGCGGGTACGCCAATGCGCATCCGCGACGTCGACGGCGTCTGAGGGGAGAGAATCATGGGAGACAGACTTGCAGTGGATCTAGTGGCGCTGGTGAATGCCTCTAGTCAACTCAACACGATCAGTGCGGAGTTCACCGACACGGACACCGTGGTCCACAAGGTCACCGCGTCGATCGGTAGCAAGAATGAAACACACAACTTGCGACACGCCATCGAGAGCGTGGCCAACACGTGGGACGTCCGAAGGGCCGAGTTGCGCGGTGATGTCGACTACCTCTCGCAAATGGCGACTCGTGTCGCCGAAGAACTCGGCGAAGTGGACCAAAGTCTCGCGACTCAATTGACCAACAACGGCTCCGCTCGTGCGAACACGTCGAATTCAACGAGGTACATCTGATGGCCAATGCCACAGCTGTCGAAAACCAGATTGACGGCGACCCCAGCGAGATCCGCTCTCACTCTCGTTACTACGGCCAGATTGCCGATGCCGTGGTCTCGACTATCACCAACCTCCGCACCGTCACAAATACGCTCGAGACGACGAGCGATGCCGTTGCGGCCTTTGCCGAGATCGCGCTTGAGGTAAGCACCAGTCTTGATGAAGTAGACGACCGGTACCGGATCATGGCTGACCAGCTCGCGTATTTTGCCGGCGAGGTGGAACGGCTGCAGGGTGAGTCTGCCCTTGTGCAATCGCAAGCACGGACCGCAGAATCCGATCGAATCCAGGCGGTTTATGCACGGGACAACGCCTATTCCGAGATGATGTGGGCTGACCCTCAGGACCCACGCACCGCCGAAATCGCTCAGGACTACCAGACGTATCGCGGCAGGGTGCATGACCTTGCTGGAACGATCAGTAGCCTCGATGGCCAACTCGAAGCGTTGCTTGACGATTGGCGAGAAATCGCAGACGCGTGCGCCAATGCGATCAATGAGGTCATTGACGGATCGGATCTCAACGATTCGTGGTGGGACAGTTTTGCAAAATGGGTGGAGACGGTGCTCCCTGATATCGAGACCTTCCTTGACATCCTGGCCATCGTCTTGACAATCGCCGCGTTCCTCATGGTGCTCACCGGAGTTGGGGCGGTGCTCGCGCCCGCGCTCTTCGCCATCGCGAGGGGGATTCAGCTTCTCTCCAAGGTCATCATGGTGGTCAAACTCGTCACCACGACGGTGCAGGTCGCGCGCGGCAAGAAGTCGCCGATGGCCTTTCTTCAGATGGGCGTGGATTTCGCCGTCAACAAGATTGGCGGAAAGCTCATCAACGGTGGAGCAGACAAGCTCGGCGGCAAGCTCCTTGCGAAGTACGGTGACGACCTCCTGGCATTCGCCAAGAAACACCCAGGGCTCCCCGACCTCGAGGGCAATCTGTCCAAGATTCAGGCGACCGGCTTTGACGACTGGGTAGTCAAGGTCTTCGAGCCAGCCATGAATTCGACCTCAGGTGACTCTGCCGTCACCAACTTTATGGCCAAGGCAGGCTTGGGTGCCGAGGGCATCGCCGACGGCATCGGCGACGTGGGGAACGCCTTCAAGCACGGTATGGGCACGGTCGCGATGGGCTCTGACGTCATGACAAGCATTGATGTGGCGAGCGAAGCGTTGAAGGGCTTCACCGGGCCCGAGAACGCATTGAGTGGTTTGGCGATGGATGGCTTTGACCTTGTCAAGACCGGCTTTGAGAACGTGACAGGGGTTGACACCTCCCTCGGCAAGCTGGTCTTCCCAAGTGAACCCGTCACCACGCGGCCGTCGTACGACGCAATGGTGGCCAACTGATGGCATGGGTGCTCACCATGGCGGCGCCCGGCAAGTGGCGCACTGTGATGGCGGGGGAAGACCGCGAGGCACAAGTGTCTGCCGCCGTAGACGAGACATTTGAACGTGCCGACCGCGACTCTGCTGCGGTGCAGAAGCATTGGATGAGGCAGCGTCTGGATCGGGCTCTCGACGGAGCGGACGACGCGGGTGGGAGCGTTGTCTCGGTGGCGTTTCCCACGGCGCCAGTGGCGGGTGTGGTGCTTCCGGTGACCGCAACAGTGCTGGGTCTCGAGGTCGAGTCAGACTCGATGGATTCAGCTATGAAGGCTCTCGCGGCGATCGCGGCCGCCGATTCCACTGCAAAGCCGATGTCGACGCCCGCGGGTCTCGTTTTGCGGACCCACAGGACTGCCGACGTCAAGGAGGCGTTCGATGCAGAGGTGGCCGAGGCTCCCGTGTCGCCTGCCGAGCGGGACGCGATCGCCGCCGCCTCATCGTCAATACCGATGTTGAGGGCGCGATATCTCGTGCCCGCCACCGGGGAGAAGCGTTGGCATGCCGTCGCCTTCTCGGCGACTCTCGGAACCGACGAGCCTGGCCTCGTCGATACCTTCCTTGAGCTTTTCGATGCCTTTGCCGAGACCCTTGAATGGAGACAAGACCAGTGAGCACGGACCCATGGGCCTTCGAGGTCAGCACGTTGCAGTGGCTGCCCATCCCGGCACGTTCACAGCGCGTCGAGGCTCTCAACGAACGATGGGTGGATGAGGCCGTAGAGCGCGCGCGCGTGGTGACCGTCTCAGGCGAGGAAGTGGAGTCCGAGTGGAGACCCTTGTTCGCAGCGATGCTCGCGCAGTTCCCCGATTCACAAGGCGCAGTGTTCTTCCCGTTCGGACTCTTCGCTCCACTCCACGTGACCTTCGATACCCGTAGCGCGCAAGACACCCGCGAGGCCCTCTCGCAATGGCTCGATGAAGATCACGCCACGGTCGACTCGCGTACTCTCGACGCGACCGCGCTCGAGGATGCGCGCCTGGTCATGCGGATTGAGGGTGAACACGATGGGCCAGTCTCCTTCGCCGTCGGTCTGTTCGGTGTTGAGCGCGAACTTGGTATCGCCATCACAGCCCGCACGGAGGACCCCGTCGTGGCCGGCCAGTTTGCCGATGCGGGGATTCCGTTGCTTGAGTCCTTTAGACGTGCGGCTTGACATCGGCTGAGCCTGCAGGCACTCCCGCGAAGAACTACCGCCACGTCGAGACCGTGCTATCGCTCAAGAACTGGACGATGGCAAGGAACCTGTCGTACACGGCAGGCTATCTTTCCGTCGCTGGAGGCGTATTCGCCCTTCCCCTGGTGCTGAGTTCACCGGGCTCGGGCGTGCCGCTGATGGTGGTCATCGGGGTCCTCGCCGTCGCGGGCGTCGCGTGGGGTGGCTACTGCCAAGGGCGCTGTAACTCGATCGAACCGGTGTACGTGGGCGCTGAGGGAATGCGGGCATCGCTGCGGGCCGGGACGTGGACCTTTTTTGAGGAGCTGCCATCCGAGCAGGACGGGTGGCGCTGTGGGCCGCTCGCTGACGAGGCGCCCGGCGCGCTTGGTCTTGTCGCGCGGTCTTTGCCAAACAGCTGGGCGGGAGCGGCGCGCCCTGGCCACGTCGGCCCCACTACGTGGCGCGCTGGTGCCGCTCTGACATGGATGCCGCTTGAGGTCGACGTGCCGAGATTGGCATTCATACCCCACGGAATGGATCCGGAGGCCTTGGGAGTCGAGGATGCCGAGGTCGATGTGAGCTCCTTGAAACTCATGAATCGATGGCGCGTCTTTGCGAGTGAAGCAGACTCGGTTGCGGCCGTGATGACTCCCGAGATGGTGACGATACTGAATACTGCGCACCCATTTCCACGGGCGTTCTTCGCCGAGGGGTCGCGCGCGCTTTCGGTCGCGGACGCTCAGGCAGCCAAAGATGGGTTCGCCAGGATGTCAAACGTGCTCCTCGACTTTGCGCTAGCACTCGCGCCGCGAAAGATAGTGGGCGAACGCCTGCCGGAGCGCACCCCCGCTGAACTTGACGAGGCATACACTCGCGCCGCCGTAGGAGAGATCGCCTCGTCGAGCAGGTTCTATTTGCGCATGGGGATGATTGTGCTCGTCTCGATGACTATGGGAGCCTCGGCCCTTCTCGCGTTCGCGATTGGGGCAGGCTTTCTCTCGGAAGACGGCCGCCGCGAATGGCTCAGCGGTCCCGCTCCGGCATATTCGGGGGCATTCGCAGTCGCGGGTGTGGTGTTCGTCCTCGCGTGGCGCGCCATGTCGCGCGCGAGGCGGACCGAGAAAGACTTTGCTCGCCAGGTGGTGGGGGTTGCGCGGTCCAGAGGGTGGGCGCTCATGGCACGTGCGGCCGATCTCGAGACTGGGTGGCGGCGCAAGCCCTTTTCGCGTGTCCAGAGGATGCGCTGGGGCCCAGCGGCGCTGGGCGATCATGCGGGAGGCACCGCGGGCGTCGCGTCCGTTGAAGGCGACATCGGTATTGGCGCATGGGCACCCAGGCTCTTTGCCTCGCGTGTCGCATGGGTCGACACCGGGGTTGAGCTTCCCCACATGGACTTTCTGCGAGAAGGCTTTTCAACCCGCGTGGCGAAGCTGTGTGGAGGCTCCGACCTCGATGTCGAGTCCTATGCCTTCAACGCGACGTGGCGGATCCGGACGGATGATGCCCGCGCGGCGCACGGCCTGCTGCAGCCGACGATGATCGCCTTGCTCACCGACATCGCCGACGAAGGGGTCGCATACCACCTCGACGGCACCAGGGTGGTGATGTGGGATGACGGTCGCAAATCAACGGTTGACCTTGCGCGACGCCTGGAACTCGTAGAACGGTTTGTTGCGGCGCTGCCCGGATTCCTGAAGGCGCCACGCTCGTGACCGGCCGGCGGCCCTGCGCCTAGTTGTCGTCCGGCCTGAGCCACCTAAACGTGCGCACCGCTACTACGAGGCCCACGATAAACCAGACGGTCATCACCACCGCTGTCATCGGGTGCTCCCATGACTGACGGGCCTCGGCGATAGCAAAAGAGTCGGGGAGAAAGACCGAACGCATTCCCTGTGCGAGCCACTTCAGTGGGAAGAACTCGGCGAAGCGTTGGAGTACCCACGGAAGTTGCGTGAACACCACGAACACTCCCGAGGTGAACTGAAGAACCAACACCACAGGCGTGAGAATAGCCGAGGCGGACTTGGCGTTGCGGAGCAAGGACGAGGCGGCAATCCCGAGTGTCGCGGAGGCTGCGGTGCCGAGTAGGAATACCCACACGAACGTGACCCACGGGCCCGCTGTTGTGGGAGGCTCGACACCGTAGAAGGCGGTGCCAATCGCGATGAGGATCGCAATCTGGACCACCGAGACCAAGACGACCTGAGCGAGCTTCCCCGCAAAGTAGGCCGTGGTCGGCACGGGAGTCGCGTGCAGGCGCTTGAGGACGTCTGCGTCACGGTCGATGGCGATGGCGATCGCGAGCGATTGGAAGCCCGTGTTCATAATGCCCGTCGCGATCATGCCCGCCATGAAGTACTGGGCGAATTTCACCCCGGTGTTGCCAAGTTCCTGGCCGCCAAAGATCGAGCCGAACATGACGAGGAAGATCATGGGGAAGGCAAAGATAAAGATCATCTGCTCGCGTGAGCGGAAAAACTCCTTGAGTTCCACCCGCATGCGGTCCGTTGCGATCGACATCCACGAGGGATGAGCCACAGTGGCGGTGGGTGTCATGCGGCGGCCCCTTCAATTGCGGCGGTTCCTGTGTTTTGCCCGATGAGGTCAAGGTAGACATCTTCAAGGGAGGGCTTGATGACCGATAGCTCGGGAATCTCCCCCTGATGCCTCGCCGCAAGTTCCCGGACGAGCGAAGTGGGCGTGGGCGTGGACTCCGAGCGCATCACGCCGTTCTCTTCCCATCGCACGATCGATCCCGAGGCAAGCGCGCGCAGCTTCGACGGGGTATCCAAAGCGATGAGCTTTCCAGCGGCTACGATCCCGATGCGGTCCGCCAGGTGCTCGGCCTCTTCGAGATAGTGGGTGCTGAGCATGATTGTGGTGCCATCACCGCGCAGACCTTCTATAAGACCCCAGAATTGACGGCGGGCCTCTGGATCAAATCCCGTCGTCGGCTCGTCGAGGAACACCAAACGCGGCCGTCCAATCACCGCGAGCGCCACGTCGAGCCGACGTCGCTGCCCGCCAGAAAGCGTCTGCGGTTTGGCGTTTGCCTTCTCGCTGAGACCCACGGCGTCGAGGGTTTCCTCAACGTCGCGCGGGTTCGGGTAGAGCCGCGACGCGTGTGTCAGGGCCTCCCGCGCGCTGAGAAAGCTACGCTCCGAGGTGGACTGGAGCATGATGCCCACCTGGGTGCGCCAATCCCTATCGGCGTGGTGAGGGTCGATTCCGAGCACAGTCACGTCGCCAGAGGTTCGCTTGCGGAACCCCTCGAGGATCTCGATGGTGGTGGTCTTGCCGGCGCCATTTGGTCCGAGGAAGGCGAAGACCTCGGCCTCGGCAATGGTGAGGTCAAGCCCGTCGACGGCGTGCTTATCACCGTAAGTCTTGCGGAGGCCCGCGATGGAAATGGCCGGAGAAGTCATGGGTGCGAGCGTATCGCCGACGCGCTAGGGCTGCACGTCGTCCTGGCGGATGATTGTGGCCGCGTGAAACCCTTAGATGGCCTCGGCGAGTAGGCGTTGGATGCGTGCGACGCCTTCCACGAGGTCGTCGTCGCCCAACGCATAGCTGAGGCGTAAGAAGCCGCTCGGGCCAAACGCCTCACCTGGCACCACGGCTACTTCCGCCTCTTCCAGAATGATGGCGGCGAGGTCGGCGCTCGATCCAATGGTCCTGCCGCGGATTGTCTTGCCGATGAGGCCCTCGACGGACGGGTAGGCATAGAACGCTCCGGTGGGGGTGGGGCACACGACGCCATCGATCTCACGGAGCATGTCGACCATGGTGGTACGCCTGCGGTCAAAGGCCTTTCGCATCAGGTGCACGTCTTCGAGCCCGCCCTCAAGCGCCGCGATGGCAGCGCGCTGTGACACGTTGGCCACGTTGGACGTCAGGTGCGACTGGAAGTTGCTCGCTGCCTTGGTGACGTCGGCTGGCGCGACCATCCATCCCACGCGCCAACCGGTCATGGCGTACGTCTTCGCGACGCCGTTGAGGACGATGGTCTGGTCGGCAAGTTCTGGCACCGCGCGCAGTAGTGGCGTGAACACTGCGTCGTCGTAAGTGAGGTGTTCGTAGATTTCGTCGGTGATGACCCAGATGCCATGTTCGAGCGCCCAGTCACCGATCGCCTTGGTCTGCTCGGGGGAGTACACAGCGCCGGTGGGGTTCGAGGGCGAGCAAAACAGCAGCGCCTTCGTGGCGTCGGTGCGTGCTGCCTCGAGTTGCTCGACGGTGACGAGGTAGCCCTGGTCTACGCCCGCAAAGACCTCGACGGGGACTCCGCCTGCGAGCGTGATTGCCTCGGGATACGTGGTCCAGTACGGAGCGGGGAGCAAGACCTCGTCGCCGGGATCGACGATGGCGGCGAAGGCTTGGAACACGGCCTGCTTGCCCCCGTTTGTGACGATGACCGACGCGGGGTCGATCTCGTACCCGGAGTCCCTGAGCGTCTTGTTCGCGATGGCCTGCTTGAGCTCGGGGAGGCCCGCGGCCGGGGTGTAGCGGTGGTTCTTGGGGTCACGAGCCGCCGCGATGGCGGCCTCCACAATGGCGTCGGGCGTGGGGAAGTCGGGCTCGCCGGCTCCAAAGCCGATGACTGGCCTGCCGGCGGCCTTGAGGGCCTTAGCTTTCGAGTCGACGGCGAGGGTTGCGGAAGGCGCGATGGCGGCGAGGCGGGTGGAGACACGGCGAGAGGGAGCAGTCATGCCACCATTGTTCCACCGCAAGGGCCTCAGGCCTTCACCTCGGTTCGCGTTTGTCCATGCAACCGCGTAGCATGTCACTTCGGCGATTGACAACAGCCATGATGTCGCGTGCCCAAATGTAGATGGTCGGGTGCGTAGCAACGGGTTGATTTTCGGTCTGCTAAACCTACGGGGTGTCACGCACCTCGAAGGGCAGTGGCGCAATTGGTAGCGCATCGGTCTCCAAAACCGACGGTTGTGGGTTCGAGTCCCGCCTGCCCTGCGTATGACGGGCGTGCATGCGCCCCTTAAGCAAAGGACATCTCGGTGAGCGAACCAGTAGTGACGGACGCAGGAGAGAGGGACCCGCGTCACGAGTCGCGCGACAGTCTTGGCTTCTTCGCGCGCATCGCGCTCTTCGTGCGCCAGGTGATCTCGGAGCTCAAGCGTGTGGTGACTCCTACCCGCGCGGAATGGATCAACTACATCTGGGTTGTTCTGGGCTTTGTGGCCGTCATGATGGCTCTGACCTTCTTTATGGATCTCGGATTTACCTCGCTGACCAGCTGGGTCTTCGGCAAATAGCGGGATGAAAGGACTGATGTGACGAACGAAGACGAAAACGTCGTTGACTCGATCGACGAGGAGGCCGCTGAGGCGGCTCCCGTTGACGAAGTGGTGACCGATGAGGTTGCACCCGTTGACGAGGCGGGCTTCGGCGACGCGCCCGTTGACGCCGTCATCGAAAGCGATGACGACACAGTGCCTTCCGACCCCGCAGAAGCGGCCGACGAGGTGCTGACGGCGGATGGTGCCGAAGAAGAAATCACGGTCGAAGACGTCGTGGATGCAGACGACGACGCTCCCCTTGACCCCATGATCGAGTTCCGCGCATCGCTCCTCATGCAAGACGGGGATTGGTATGTCATCCACTCGTACTCTGGTCACGAGAAGCGCGTGAAGCAGGCCATTGAGCACCGCGTCGTGAGCCTCAACATGGAGGACTTCATCTACCAGGTCGAGGTGACCATGGAAGATGTGGTCGAGTACAAGAACGGCCAGAAGAAGACAGTGAACCGCGTGCGGATGCCCGGATATGTCTTGGTACGCATGGAACTCACGGATGAGTCATGGGGTGCGGTGCGTAACACGCCCGGTGTGACCGGATTCGTGGGCCACGCCCACCAGCCTGTGCCGCTCACACCCGAAGAGGTCTACAGCATGCTGGTCCCGCCAGCACCCTCGACTGGCACGGGCGACGACAAGGTCACGTCCAACGGAATGGCCATCGAAATCGACTTCCACGTGGGCGAGGCAATCACCGTGATCGACGGCCCGTTTGCCACACTGCCAGGAAGTATCTCCGAGATCAACGTGGAAGGCCAAAAGCTCCACGTCCTCGTTTCAATCTTCGGCCGGGAGACCCCGGTCGAGTTGTCGTTCGCGCAAGTACAGAAGCTCACGTAGCCCACCGCTCTTGCGAGACTGACACCAAGAGGCGACGCAAGTCGTCACCACTGACACAGAAGGACCCGAAAGACACATGGCACCCCCGAAGAAGAAGAAGGTTGCCGGCCTGATCAAGCTCCAGATCAAGGCCGGGCTCGCAAACCCGGCCCCGCCGGTCGGACCCGCATTGGGTCAGCACGGCGTGAACATCATGGAGTTCTGCAAGGCCTACAACGCGGCAACTGAGTCGCAGCGAGGCAGCATCGTCCCCGTGGAAATCACGGTGTACGAAGACCGCACCTTCACGTTCATCACCAAGACTCCTCCTGCATCGGAGCTTATCAAGTCGGCCGCAGGCGTGGCCAAGGGCTCTGGCGTTCCTCACACCGAGAAGGTTGGCTCGCTGACCGACGCTCAGGTGCGTGAGATCGCCACGATCAAATTGGAAGACCTCAACGCCAACGACATCGACGCCGCTGCGAAGATCATCGCTGGTACTGCCCGTTCCATGGGCATCACGGTCAAGTAAGACCGTTTTCACGGTTTCTCTCCAGTGGGAGGGCCAGCGCGGCCCGCGACCACGACTGCATAGAAAGAAGCAGACATGAAGCGCTCCAAGGCGTACCGCGATTCAGCAATGCTGATCGACGCGGATCAGTTCTACACACCGCTCGAGGCACTTCGCCTCGCGCAGAAGACCTCCTCCAAGAAGACCGACTCGACCATCGACGTCGTCTTCAAGCTGGGTGTCGACCCCCGTCACGCAGACCAGATGGTCCGCTCGACCGTCATCCTGCCAAACGGCACGGGCAAGGTTGCTCGCGTCTTGGTCTTCGCCAATGCCGACAAGGCAGAGGCAGCGATCGCAGCAGGAGCCGACATCGTCGGTGGCGATGAGCTCATCGAAGAGGTGGCCAACGGCCGCCAAGACTTCGACGCAGTAGTTGCCACGCCGGACCTCATGGGCAAGGTGGGTCGACTCGGCCGCGTGCTCGGCCCGCGTGGCCTCATGCCTAACCCCAAGACGGGCACCGTGACCATGGACGTCACCAAGGCCGTCACGGACATCAAGGGCGGAAAGATCGAGTTCCGCGTGGACAAGCACGGCAACCTGCACTCGCTGCTGGGCAAGGCATCGTTCGGCGATGTCAAGCTGCTCGAGAACTACAAGGCCCTGCTCGACGAGGTTCTCCGCTCAAAGCCTTCGGCTTCCAAGGGCCGCTACATCCTGAAGGCGTCGATCTCGGCGACTCAGGGTCCTGGCATCCCGATCGACGCGCTGGCCAAGGCCGACGCTTAAGTCGTACACATGCTGTTCAAAGGCCCGGTTCCTCTTCGAGGGGCCGGGTCTTTGCCATCGGCGCGCATGTGAGTGCGCGCCTTGGTGTTTGCGTCGGCTGATGCGATCCAGTATGCTCATCGAGCCCAAGACCGCCGGTCGTCAGATCCAGGAAACTGGAAATGACGGAAGTTCCGCTTCAGTGGAGACCAGCGTTAGGTGATGTTGACAGCGCCTCGTGCGCACCAACCTTGGGCGGCCACGGCCGCCCTTTCGCGTTGGTGGACCCGATCCGCTTGCCAGCCCCGCCAGCGCGGGGCTTTTCTGTTGTGGGGGCAAGCCCGATCAGGGCATCTGCGGTTACCCACAGGAAGGACAATCATGGCGACGCCAGAAAAGGTGTCCACCGTCAAGACGCTTGCGGACTCGTTCCGTAACGCCTCGGCTGTGTATGTCACCGAGTACCGCGGCTTGTCTGTGCCGCAGCTGAAGCAGCTGCGTAACGGACTCCGCGGCGACGCGACCTTTGTGATCGCGAAGAACACGCTCACGGCGCTCGCGGCCAAGGACGCCGGTGTAGAGGGAATTGACTCCCTCTTCTACGGCCCCACGGCCATCGCATTCGTCACCGGTGACCCGGTGGAGGCTGCGAAGGGATTGCGTGACTTCTCG
>SWCB01002689.1_pt1 | contig 30759 bp, 23 predicted proteins | sample 4692901 | NCBI WGS metagenome assembly SWCB01 (sample SAMN10267276, study PRJNA491770) | bioreactor metagenome | isolation source: DHS bioreactor inoculated with subseafloor sediment | place: Japan: off Shimokita Peninsula | collected 2006-08 | reverse complement strand
CCCAATCCCAATAAAAAATGCAAGTGTTGTATATAAATAAGCACTATCTTCAGAAAATGCTTGATTGAGTGCATCTAAAGCTTTTGGAAATATATCTACAAATGATACATAAATCATCACACCAGCACTTAATCCAAGTGCAAATGATAAGAATTTTGTATTTGATCCTTTTCTAAACGCAAAGAAACTTCCTATACCTGTGGATAGTCCAGCAAATAAGGTGACTAAAAATGCGAGTAATAAATTGTCCATGTTAACCTCCTATAAATTAAGGCATACCTTAATGTATATATAAGTATAACAATAATTGTTGGTGATGTCAATTCAAATGCCATATCTAAATATATACTATATTTATAGCTGTTTTTATGATAAAATAGAACAAATTCATAAGAAATAATAAGAGGTTCATATGGTAGAGATATTCGGATGGCAACATTTACTTTATGTTGCGCTCGTTTTGGGATTTGGATATTTAGGATATATGATGATTTATAAGAGATTGAAGACAGAAGAAGGTCTTTATAAACTGATTCATATATTATCAATCATTTTATTAGTTTTAATCATCTTTAATAGAATAACAGTGGTTATTTTACTTGAAGATGGAAACTGGTTGCGATTTTTACCATACAGCTATTGTGGGATATCGTCACTTGCGATTTCTATAGGGGGACTTATATTTAAAAAAGATCACCCATGGTTTCATGCGACGATCTTTGTAGGATTTGTTGGAGCTACATTAACATTAATCTATCCGGATTTCTTAGTTCAAGATGATTCATTTTTCTTTCTACCAACAATTACTGGTTTACTTCACCATACAGTGATGTTGTTTTTAATTATTGTGATGATAGGTACACAATATGTAAAACCAACCTTAAAGAAGTATTATTTATTACCGATAGGCATTATGGGATACTTAACTATTGGCATCTTTTTAATTGCCAAATTAGGATATCCAAATGCAATGTATATATTTAAACCAGCTTTACCAGGAACAATTTTTGATTTTATTGGTTTTGGGTACTTACTTTTCCCTACACATGCATTATATTTATGGCTTTGGGGCAAGTATAAAGACCGATTACACTTGATAAATATTGACTAATCAATAGAAATATAGTAAAATAATCTTGTATAATCAAATATAATTTAATTGAATTATACACGCGGAGGGGGACTCATGCAAAAAAAACTAAATCAATTTAGAACTTTTTCTTGGATATTAGTAACGGTGGTTTCATTGTTACTCTTATCAGCATGTGCAAACAGAAAGGAAATTAAAATTCAGTTTGAGACCAATGGCGGATCACTCATAGAAGATATTACTTATAGTATCAGTGATCCAGTAGACTTACCTGAACCAACAAAAGAAGGGTATATCTTTTCAGGTTGGTATTTGGATGAAGCGTTAACTGATGTCTTTGATGTAGAAAGTGTGGAAGATGAAGAGATTATCTTATATGCTAAATGGGAAGATGATCATCTAGTCACAATCACTTATAACGCAATGGGTGGGTCATCAGATCAAGTCATTGAATCTATGGACAATCAATTACCGACAATTTATGTACCATTTAAAGATGGCTATCTATTTTCAGGATGGTATTTAGATGAGACTTATGATGAAACTTATATTTATGATGAACCATTAACAGAAGATACTATACTTTATGCTAAATGGGAACTAAGAACAGAAAACATATTAACAGTTTTTTATAGCGATCAAATGATTTATGAATTTAATATTACTGATGGATCGTTACCTGAATTAACACCAACTGTGCCAGAACCATATGCATCAGAAACGGTAGGTTTTTTTAAAGATCCAGAAATGAGACGACCACTATCAACTAGTGAGATGATTACATCATCAACAACCATTTATGCAAGAGTTTCTGACGCATATTATCTATATTATGATCAAATAGAGATTGCTCAACCTGATCAGTATATTTCACAAACTCAAGTTTTAAAAGATGGTGTTGTCTATGAACAAAAAAATCTGATGTATGATAAAGAAACGTTAGAACCAGTCAAATTGTATAGACCATTGACATCTTTTTATGAATTTCCAATAGATTTCAAGATAACAAGTATAGAGTATGTTCATGATGAATTACTTATTGAAACGAATGACGGAAGTCAATATTTTAAAAATTTTCATGACAGTTTTAGACCAAGTGCACTTCGTGACGCTAGAGATCAATTCGATTTACATGATGAAGAAAAGATAGAACATTTCATTGATGTTTTACATGGAGCTGTCATTATTACCACTGAAGGACGAATCTTATATGATGGATATTCGAACATAAATCTATCAATAGAACATTATGATTCAGTAGATATTACAGATGACATATCACTTCAAGAAAATGAAACACTTTTGGCAGATAATATATTTAATGATTTGGGATATGGATTTAAAACCTCTTCAGGTAGAGTTTTTGTTTTAACTAAAGCTTTAGAAGCCTTTGATGTATTTGAAACACTTGATGAAACTAAAGTGTTTACTGAATGTAATCAATTGCTTTCTAGTTCTGATGAAATCATAACACTAATGATTGATGGTAGTTCAATATTTTATATAACTGCTCATGGAAATGTGTATTATCAAAAAGACAGTTCATCAGATTTAATTGATTATCAACTGCTTTTAGAAGATGGTGAAGAAGTTGTTGACTTCTTTGGAAATATCATCTTTACAAGTCATCATCGTTATTTAGAAATGGATTCTTTTGATTATTATCTAGATGTTACGTCAAGTAAGTTTGATGATATAGTGATAGAATCGACATTAAAAAACCCTTATACAGGGGAAATGTTCATAGAAACAACAGATAGCAAGTTCTATTATTTTAAAACTGCTACAACTAATTTATTTAATGGATCTGTGATTGAGAATATTACAGAATCTTTTCAAGCTCATGATTTATCATTAGAAAACGTGAAGTTTTATGATGTGCCAATCATGTTTAAAGATGGTCATTATTATAGTTTTGGGACAAGATATAGCATCAATGAATTAACATTTGGATTTATATCTACACTTATAGATGGTCCTTATAATGAAGGTGATGAGGTTAATATAAAAACATATGATAATGAATCACATTATGTAAAAGGTTATGATTCAGTATCTTATGAGATTGATTCAAATCAGATTTCAATGCCAACGAAAGATTTATTTATGCGTTTATCATTTGAATCAAACAGAAATAATACACTACATGTTAGAGTATATGACGACAGTTATAATAATTATTATATTGACTATACACCTGGTGATGAAATCACTTATGAAGATATCAAAGATTTGATTCCAGAGTCTAGAGAAATTGATTTTATCGTCAATCTTGGATATCGAACCATTGTAGAATTACCACTAAAAACAGCAACTTTAGAAGATTATAATCTTTCAATTGCAATTTATACAAAACCAAAGACAGATGCTTTATCTGTAGCATTTAATGTTTATTCAGATGATCAATATTTTGGAACTGAAACATTTTATGCATCTATCGGCGACACTATTGAAACTTATGTTAATTACTTAGATTATTACGGTTTTGAAATTGAAGCTATATATCAAGATGAAGATATGACAATACTTTATGATCCTAATCAAGAGCTTACTGCAGATAGTCAGTTTTATGTCCATGTGAGTCAGAAAGAACTAAAGACGATAACCATTCATATCAATGATCAAACATTTTACAGATCATTTGATCAAATGTTTTATATGTCAAAAGATAACATTGCTTATGTTTTAGACTTGCATTATCAAGCATCAGTAGGTATTCTTATTGAAGCTATTTATTTTGATGAAGAAAAAACAAGTCTCTTAGAGATAAACTATATGCTCTATGAATCTACTGAAATATGGGTAGATGCGGATATTAATTATGAAATCCGTTTATATGAAGTCAATGCTTTTAATGAGATATCATATACAACATTCATAGATTATGATGGGCAATCTATCAGTGATTTACTAAACAAAAGAATGATCAGAGATCTATATAAAATTGATCGTATATTTTTAGATGAACAATTAACCATAGAACTATTTGATGGTGATGAGATACCTTATCGAGTAGATGAATTATATATTACAATAGCTCATGCTGATGGTATAGAGATAACCATACACATGTATGATCAAGATGAAGTATTTATTGAAACCTTGGTCAAAGAATCTCTTATGGCAACCGTTGAGAATTTTGTTACCGCTCATGGATATAGCTCCATTGAATTTTATACTGATCCTGACTTTGAAAATCCATATCCTGGAGATAATACATACGTTGAAGTTCTTTATGGTAAAGCTACATTAGATTATGTGACTATTGAAGTCATTAATGCTGTAACAGATGAAGTGTTTAACATTAAACATCCAAAGAATCAGACGTTTAATCCTTATGCATTAACAGATTATATAACAGATCATGATGCAGGATACATGAATCTATTGTATTATAAAGATGAAGCATTAACAGAAGCTATGCCTTTAGAGCAAGTAACTCTTGATATGACACTATATATGACTAATAAAGATGATGATGGTATCGAGCTTTCTTCAGTTATTTTATCAGTTAGTGGAGATGTTGAATTTGAAAAAGAAGTCTATCTCCCAAGTTTTTATAGTGTAAGACTAAAGGAACTTATGGCTTTAATCGAAACAGAACTAGAATTAAGTAATAGAGATGTTGAGATCATGATGTATAGTGACCCTGAATTAACGATGCCTATATTTAGATTTACTTCAAATGAATATGATGTGGTTTATATTGATATTTCAATAACAACAATCTATACAGTTACTATCATAGATCCTATCCTTGATGAAATCATGTGGACCCTAGATTTTAAATCAGGTTTATCGGTTAATTTAAACGATGTTTTAGCAAATGTCTACAACGAATCTATACCATTTGAGTTTTCTAATGATTTTACAAATGAGTATTTCTTAGATGAAGCATTAACGATACCTGTAGAGACAATTGTTGTGACAGAGGATATGACCATTTATGTTAAAGTAGTACCTGCAGCAACTTACACAATTACTTATCAATTTATTGGTATTGAGCTAGATGATTTAGTTCTAACACTAGCAGAACATGAAGACATGAGCTATCGAAATGAAGTATACACATATGTTTATGGACATTTAGATGAAAATGTTCAAGCTAAGCTTACTTATATTTTTAGTGGTAAACCTACAATTACAGTTAAACCAACAGAAGACACCACTATTTTAGTAGATGTAGATTTAACACAATATCATGAAGTTGAATTTATATATGATTTTGAAGGTAAAGAAGAACACGAAGTATATTTATATGAAGACGGAGTTGTTTTAGAGGATTCAATTTTCTATGATAGACTTTTCGAAAATCCAAATGATTATGATATCTATTTTTACACTGATGAAGCAATGACTGACGGTTCATTAACTGTTGTTGTTGATCAAGATATGGTGCTTTACTTAAAACTTGTTAGAAAATACTAATAATTGGGGGAACTTATGTTAACAAAACGTTTATTGTTAAGAAAAATTTCTTGGATATGTGTAGCAGTGGTTTCACTGCTACTCTTATCAGCATGTACAGATAAAGATGTATATACCATTGCGTTTGAAACTCAGGGTGGTTTTGCCATTGAAGATATCACGTTTAATATCAACGATCCTTTAACAGAACTTCCAAAGCCCACAAAAGAAGGGTATATTTTTTCAGGATGGTTTTTAGATGAAACATTTAATGAAGCTTTTAATTTAGCGGAAATTAATGATCAAGAAATTGTCTTATTTGCGAAATGGATTGGTGAAAATGAATCTATAGCAGTTACATATGACACTTTAGGTGGATCACCAAATCAAATGATTGATGTAACTGTCAATGAAATACCTGAACCTTATGCACCAAGAAAAGATGGTTTTGTCTTTGTAGGGTGGTATTTAGATGAAACATTTGATAACCTTTATGCTTATGAACAAGGTTTTATTGAAGATACAACCTTATATGCAAAATGGGAAGAAAAAACAGAGATTGTTTTAACCATCGTTATTAGCGATGAGTTGAGTTATGAGTTTAACATTGTTGATGGAAAAATGCCAGAACTTGATGGCATTGTGCCTTCATATATCGCTGACAATATTTTCTTGTACTTTAATGATACAAGAATGATTTGGAGATATGATGAAACGACTGATATCACAGCATCACATACAATTTATGCCAAAATATATAATCATAGTTATATATATTATGAAGAGATTAGATTTGATGAAATAGATCAAATAATCAGTGAAAAATATGCTTTAAAAGATGGAGTTATTTATTATGAAGATAGAAGTACACAACACAAAACTTCAAATGAAATAGGTGAGATATGGAGACCTGTATCTGCCATTATTGAAAGTGGAATTCAAGGCCAAATAGAAAGCATCTATGCTACTACTAATCAATATAGCTTTTTGATTAATTTAATAGACGGTACTCAAAAAGTAGTCTTAAATAATTTGTTTTTTGATCATTCATTGATTGAAGATTTAAGTACTTATATAAATCTAAATGAAAATGAAAAAGTAACGCAAATCGTTCCAGTTGGTGATGCGTTTGTATTTTTGACTGATCAAAAAAGAGTTATCCTTGATGGTGAAGTTGAATATAAAACGTATACGAGAACTTATGATAGTTTAGATGTTACAGACGAGTTTCAATTAGCTAATGATGAAGATTTTGATGTTTTAAAACAAGTAGATGACACTATGAGCTTAACCACAACAAAAGGCAGAATATTCTCGTTCTCAGCATTGTTGTGGACATTTGATGTGTTCGATATGACTATTGACGATTTAAACCAAACGTTTATGGAAGTCACTGAGCTATATATTGAAGATGATCCAATCATTCATTTACTCATAGACCCATATTATCTTTTATATATGACTGAAAATGGATACTTTTCAATTGAAAACACGACTACAGATCAGATGTTAGGAACATTAATTGAACTTTTAGATGGAGAGATAATTAAATTTGCTTTTGAAGACATCATCATCACTAGTTTAGGTAGAGTGTTCAACCTGACTCCAATTGAAGGAAGTCATCTAGTTACTCCTGTTTTAAATGAAAATTTGACCATTGAATCATATAAAGTTGCACCTCATGGAAATTCTATATATCTACTTTCATCTAATGGAGAGATATTCGTAAGATCAAATAGATCAGTGACAAATATTACTCAAACTTTTAACAATAATGGAATCATATTTGAAGATATGATCCTACATCATGGCGATTATATTGAATATGAAGGACAGTTTTATAAACCTGGAAATTTTTACGATTATGAAAAAGTCATATTTGGTTTTTCATCTTATGATGTATCTGGACCTTATGAAACCGGTGAAGAAGTAGAACTTAAAGTATATGAGGATGATCATTTTGAATTATCTGGTTATATATATGATCCATCGGCAGAAAAACTTGGATTTATAAACATGCCCGATCATGATTTAACTTTGGATTTATACACTCAATTTTCAAATGAGACATATGCATCTGTTAAAGTCAATGGAGAAACAAGAGGTCTTATTTGGTATAGATATGGCGATATCATCACTTTAGAGGATATAGAGCCATTTATCGATGATACTGAAATCATCGATTTTATCGTTAATCTAAATGTTAATGTGAAAATAGAACTACCATATCAAACTTTTGATGAAACAAGACAATTAGCTATTGAAGTATTTACAAAAGTAAAAGATGAAGCAATCCCAGTTGAAGTTCATTATTCATCAGAAGACTTATACTTTGGTCCAGAAACGTATTATGGATTAGTTGGAGATGAACTTAAAGATATTGTAGATCAATTTGACATGTTACAAGATGACATCAGTGGTATTTATCAAGATGAAGCAATGACTACTTTATTTAATCCTGAACAAGATATAGAACCAGGAATGTCACTTTATGTCTTAACAAAAGCAGAAGAGATATATACAATAACCCTTCATTTTAGGGGTACTGATACTTTAGAAATACCTTTTTCTGATGTTTATTATATGTCAACGTCTAGAGCTTATGGCTATATTAGAGATTATTATAATATCGGATATTATTTATTTGACGTTAAGGTATTTTTAGATGAGTCACACACACAACAGGTTTCTTTCTTAGATATCAAAGGTGATATAGATTTGTGGGTAACATTTGAACTGACTATTTTTATTGATGTCTATGAAGTTGATTTATTAGGGAACGTTGTTAGTCATCAGCAGGTACTGTGGTTTGAAGAGGAAACATTGACTCCTCAACAACTTAGCAATATCATTTATGGCGTCTTTCCTTATGAAGTAAAAGGACTATATTATGATTCAAGTTTAGAACTAGAAGTTGTTGAAGAAACTATTAATTTAGACCAACATAAAGAGTTCTATTTTACTAAAGAACATAGAGAGGGTGTTTCTGTAAATGTACATATGTATGATTTATCAAAAACATATATAGAAACCATTGACATTTATGATCGTTATTATGGATTATCTAATTACTTATTACTTTATGGCTATGATGATGTGAAGTTATATACAAATGATACATTTGGTACAGTTTATACAGGTGAGTCTTATGAAGGTTTAGAGCTTTATGGTCTTGCTGATGAGATATATGTTAATTTAACAATTATTGACACGGACTTTAATGAAACTTATGAACTTAGATATCCAAAAAGAAACGTATTGGATTATGATGCAATAAGATTGTTTTTGATTAATCAAAATCCTATGTCAGAAAATGTAACAATGTATAAAAATGAAGCATTAACAGAAAGTGCTGTTCGTATGACAATTAATGAAGATACGACCATCTATATTAAACATGAATCAAATGAAACGATGATTCCAGTGACTTTTTATATGAGTGGTATTTATGAAGAATCATTTATATTATATATTGGCGATAATAGGTATGTAAGTTATATGGAACTTATTTATGATCGACTTAGTGCTCGATATAATATGAATATATCACACAACATTAAACTTTATGAAGACGCTGAATTAACTTCAGAAATCAGTGGATTCGTTCCAAATGAAACTGATAATATCTATATTCATATAACTAATAAACCAACATATACGATTACTTTTATTGATGCAGATACATCTGAAATCATTAATGTTATAGAAAAACGACTCATAGAGGATGAATCATATAAGCTCAAAGATTTATTTAATGATGCAAATCATGTACCAGAATCGTTTAGGGATGAGTTTATTTTAGAATTTTATGAAGATGAAGCTTTGGCAATACCTGTAGAAGATGAGTTGTTAGATAGTGATAAAACATACTATGTGGTTAGAAGACTACCTGAACTTATCACAATCACTTATAAGTTTAGTGATCCAAATCTTGATGATCTTATTATTGAAGCAAAAGAAGCAAGTGGTCTTTATCAAGATGAATTATTCAGATATTTATATAATCATTATGGATCAATGCAACACATAGATTACAATATTAACCCTTTTGTTTCAAATGATTATTTATATGTAGATGTTGAGTTACAACAATTATATGTCGTTGAATTTATCTACGCACTTGAAGGACAAAAAATAAGTGAACGTATCTTATTTAAAGAAGGTGACATCTTAGACGATTCAATGTTTATGGGTAAACTTTATGATAATCCAAATGACTATGATGTTTATTTCTATTTGGATGAAAGTTTTACAGATGGATCACTAACAATTACTGTTAATAATGATATGACGCTTTATTTAAAGGTTGTAAAAAAATATTAAATGAGGAAATAATTTATGAAATATACTTACAAAGATATCATAAGAGTCATAAAACTCATGGTCTTCATTGTTGTGATGATGGTCATCCTTTCTGGCTGCCAGGATCAAAAAAATGAAATCACAATCTATTTTGAATCAAATGGCGGTCCTCTAATTAGTGAAATCACATACGATTTATCAGATGCTACATTAGAACTTCCACAGCCTACAAAAGAGGGATATGATTTTATAGGATGGTATATGGAACAGACATTAGAAAATGAAGTCACATATCAGGATTTATTAAATCGGGATGTCTTAACTTTATACGCGAAATGGGCACCAGATGATAGAACCTATCGTGTGACATATCATACAGATGATCCAGATACGACTAAAACAGTAGATGTTAAAGCATATGAAAAACCTGAAATTTATGCACCAAAAAAAGATGGGTATGTTTTTTCAGGTTGGTATTTAGATGAGGATTATGAAAACATATACGATTATCAACAAGGCATTACAAACTATACAGTTTTATACGCGAAATGGGAAGAAGAAAGTGATCGAGTACTCACAGTCGTTTTTTCAGATGATTATACATATCAGTTTAATCTTGAAAATGAGACAATGCCAGATATGCGTGAAATTATTCCCAATGAGTTAAGATTAAATGTTAGAAGATATTTTTACGATCCATTTTTTAGAATTGATTTTGACGATGATCAAGCTATATTCGATCATAGTTTTACCATTTATGCTGAACTTTTTAATAAACATTATGTCAGATACGATCAAATGAATATAGATTTTCCAGAACAAAAACTCACAGATGAACTTATGTATAAAGATGGACAAATCTATTATTATGGGCAAAAAGACGCATATGCACAAGATGGATCACATCATGCAAAAATCTATGAACCTTATAGATTTGTTGATACAGTATTAGAAGATCAATACATCACTGATGCGTTTGCGATAAGTGATCAGTATCTAATCATCACTTTAGAAAATCATGAGCAATATTTAGTAAGAATGTTAGTTTTATATGATTATAATGTTTTTACAACCGTTCAAGAACTCACATTTTTAAATGAAGATGAATATGTTATCGGTGGACAAGTGATGTTTAATGCTTACTTACTTCAAACAAACCAAAATCGTTTTATCTTCTTTGAATCAATATTTACAGATTTGAGTTTTGATGATGTAGATGTGACAGATGCATTTAATTTAGAAGATGAAGAACAACTAGTTTTTGATTTTTATGAAACAAATAGTTACTCAATAAAAACTAACTTAGGAAATATTTATGCATTATCACTTGCTTTAGAAAACTTCCCAGAAGTTATTGATGCAAGTGAAGATCAGATGTTTACAAAATGCAATGATCAATTTATTGATGATATCTCTCTATTTAAGATGTTTATAACGATGGATCATATCGTCTATGTCACTACGGATGGACATATTTATGTTAAAAGTATAAACTTAATTGAGTTTCACATAGACTCAACTGGTCTTTTTGAACCAGGTGAAGAAATTGTTGATTTTTATAGCTCCATGATGATTACAAATCACAATAGAATTTTTCAACATAATGAAAACTTAGAGCTAGTCAATCTTTCAGAAACAGTTTTTAAAGATCTAGAGATAGAACATTATGCATTTGGATATTACCATGCACAGTTGCTTATCAAAACAACATCTGATGAAGTCTTTCTTTATGAAAATGAACTTATGAATATAACAAATCAGTTAGAAGCTTATCAACTAGACGCAAGCGATATAGCATCAGGTCCATTTTTTGAGATAAAAGATGAATCATATACATATGTGATATCTCCGAATGGAAATATCGAATATTATACATATGGGTATACAAACACTCGAATTTTAGGTGCTTTTAAAGATGATGAGTTACTAACAGTAGAAAGATATATTGACGAAAACTATGAAGTTGCTGGATACTTAAACGATGGAAAACGCTTAACAGAAGATGAGATCGTAGTTAACGAGGATATGCATTTGAGACTCATCTATCAGAAGACTGTATTAGAGACGGTTCATCTTAGTGTTATGGGAACGCAATACACGATTGAAGCACTTCAAGGTAGTATCATTGAAGAAGCAGATATTTTAGAATTTTTACCTGAAGCATTTGATATTGATTATTTATTAGATAGTAGAAATCAATCAACGATTGCTTATCCTTTTGTAGTTACAAAAGATCTTTCTATCAACGTCTATACTAAAGCTAAAACAGAAGCATTAGCACTTGATATCAAGTTCGTTACTATGAATCAAGTTTTAGATTATGGTATGGATTATGCTTTAGAAGGTGATCAAATCATGAATGTTATCGACATTCATATACCTGTTGGTTTTGATATTGATTACATGTCATATGACTTGGAGGGATTAAATCAAGTGAGTGAGCAAGATGTCATGTCTTCCGATCAAGTGATTTATGTTCATTTGAAAGACTATGAGTATCCAACACTAACAATTCATTTAACAGAAGATATAACAATAGTTACTGATTATAATGTATCAGTTTATCCTTATGGTATCAGTAGAGTCATTTCTAACTATTATCAAATCGATTTTGATTTAACAAACATAAAAGGCATTTATAAAGATGAAGCCATGACAATACCTTGGACTCATGATAATCAAATGGATCAAGATGTAGAAATTTGGATTGATTTACTCGAATATAATGTCTTATACATGTATCAAGTATTAGATGGAGAGATTGTAGATCGATACGATCAAATCATTTTTGAAGGTATGAATATTGATCTTCAATATTTAATTGAAGATTATAACATTAAGTATGTTGAGATTGATGAGATCTATTATGATCAAGGATTATCACAACCCGTTTTAATTGATGATGTAATTGATCTTGATACACACCAGTTGTTTTATACAACTAAACTTGAAGATAGTTTTACATTTGAGGTCCATATTTATGATGATCTCAAAGATTTATACGTTGAAAGTATAGATATTAATTATAAAGGAGATAACTTAGTTGATATACTCGCAACTTATGGATATACTGTATTAGGTGTTTTTGATTCAGATGAGTTTAATCATCCTTATTTAGGGGGATATGAAGCAGGTGTAGATGTTTATGTTAAGGTGCTAGATGAATATGTGACATTAGATATTCACAATCTTGATTTAGATGAAACTTATGTAATGAAGTATCCTAAAAACTTAAGATTATTACAACATATATTAGACATATACTTATCTGACATAGATCCTTTATATCACATATATAGTTATTATAAAGATGAAAATTTAACCATGGATGCATTAGATACTTATATGACAAGTGATCTTACCATTTATATTAAAAAAGATGTGACGATGTTTCATCACCTAGTATTTGAGTTAGTGGATGAGGGAAGTAGTTATGAAATTTATGTAGAAGATCAGATGAATGTAGATGCTTCATATGTCTATAACAACATATTAGAGATTAATGATCCTCTATATGGAAGGTTTGATGTTGTTTTATATGAAGATGAGCTTCTAACACAAGAAATTAGTAGTATGATCATTGATCAAGACCAAACCATTTATGTGAGTTTGGTAAATCTAACAACATATGAAATAACTTATAGGGATATCGAAACAGATGAAATTATATATGTGAAATCATATCCTATGATGAATGTCAGTTTGATTTCGGAACTATATGATTATTATCAAATCCCATATCCTTATAGAAATCAATTGATTATCTATGCCTATTTAGATGTTGATAAAACCATACCAGTGTCTCATCTTGATCTAACCGAAGATCAAATTGTATATATTGATGCTTATAAACCTAGTATTTTTGAAGTGACATATCATTTTATGAATACTGAACTTGATCCTATGACACTTACACTAAAGGAAAATCAATCAGTTAATCAAATTGCTATTTTACAAGCCTTATACGATTTCTATGGTGATGATGTTCGAGTCGATTTCTCACTTTTCAACTTAGATAATTATCAACCCATCGTTGACTATGGTGTAAAAAGCGACATGGATATTGGAGTTGTTGTGGATACGAAAGATGTTTATTTATTAACATTTATCTACTTAGATCCTAGTGGATTTGAACATCACTTTTATATGAGATTTGTTGAAGGTGAAAAAATAGATGAGAGCATATTCTATGGAACAATCATCAATAATCCTTATGAGGAAGATATTAAATTCCATTATACGAGTGAACTTATCAATGGGACATCAAAGATTACAGTTGATACTTCAAGAACTTATTATATTGAATGGATAAAAATTGATTAAATATGATGTAAAACCGCGATAATTCGCGGTTTTCTTGTATAATAGAAATAGACATTATATCATTATATGATAATACTTTGGAGGGATAAACTTGAAACATCAAATTTTATTTATTGAAGGATTACCTGGAAGTGGTAAAACAACATATGCAAGAAAACTAAAGAAATATTATGAGTCTAAAGGCATAAGAGTGGTTCAGTTTTCTGAAGGCGATCTTCATCCTATAGATCTTGCTTGGTGTTCAGTGATGAACAAAGAAGAACTTGATCATGTGCTTTTGACATACCCCGAACTCAAAGATGAGATTTTAAGACTTACAAAAAAAGAAGAGGATAAATATATCACAGCTTATACTAGAGTAAGTCATGAAGCGGTGAGTCAAGCATTTTACGATGAGATGAAATCATATGAGATCTATCGAACAAAGGATCTTGAGACTTTCTTAGATGCACATATCAAAAGATATGAGTATTTTAGTAAAAACTATGATCAAGATACGCTTTACATTTTCGAATGTATTTTTTTACAAAATCATATTACAGAACTAATCTTAAATTACAATCAGCAAAAAGAAGATGTCATCGCATATTTTAAAAGACTCATCAAACCTCTGATAGATATGCATCCAATGATTTTTTATATTTATCAAACAGATATCAGTCATATCTTTAATAAAACGATTGAAGAAAGAAGAACCAATGAACCTGATAAGTATAGGGATTGGATTGATGAAGTCATCATTTATTTAGAATCTACAACACATGCAAAATCGTTAGATTTTTTAGGTAAAGAAGGCATGCTTAGATTTGGACATTATCGTCAATCGTTAGAACAAAAAGTGATGAAAAAATTAGGTGTAGAATATAAAGTGTTTGAACTTGATCGTGATTATGATAAAGTCTTTGAAGAAATGAAAAACATAGAAATCTAAAAAAAATAGTCTTCAGCTGGTTGCTGAAGACTTTTCATTTAATTGATGATATGTTTGATCGAGTTGGTGAATGAGTGCCTTTTTAAGAGGATCATATAACCATAAAATCGATAACATATTCGATATTGCCATGATAATCTCAAAAGGGATATCCCAAATTAAATATGGTAAGAAAGGACTATCTAAGAACCATACAGTAAATGGAATAAATATCCAACCGTAAATAAATCCGTAAATAAATCCAAAAATCGATAATGAGATTGCAGAGTTTAGTTTCTTTAACACCGTGGATAATAATATAGGAATTAAAATCCAAGCTAAATACATCGCAGGCATTAAAACTGGTGAAACTGGACCAAGTGGTGAAAACAAGTTTACCGCAATCACATGGATTGTAACGATAAAAGTTGTTTTCTTAAACCCTAAGACTCTTGTATATAAAACCACAAGCAATATCGAAAACTGTACGTTTGGAATAAACGATAGAGCGAGTTGTTGTACAAAAAGAATTGAGGCTGCAACCACAACAATGGTCAAATCTTTAATTGTCTTTTTTTGTGTAAGTTTCATATCATTTACCTCGCATCATCGACAACAATTCTAATCTTGTCAATATCATCTAACTCTATCATGTCGAATCCTTGATTAGCATCAACAAAAGTTCCGTTACTATAAACCTCAATGTTTAAGAAAGTGTTGTCCCAGTCTGTAATCACTTCAAAATCATCAGATTTAATACCTAAAACGACATGATTTTCTTGTCCCATGACATTAAACTTGAAAGAACAAGTATCATCAGGTTGATAAAATTGATTTGCACAAGTTAAAGTAAACCTATCATATAAAATTTCAAAAAAAGATTGATTTTCTTGATAAGGAAGAATTTCATTAAAAAGCACTTCCTCATTTTCATTCATAATGATCAGTTCTACTTCCCCAGCTTCATGAATTAAATCTCTATCAAATACAAATTCAATAATTAAAAAACCAAAAAGGAGGACTGCAAGTGTTAATATGATTTTTACAACAATTGGTTTCATGATAGTCCTCCTTTTTTTTAATCTAAATCAAATAAATGTGTTGCTGGAAATCCCCAAATATCTCTTGCGAGTTTATATGCAACAAGTGCGTTAAATGCTTGTGGTGTTGAAAACATTAAGTCAGGATTTTCATCAGTTAGCATCCACTTAAAAGCACCTTCTGACTCATAAGCCATGAGTGCTTCAATTAATCCAACACCATTCGTTTGATAAGCTTCATCCTCAGGATTGATCCCTTGAGCAACAAGACCTAAGATGATGGTCGCAGTTGATGCGGCATTCGCATTTCCCCATGAGACAATACCATCTTCAGATAAAGCATCACTTAAATAAGTATAAGCATCACTTAAATAAATATCAAAACCTTCTAAAGTTTCATATCCGTAAAGTGCACTATAAGACATACCAACAAAATCTGGATCTAGAAAATCATTTTGGATAAGTTCTAATGCTAAAGTTTCGTTTTGTTCACCTACAATCATAAGTGCTTGTAAGTAAGAAGTTATTTCATAAGGATTGGTGACTTCAAGTGTTAGAAGATAATCTTTAACAGTTGTTAAATCCCATCCTTCAACTTTCATAAATAATGCGAGTCTTAATATTTGTCCCACAGTTAAATCTGAAAGGTAAGTTTCTGTTATTTCTACTGGATCATATACATAGGAATCAGTAATATTTGTCGTCATGTATCCTTTTTGATACATTTGATAAGCTGCAGTTAAGACATAATAATCTGGACCTTGATCGACTAAATATCCATCCATATGATTTTCAATAAAGTCATAGATAAAATCATCTACTTCTTGATCAAGTTCAGATAATGTTGAAGTTTCTACAAATTCAATCATCATATCATCAGCGTAAACGACTTGATCAATGCCTGTCATGATTGGTGAACCATCAACAATGATTTGGTAGTAGTAGTTATAGCTTGCGCCATACTCTTTTGGATAATGTCCATCAACACCATTAATCATCGTTCCAAAATCAAAGACAGTATAATCTAAATCAATAACACCATCAATGAGTTCCACAATTGGTGTTTCTAATTCAGCATCAAACTCAATGGTTTCAATCATCAGTTCAGTACCTTCTAAACTAGTAAGTGAAACATAAAATGCGTCAACTTCTGGATCGTTAATAGTAACTTTAATTGTTACTGTTTCTGTGTTACCCGCTTCATCAGTAGCGGTGTAGATCACATCATACATACCAGCAACTTCTAGATTAACATCAGAAGCATCGACAGTTACATTGATATCCCCATCAACATCATCAGTTGCGGTGATACCTTCTAGCCAGTTTGGAGCTTCATCTCCTAAAACTAAGTTAACATCATTTGTGCCACTGATCACAGGTTTTATTGTATCAGTAACCTCTTGTTCTCCATCTTGACACCCAGCAAGTGTAAGAACACTTAAAACAACAAGCAGTAAAACTAAGGTCTTTTTCATCGTTTAAATCTCCTCTTTTTAGTATAAAAAAACCATGTCACTGGGACACGGCAAATAACAAAAAAGAAGTTATTTACACTCTTTGATCCCAGAAGACTGTTACTCATTAGAATTTATTGGTAGGTCTACCGGCTAAACTTCATCCTACTATGCACCTTCCCGCTATAAGCAGTGGTTATTTGCATTTCGTCTGTATCACGGTTGCTGGGACAGCTCAAGCAATTAACTTGATTCCCTGTTATGTATTTAAAATACACCAATAATTCTTATTAAGTTAATTTAATTATAAAGTATTTTTCTCTATTATGCAATGTGTTTTTTATATCAAATGAAACAATTGTATTATATGAATATTTATGATATGATAAGTATGCTTCTAAATACATAAATAAGAGAAGCTATAGTTATATACCGCAAACTTAACAAAGAAGTTTATAAGCGTTGTTTAGCTTTAATACAACGCTTTTTTTTATGGAATAAATATAATTTATTCATTAAAAAGCGGACACAAGGAGAAAAGATGTCATTTAATAAATTAGGAATTATCCCAGAAATACTAAAAGCAGTTGAACAAGAAGGTTATGATATACCTTCGCCGATTCAAGAACAGGCAATTCCTGTGCTTTTAAACCAAAAAGATGTGCTCGCAAGTGCACAAACAGGAACCGGTAAAACAGCGGCTTTTTCAATACCAATCATACAAGGACTATATCAAGACAAATTACCATATGATAAAAAATATATTAGAGCCTTAGTTTTAGCACCAACAAGAGAATTGGCAGAACAAATCAAAGATAGTTTTAGAGGATACTCTAAAAATATGGGTTTAAAAACAGAAGTGATTTATGGCGGAGTATCACAAAGAGGTCAAGAGATTGCTTTAAGAAAAGGTGTAGATATATTAGTTGCTACACCAGGTAGATTATTAGATTTAATTAATCAAGGATTAGTCAAATTAGATTTTGTTAAATATTTGGTTTTAGATGAAGCAGATCATATGTTGGACATGGGATTTATCAAGGATGTTAGAAAAATAGTATCCTATGTTAAAAACATGCATCAAACGATGATGTTTTCAGCAACTTTACCAAAAGAAATATTAGCTTTTGCTAATGAGCTTTTAATAAATCCTACAAGAATTGAAATCACACCACCGGAAGCGATGCTCGATATCATTGAGCATAACTTATATTATGTTACTAAAAAAGATAAAACAAATTTACTTATAGATTTGCTAGTTAACCCTAAAATGGTCTCTGTTTTAGTTTTCACAAGAACTAAACATGGGGCAAACAAATTAGTTAAAGAATTATTATCATATGGCGTTAAGGCAGATGCTATTCATGGCAATAAATCACAAAACATGAGACAAAAAGCTTTAAACAACTTTAAAGCGAAACAATTAAGGGTTTTGGTTGCTACAGATATTGCAGCACGTGGAATTGATGTAGATGATCTATCACATGTTATCAACTATGATCTACCAGAATCACCGGAAACTTACGTACATAGAATTGGTAGAACAGGTAGAGCTAAAAAAACCGGAATTGCAATTTCGTTTTGTTCTCAAGATGAAGCACATTTATTAAGAGCAATAGAAAAAACAAATCAAATAAAGATTCCTGTAATCCAAGAACAACCTTTTCATACAACCATTAGAGTGAATGAAACAAAAAATGAATTAAAAATCATTAAAGCTCAAAAAGGGAATGAATCAAAACGTGGATCAAAAAACACAAGAAAAAAAGCTTACTCAACAGATAAAAATAAAAAAGAAGCACCTTATCAAAAAACGAAATCAAAAAAGAAATATTATGATAAATATTCAAAATCTAAGTCATCAAGAAATTATTAATCATATTTATTAAAAGTTAGTTTTAACAATTGACAATAACTCATCTTAGATGATATTATTTTCATATGTAAACATTATTTTTTAATGTTGGAAATGAAGAGGTTATAAAAAATGAAGATATCAGTTGGAGGCATGATTGCCTCAGGTAAATCAACATTAGTCAAACGCTTAGGACAGGCATTAGATATACCTGTGATGGAAGAGTTTGAAAAAGATGATGAGGTATTTAATACCTTATTAAAATGGCTTTATGAACAAAAAAATGATGTAGAAATGCTACTTCAAATCTATTTTATTCATAACCATTGGCTTAACCAACAAAAATATAACGGAAATTTTATAGTTGATCGTGATTTAGTTGAACACTGGTTATTTGCACAACATAACTTAAAAAGAATGCCAACCATCATGAATATGTATAATGGTGTGTTTCATGCATACATGAATCAAATAAAAAAGCCTGACATTTATATCATTTTAGATGTAGATTGGGAAAACTTTAGAGATCGTGTTTTATCAAGAGGTAGAGAACAAGAAATCGAAAACTTTGATAAAAATGAATCATACTTCAAAAGTCTATTGAAAGATTATGTGACAAAGATTACTGCACAATGTGCAGTTTATGATATCCCTTATGTAATCTTAAATACATCAGGTAAATCAGAAGACGAAGTCTTTGAAATGAGTTTAGTTGAAATTAAAAAAGTTCAAGACAAGAAAGCCTCTTTAGTTTAAGAGGTTTTTTCTTTATGATTGTATAAACACTATGGATGACTTATAATTAGATTAACTCAATGTGGAGGTTTAAAGATGAATGTATATGGACTGCTCTTAAGTATCTCTTTAATAATCATTTCTTTTATCATGCTTAACATCAGACATAAACGCCAAGTGCTTTGGATTTTAAGTATTGTTATGCTTGTTTATAAAGTCATCGAATATGCTTATTATTTATTAAGTGGAGAATTAACAAAATTACCTATTGAGTATTCAGCACTCGCATATTTTATATTTTCATTTGTTATCGTGTTTAAAATAAAGAAATATTATGGTCTTGCTGGATTTGTTGCTTGTTTATCGGGCTTTGGATATTTAATTGCATTTCCATTTATGGGCGATGGATCATTTATCAATCATGGTGTCTATTTAACGATTGCAGCGCTTATCAATCATTTGTTTTTATTTATGGGTAGTTTATTCTTAATGACATTTCATAAGTATCAAAAAAGTGATTTAAAAATCATCATGAACTACACAGTTATCTATACGATTTATGTATTAGCTGTAAGTTATTTGATATCTTTTGATCAAACACATTTTATTGTCATATTATTAGACTTAAATGAAAGAATTCCAGGACGTATTATAAGTTTTGTTCAGCTTTTTAATATCATCATTTTATTTGTTCTTTATTATTGGGTGATAAAAATATATGCTCTACTAAATGAGAAAATATTCAGCATGTTTCATACGAAATAGATATTATTTTTATTGATATCTATACGATATCATCACTGATATATTAAGAAAACTTCTGCAAAAGAAGTTTTTTTATTGACATTAAGTCCTAACTATTATAAAATGTATAGTAGTAGACTAAGTATAAGAGGTGAGATGATGTATATTTTAGGGATTATATATTTGATTACAATACTACTAATCACTAGATTTATTTTGAGAAGTCCAAAGAAAAGCATCTTCATTAAATTTATATGTGTATTGCTTTTGCTTTATAAAACTGTAGAGTATACCATATATGGACTAAACCTTGAACTGACTAAGATTCCTATTGAGTATTCCACGATATCATATTTTGTTTTTTCGATAACAGTATTATTTAATTTGAAGAAACTCAATAGTATTGCTTCATTTATCGCATTTATATCTGGATTAGGTTATCTTCTAGCATTTTCTTTAGTAGGTCATATATTTATAAGAGAACAAGGAACGATTATTACCATTGTCGCTCTTATCAATCACACCATCTTATTTATAGGCAGTATGATTATGATTTCTCATGACAAAATTGACCTTAATGAAAGTAAAAGTATTTTTAAATTCACAACGATATATTTAATTTATGTTATCGTTTTAAATATATTTTTTGATTTTAGTCAAGAAAACATTTTTATACAAATGTTACTAGGCATCAATTTTGGATACATTGATGAAAAAATAATAAGTTATGTATATTTACTTTATTTTTTAGGGCTAGTTATTATATATACTGCAGTAATCAAAATATTCTTTATGATCAACAGATATCTATTCATGAAAGGACACAGAAACTATGAACATACAATTTAAAAAAGGAGTAACAGAGCTTTTGGTTTTGTCCATGTTATCAAAAAATGATCAATATGGGTATGATATTTCAGATAGAATCGGTCAAAGTATGATGATATCACCAGGGACCGTTTATCCTATTTTAAGAAAACTAAAAGAAGATAAGATGGTTACCACCTACTTATCAGAAATAAGTGCAGGACCACCACGCAAATACTACAAACTTACTGAATTAGGTTTAAAAAAATATAATGAATTATATAAAGACTGGCAGGAATTTATTAAAGTAACAGAAACATTTTTGGAGGTAAATCATGGATAAACAAACATTCTTAGCTAAACTAGAAAAAGAATTAAAGAAAAGAAAAATTGAAGATGTTAAAGAAATTATTGATGAATATGAAGATTACATCAATCATCAATTAGAAACAGGTAAAAAAGAAAAGCATATTATTACTTTTATTGGAGAAATAGATTCGATTGTTGATGCATATGGTCATGATGATGTTGATCGTAAGCATAGATGGTTTGATATCGTAGCGACTTCATTGTTTGCAATTCCAATCCTCATCATGATGTATGGATTACTTGTCGGATTTATAGGATTGGTGATTTCATCTTGGGCCGTAGCAATATACTATCTTTTTGGTCTAAGTTCACTAGACTTTATGCCTTATATACCTTTAATTCCTAAAATGGGTTTTATTCTAACATTCTTAAGTTTTTCAATGTTTATGGCATTATTCTCCTATAGATACTTTTTATTGATTAAATCTATGACAAATCAATATGTCGTAAAACAAAAAATTGTTATTGGTAAATATGAACTAAAACATAAGTATATGAGTCTTATGAAAAGCACATCCATTGCGTTTCTAATTATATTAGTTCTCACTTTTATTATTGCAGCCATTAGTGCTAAGTCTCTTCAATACTGGCACGTGTGGGAATGGTTTTCTTAAGACTGCTGAAAATGACTAAAAATAAAGCCTGAGTTTTTATTGAACTCAGGCTTTTTATTATATGTTTTTTATAATATTTAAGATAAGTTTTGAAAATGATTGATTAGCTTTACCTGCTACCTCAATGACTTCATCATGTGTTAGCTTTTGATCAAGGATACCGGATGCCATGTTAGTCAAACAAGAAATACCTAAAACTTGCATGTTCATGTGAGATGCGACTAAACTTTCAGGAACTGTTGACATACCAACTGCATCAGCACCTAGTGTGCGAATCATTTTGATTTCTGCAGGTGTTTCGTAAGAAGGTCCAGTCCACCAAGCATATACGCCTTCATTAAGCTTTATATTAAGCTTTTCAGCTTCTTTTAATGCAATTGTTCTTAATGATTTTGTATATATCTCAGATCCATCGGGAAATCTTGGTCCCAATTCATCAATATTTTTACCTATGAGTGGATTATTTCCAGTTAAGTTTAGATGATCAGTGATCAGCATTAATTCACCAGGATTAAAATCTTTATTCACTGCTCCACAACTATTGGTGATGATTAATGTTTCAACACCTAAGAGTTTTAATACTCTCACAGGGAAAGTCACTTCACTTAAGGTATGACCTTCGTAATAATGATATCTACCTTTAAGCGCAATCACATACGCATCATTTAAATATCCTGCAACAATTACACCGCTGTGACCAACTGCAGAAGTTGTTTTAAAATAAGGAATTTTTGAAAAAGGTATTTCTATGATTTCACTCATTTGATTGACTAGGTTTCCTAAACCTGACCCTAAGATCATACCGATTTTAGGAATTTCTTTTAATTTAGGACTTAGATAGTCTTTTGCCTCTAATATTTTTTGATAGTCCATGTTATAATCCTCTTTTCTTATCTAATCTATATAATGATAAATCTATGATTACGCCATATAAGAAACCAGCTAAAAAGCTAATTAAATCTTGATAATTTGTTGTCACATAAAAAGCATAAGAAATCAAACCACCTAAAACGAGACCTCTAATGATGGCAAATTTATATGTTTTCGTTCTTCCTAATATAGCAATAATTAGACCCATTAAAACACGATTATACCATAAAGAAAATAGGAAGACTGAATCGTTTCCATTTGGATTACGTAAATATGCACCACCAATACATAGAAGTCCTAATAATGCACCGATAATGAGCCCTGAGATTATTCTTTTTTTCACTTAAATCACACCCTTTTTTTATTTCATCTGAATTGATTAGGTATTTATATCATATCATTTGCTATAATAGATGTATACAAAAATGATTGATTTTATATCATATGAACAAGGATGTGGCAACATGAAGATGATCAGTTGGAATGTAAATGGACTAAGAGCAGCTATGCAAAAAGGATTTGAGGATTTCTTTAAACAAGAACAAGCAGATATTTTTGCAATCCAAGAAACTAAAATGCAAGCTTCGCAAAAATCTTGGTCATTTGAAGGATATCATGAATATTGGAATGATGCAGATAAAAAAGGATATTCAGGAACTTTGGTTTACACTAAGAAAAAACCAATAGATGTGATTTATGGTTTATTTGGCGAGGGATATAATCATGAAGGTCGTGTCATCACATTAGAGTTTGAAGAATTTTATTTTGTGAACTGTTATGTTCCAAATTCAAAAAGAGAGTTATTAAGACTTGATGAGCGTATGGATTTTGAAGATCAAATGCGAGAGTACTTGATTTTTCTAGATCAGAAAAAACCAGTCATTTATACCGGTGATTTAAATGTGGCACATATGCCTATTGATTTAAAAAATCCTGAATCAAATAAAAGGAACCCAGGCTTTACAGATGAAGAAAGAGGGAAGATGACAAAACTTCTAGAAAGTGGCTTTATAGATACATTTAGAAGGCTTTATCCGAACATTGTAAAATATACTTGGTGGAGTTATATGTTTCAATCCAGACTTAAAAATGTTGGATGGAGAATCGACTATTTTTTAGTCAGTGAAAGACTTCTTGATGATGTCGATGATAGTATCATATATGACCATATACTAGGTAGTGATCATTGCCCAGTAGGACTTATGTTAAAGAAGGCGAGTTTATGAAAGAAACAGAGCTTTATGCACCTGTAAAAAAATTATTTTTATCCCAGGGTTTTGATGTTAAAGGTGAAGTGAAAGACATTGATGTGATAGCTTATCATCAAGATTTGATGATTGGTGTTGAACTCAAAACAAAAGTCTCTTTAAAACTCATTTATCAAGCAATTGATAGACAAAAGGTATTGGATCAAGTTTATATTGCGATTCCAAAAGACGCAATTTATCAATCCAAGAGTTTATATAGAAATTTCACACATCTATTAAAAAGATTAGAAATTGGATTAATTATTGTCAATGGTGATAGTGCAGAAGTCATTATTGAAGCTGTTCCTTTTGATAGAAATCTAAGTCGCAGTAGATATAAAAAAAGAAAGACAATGCTTGATAAAGAATTAAGACTTAGAAAAAATAATAAAAATATTGGTGGAACAAATGGCAAAAAAATCACAAGATATAAAGAACAAGTTATAGATATTGGGAACTACTTGATTTCTAACACAAAGGCATCACCAAAAGAGATCAAAGAGAAAACTGGTATTGAAAAGACAGCATCTATCTTGCAAAAAAACTATGATGGTTATTTTGAAAGAGTAGAAAGAGGTATTTATCAACTAACTGAAAAAGGAAAAAAGGATATTATAAAATTAAAGAAACAATTAGAGGAGAGCATATAAATGGCAAAAATTAGAGGCGTTAACTTAGGCGGATGGTTTGTTTTAGAATACTGGATGAAACCAAGTCTTTTTGAAAATTTAGAAGGATGTCATGATGAGACTTGTTTCATGAAACAAATACCACATGCTAGAGAAAAACTATTTAAACACTATGAAACTTTTATTACTGAAGAAGATTTTAAATACTTAAATAAAATCGGCATTAAAGATGTAAGACTTCCTGTACCTTGGTGGTATCAAGGCACAGATTTATATGTTGAATCAAGAGCATATATTCATCAAGCATTTAAATGGGCAAAACAATACGATATTAATATATTATTAGATTTGCATACAGCACCTGGATGTCAAAATGGTTTTGATAATGGTGGCATTCAAGGAGTCATGGAATGGCATAAGGATCAAAAAAATATCGATCAAACCATTGAAATACTAAAAACACTAGTGAAAGAATTTCATCAGTATGAATCTTTTTATGGAATAGAAGTATTAAATGAACCGTTTGTAACCATTGATTTAGATATTATTATTAATTTTTACGAGAAAACATATACTGAATTAAGGAAAATAACGCAAAAACCAATCGCTTTTCATGATGCGTTTAGACCAAAGGATGAAATATGGAAACAATTTTTCAAACATAAAGAAAACGTTCTTTTTGACTTGCATTTATATCACGTTTTTGATGAAAGGTATAACAATGTTCCTCTTAAAAAACATATGGATTTGATTTTAAAAGATAGATTAGCAATGATCAAAAAAATATCTAAGTTTGTAGATGTTATAGTTGGTGAGTGGTCTGTAGGACTTAGAGATTTTGATTCAAAAGATGCATTTGAAAAAGAATTATATTATAAAGCATTCGCAAACGCACAACTTTATCTTTATGAACAAGCCTATGGTTATTATTTTTGGAGCTATAGAATTGATAGAGAATCTCATAGAGAATGGGATTTAAAGCGCTCAATTGATGACGATTTATTACCTAGAAAATTTTAATATACAAAAAGATTGCATTCTAAAATTAATGTGGTAAGATATAGGTGTATTCCTCATATATAGATTTTTGGTTTAAACTGAATTGAAGATATTGTTTAGGGATTTACGAAACTCAATAGATTTAAAATAAGTATTATGTTTTATGATTTAAAGATTTAACAGGTTTAATGTCTAATGATTTAATTTATTTAATATATTCATGTTAGTATATATATGGGGAATACCTTAATTAAAACACCTTTTAGAAGGTGTTTTTTTTCTAGTATAGATATGTAATAATCTTTGTTTTTGATATAATAGAAGAAACGACAAAAGAGGTGTACAAACATGAAAAAATTACCATATGGCAAAGCCATCTGTTATTCAGGATATCGAGAAGGACAAAATCCACATACAAAAACTTATCCTTCATATGAAGAAATCAAAGAAGACTTAATGATTTTAGAAAACAACTATGATTATATTCGTATGTATGATCCAAGTGAACATGCGAAAACAGCACTTAAAGTGATTAGAGATCATAATTTATCTTTAAAAGTTATGCTAGGTATTGACTTATTAGGTGAAATATCAAACCCTGATTGTGAGTGGGGTGGTCTTTTAACTGATGAAGAAATTAAAAACCATATTGCCTATAACGAACACAGTTTACAAGAATTGATTAAACTTGCAAACGAATATAATGATATTATTATAGCTGTTTCAGCAGGTAATGAAGCTGTGCCTGAATGGAATGAAAATTTAGTCAGTCCCAAAAGAGTTCTATATTTTGTAAATGAGCTTAAAAAACATACGACACAAATTGTTACTTATTGTGAGAATTTCTTTTACTGGATTCCTAAGTTGAAAGAAGTAGCTAAAGCTGTTGATGTGATTAGTCTTCATACTTATCCTGCATGGTTAAATAAAGAAATAGAAGTAGCTACTGACGTATCAATAGAAGATTATCGAACAATTTCTGAATTTTATAAAGATAAACAAGTCATTATTACAGAAGCTGGTTGGCCAACTGCTAGTACTAGACAAATTAAAGCCGAACTCGCTAATGTGAAAAATCAAAAGAGATATTTGAAAGAAATGAATGCTTGGAGTGAAAAAGAAAAGATTACAGTCTTTTTCTTTGAGGCGTTTGATGAGCCTTGGAAAGGATCAAATGATCCTGATGAACCAGAAAAGCATTGGGGAATTTATGACGTTTCAAGAAAGTTAAAATAGGTGTAATATATGTATGTTGAAATCGGTAATTTCTATTACTATTTGTATTTTGTTTTTGCAGCGCTTATTACCGTAGGGTCTATCTGTTTTTTAAAAACTAAGAGTGATGGTTTTAAGAACAAATTTATCCTAGGTCTTTTAGTGTCTGCATGGCTATTACATTTTGCAAAATTACTGTTTTCACCGTATAATGAATTATTTCCTGAATCAATTAGGAAAGTAACATTTGAAAATATATGTGCCATTTCTACATTGGTATTTCCATTTTTGTTTTTATCTAAAAATAAAGTCTTAAGAGACTATATGTTAGTCATGGGAATTGCATCAGGACTTGCAGCATATCTTTATCCGACAGAAGCAATCTTTGATACTTTCGATAGTATTTATTTTGGAAGAAAAGATGCGTTTAGTTTTGATGTGATTAGATTTTATTATGCACATTTAGTGATTTTCTTAGCACCATTTTTAATGGGATATTTTAAATTGCATGTATTTAGCTTTAAACGCATAGGATATTTTTCTGCAATGGTTTTAATGACCTTAGCTTTAATATTTATCAATGAGTTTATCTTATTGCAATTAGGGTGGATTAATCCATATACTTTCTATGATGTAAATATAAGAAACTCATCGTTTGTTTTTGGGATCCCAGATCATTATCAAAATGTTGCGGTGATATTTGATGTATTTGTTTTTGATTTTTTAAAAGTACATCCTATTACTAAAGAACCATTTTACTGGCCTGTTATATGGATAATTGTTCCAGTTTTTATCTGGGCTCCAGTGTTAGCGCTGATATCAAATATTCCTTTTATGATACAACGATTTGTACTAATTATTAGAATGAAGATCAAGAAAGAATTAAATGCTTGAATGTAATAGAATATTGCAAAAATAAAAATAGGGAATATAATGAAGGCATAGGAGGTAATAGTATGAAACTGGGTGTCAAAATATGTAAGTATTTAGTCATTCTACTAGGAGCCTTCATCATTGTAATGTCTGTTGATTCGTTTGATGGAACGGATACATTTTGGGGCATGTTACTTGAGTTTATCATAAACTCTATTCCAGGCATAATCCTAATCGGATTGATTATCTTACTTTGGAAGAAAGAACTCATTCTCAGTTTTTTAATGTTTGCGCTGGCAGTTGGTCTATTTTTTCTATTTAGATTCTATCGCAATAATTTTGAGAATTGGTTAACAATGCTTACTGTGGAAATCCCATTGCTTGTTGCTGGAACTATGTTCATCTTGAAACATCTTAAAGATAAAGATTTAGATCATAATGGGCATTCATAAAATTAAACATAAATGAACATAAATAAAAACCCGCATCATAGGATGTGGGTTTTTTATATTATTATATTAGATAAGTATTTATTTATTATAAGTTGTTGAGGTTGTTGTTCCGCCCTTTCCAGTCCAATTGGTGTGGAAAAAATCTCCTCTTTTTTTATCTGTTCGCTCATAAGTATGAGCTCCAAAATAATCTCTTTGTGCTTGAAGCAAATTTGCTGGTAAGCGATCAGTCGTATAACCATCAAAATATGCAAGTGCTGCAGATAACGTTGGTACAGGAATACCCTGTAAAACGGCTTTAGAGACTACTTTTCTTAAACTTGGTATGACTTTGTTCATTGTATCTTTGAAGTAGTCATCAAGCAGTAGATTCGTTAGATTTGGATTCTTATCGAATGCATTTTTGATCTTATCTAGGAAGACTGAACGAATGATACAACCACCACGCCACATGAGTGCGATACCACCATAATTAAGTGTCCAATCATAAGTCTTAGCAGCCGCTTTCATGAGCTCATAGCCTTGAGTATAACTCATGATTTTCGCACCATAGAGTGCTTTTCTTAAATCTTCGATAAAAATATCTTGATCATTTTCTAAAGGTTTAATTTCTTTTTTATAATGTTTAGATGCGACTACTCTTTCCTCTTTTAATGCAGATAAGAATCTAGAGAATACAGATTCACCAATGAGTGTTAACGGGATGCCTTCATCAAGAGCAGCGTTTACCGTCCATTTACCTGTACCTTTTTGTCCTGCTGCATCTAATATTTTATCAATTAATGCTTCGTTATTTTCATCTTTAAATGCTAGAATCTCAGAAGTGATCTCTATTAAATAACTGTCGAGTTCACCTTGATTCCAAGTCTTAAAGACATGAGCCATTTGATCATTTGATAGACCAACTAAAGATTTTAATAAATGATAAGATTCAGAGATTAATTGCATATCACCATATTCAATGCCGTTATGTACCATCTTTACAAAGTGACCTGCTCCATCTTCTCCAACCCAATCACAACATACTTGTCCATCATTCACTTTAGCTGCAATTGCTTGCAAGATTGGTTTAACGATTGGCCAAGCTTCTTTATGTCCACCTGGCATAATTGAAGGACCTGTTAGAGCACCTTCTTCACCACCTGAAACCCCGGTTCCAATATAATGTAAGTCTTTATCTCTTAAGTATAAACTACGTCTAGTAGTATCATTATAATTAGAGTTACCACCATCAATAATAACGTCACCTTTGTCTAAAAGAGGGATCAGTTGTTCAATCACTTGATCAACAGGGTTTCCTGCTTTAATCATTAACATCACTTTTCTAGGTTTTTTTAGCATAGACACAAGTTCTTTCATATCTGTTGTTCCAGCAAAATTCTTACCTTTTGCACGACCATTTAAGAATGCATCTATGGTGTCTTGTTTTCTTGATGATACAACAACACTAAAACCTTTTGATTCCATATTTAATGCAAGGTTTTCACCCATAACTGCAATACCAATAAGTCCTATATCATATAATTTACTCATTTATAAATTCCTTCCTTTATTACTAATATTTATTTCATTTGCATATCAAAATATGCTTTCACTCTATTTTAACACAACTTACTTTGAACACTAAAGGGATAATATCTTTCTTATAGAAATTATGGTATAATAAATACAAAAACAGGGGTGAAACGTATGGCTGAAAACAAAGTTCAAGATTTCTTTATTGCAGAAAGCAGTAACGAAAAAAATCGTGGTGAAGTTCGTTTAGATCTTTTTATGAAAAAACATAAAGAGTTAGCTAGTGGTAATCCAAACGATGTATGGAAG
>SWCB01005266.1_pt1 | contig 30816 bp, 18 predicted proteins | sample 4692901 | NCBI WGS metagenome assembly SWCB01 (sample SAMN10267276, study PRJNA491770) | bioreactor metagenome | isolation source: DHS bioreactor inoculated with subseafloor sediment | place: Japan: off Shimokita Peninsula | collected 2006-08 | reverse complement strand
AGCATCCGGGTTCGATGCTGGTGTAGGTTGGCCCCCCGCTATTCGTGATTCTCGAGAGCGCGACCGGCGGTCGCGGCGATCTGGCAGCGCGCTGAAGACGCAAGCATGGGCAGGGGTGGCGTCGAGCACATGCTCGATGTCGATTCAACAGGAAGCGACGCGGCTTCGCTGCGGTTCGGCGCAACGGATGCTGAAGCGTTGGCCACAGCCCCGGCGGGCCAGAAAAAGGTATCCGACACCTTTTCTTGGATGGAAAAAAGGTGTCGGATACCTTTTCTCAGGTGGCCGGCGCGCGGCGAGAGCCCTCTTGGGGCTCCCACCGATCTACCCTCTCACGGTTTCCCTCACGCGGCCTGGGCGTCGGGCGGCGACTGGGTCGCTCCCGACTGGGCACCCTCCGGTGCCTCCCCGGCGATCTTCTCCCGCGGCGCTCCGTCCTCGGCAGCTCCCACTTCGCTCCCCTGCAGGAATTCGATGGATCGAGGATCATCCGCTGCGAGCACCTCGACATCGCCGCCCTCCTCGTAGGGCAGGAGCCCCTCCCGTTGGGCCATGCGACGGGCGACATTCAATCGCAGCTCGTGCGACCGGACCTTGAGGTCGTGGATCCCCTGCTCCTGCTCCACCCAGGTGGCCAGGACGCGGAGCGAGCCAAGAACCGCAGCGGCCATGACCGCCCCTACGGCGAGCAGGCCGTCAGGCTCCAGGTTCAGGGCCAGGGTGAGCATGGGCATGTCCCCCAGATCGGCCGGAGGGATCTCCAACTTGACCGGCGTTTCCGGACCCGCCGGCCTTGCTACAATCGGAGCGTGGGAAAGATGAAGCTCATCGCCGTGTTAGTGGCCTTCCTCGCAGCCGTCCTCCAAGCGCCCGCTCAGACGACGGTTGAGGACACCTCCGCAGGTGAGGTCGTCATCACCATCGACCAGTTCGGCGTGGGGAATGAGATCCGGCCAGGAAGCTGGGGGGGACTGCAAATCACGCTTGACTACGCCGGGGACCAGCCCAAGGCCGCGGTGGCGGTGTGGCGCATTCCCGATGCGGATGGCGACATCGTGCGTTGGCGACGGACGATCACGCTCAACCCCGGTGCCGCCCGGGCCGCCACGGTCTGGCTTTATGCGGATCTCTCCATTCGCACGGACACCGGCTCGATCAGCTACGTCGAGGTCTACGAGGCGCTCGATCCCGCGGCCGGCTCGAGCCAGGCTCGGCTGGGCGAGTTGCTCGCGGTGCGGCCGATCACGCCGGGCGGAGTCGTGGACAAGGACTCAGAGGTCATCGGCGTCATCGACAGCCGGCACTTCGGGCTGGACAACTACCGGATCCCGCAAGGCCTGTATGACAACTTTCTGCCGACCGGTCACGCCTTGAGCGAGGTGGTGACGGGGCTGCAGCCCAGATCGATTCCCGATCGCTGGATGGGGCTGGACAGGCTCAGCGTGCTGATTTGGGGTCCGAGCCAGGATCGGACGCCCGGTCGGCTGACCGATGACCAGGCCAACGCCATCCGCGAGTGGGTGGCCCGGGGGGGACACTTCGTGGTGATGCTGCCCCGGGTGGCGGACATCTGGACCGCCCGGACCGGCGAGAACCCGCTCGATCAACTTCTGCCGCCGGCGAGCGCGGTGCAGGTGACGCCGGTCGAGGAAGCGCCCTTGTCTCTGGTACGGCACCTGCTGACTGACGATGAGAATCTGGCGCGGCTAAGCGGCGAGATGCACCTCTTCACCTTCTCCGGGCCGGGACTGGCGACGAAGCGACCTGGGGAGTTGGTCCGGCCGGCCGAGACGGTGCCGCTGATGACGGATCGCCTGGGTCGCCACGTCGCGATTCAGCGGGCATACGGCACGGGGACCGTCTCGGTGCTGGGACTCGACTTCGACTCAGCGGCGGTGCGGGCGGAAAGCCTGCCCGACGCGGATGTCTTCTGGAATCGCGTGCTGGGCCGACGGTACCACGCGCCGACGGTCGCCGAGCGACGGGCGCTGGAGGAGGCGGCCAGGGCCGCCACTGGAATCGTCGCCGAGACGACGTGTTTCTCGACCAGGATGTTCCCGACAGCATCGCTCAGTCCGGCTCGGCGGCGGCAGGCCTGCTGTTGGCGGTGTTGGTCTTCGCGGCCTATTGGCTTCTCGCCGGACCCGGCACCTGGGGAGCGCTGCGGTATCGCAAGCTGCACCAACACGCCTGGATGGCGTTTCTGCTAGCGGCGGGCGTCTTCACCGCCATCAGTTGGATCGGAGCCGCGGTGCTCAAGCCGCGCGGCGTGCCCACCCGCCACTACACGGTGGTCACGGCGGTCTCCGGGCAGGAACTGCAGTCGGCGGTCACCTTCTTCGGGGCGCTCTTGCCGGACTACGGCAGCACGGAGATCCAGATCGGCGCGGACAACACGCCCTGGCATTCGGCCCTGGGTTCGTTTGAAGATCCCCGACAGGCGGGGCAGCCCTTCCCCGATCCCCGCGACTACGCCATCGAGTCGGACAATCCCTATCGAGCTCTGGTGCCGACGCGTGCCACCGCCAAGCAGATGAAGGCGCGCTGGCTGGGACAGATCGAGCCGCCCTGGGGCCTGCCCTACGCCCCGGAGTACATTCGCGTCACGGATCCGGGCGACGCCCGCGACTCCATCCTCGAAGGCACGCTGAAGCACAACTTCCCCCAGGCTCCGGACAAGGTGGTGCTCGTCTACGTCAGCGGTGAAGCTCCGTTCCAGACCGACCGAAACCGGGTGGAGCCGACCACAGAACCTGCCCGCCTGCTGGTGGAGGGGCTGCTCTGGATCCTGCCAAGGACGGACTTGGAGTGGCAGCCGGGTGATCCGCTTGACTTGGCTGACGTGTCGAGAATGCCAACGGCCCGCGACGACCTGTTGGAGGTGAATCTGGATACGGCAGAGGCCCGACGAAACGGCGTGGCGACGGCCCTGTACCACCACGCGGCACCGCCCAACTACGGGGCTCGAACGACCATGAGTGGAGATCCCTTGTTGCGCAAGCGGCTTCTCTACAGCACCGACCTCAGCCAATGGTTGACGAGGCCATGCTTGATTGTCTTCGCCCAGTTCTCCGATGTGTCCTGCCCCGTGCCGCTCAGCATCGACGACGAGCCGGCCCGTTCAGTCGGCGAAGTGCAGTTCCGTTGGGTCTATCCCCTGCCGCACACACCGCGCGCCGGCGCCGGCGGCGCCGCCCCCTGAGCACCGCTGGTTTCCGCTCTCCGCCGCCCCAGGTTCACGAGGATTCGCGACATGGCCATGATCGAGACCGTCAACCTCACCAAGAAGTACGGTGAGCTGACCGCGCTCAACAACCTGAATCTGACCATCGAAGAAGGCGACTGCTACGGCTTCATCGGTCCCAACGGCGCGGGCAAGACGACCACGATCAAGGTGCTGGCGACCTTGCTCAAGCCCACCTGGGGCGAAGCGCGCATTGATGGCAAGGTGATCGGCTACCAGAACCGCGAAATTCGCCCGCGCATCGGCTACGTCCCCGACTTCATGGGCGCCTACGAAGACATGGTCGTGCAGGAGTATCTGGAGTTCTTCGCTGCCGCCTACAACATCAACGGCAAGCAGCGGACGCAGGTGGTGGGCGACGTTCTGGAGCTGACGGATCTGGGCTACAAGCACGATGCTGAGGTCAATGCCTTGTCGCGGGGCATGCAGCAGCGACTGAGCGTGGCCCGTGTGCTCCTGCACGATCCGAAGGTGCTGCTGATGGACGAGCCGGCCTCGGGTTTGGACCCGCGGGCCCGCGTCGAGATCCGGGAACTGCTCAAGGAGCTGCGGCGGATGGGCAAGACCATCCTCATCAGTTCGCACATCCTGCATGAGCTGGCGGAGCTGTGCAACGTGGTGGGCATCATCGAACAGGGCGAACTCATCTTCAGCGGCCAGGTCGGCGAGATCATGGCTCGGGCTCGCATGGGCCGCGTCGTGCAGGTCGGTGTGGAAGAGCGCACCGATCAGGCGGCTGAGCTACTCAAGAAGGTGCCGGGCATCATCAAGGTGGCGCTGACCCAGGAGGATCGGGGGCTGGTCATTCACTGCACGATTGATGAGAAACTGGGCATCTCCCTGAGCGACATCCCCAGCCGCCTCATCACCGCCGGCTTCCGCGTCCGGCAGATGAGCGAGGAGAAGGTCAACCTGGAGACGGCCTTCATGCGGCTGACGCGCGGACTGGTGCAGTAGCCCGACGAGAAGGGACCAAGGGACTGAGAGTTTGAGGGGGTGACGGCGCGATTCCCGTGCCTGGCTTCGCTACAGTGGATGCTTCGGCCTGTTTCTGGGAGCCAGCCATATGTTGCACGGTGAATTGGTGACGTTGTGCGTGACGGCGGCGACGATCGGAACGCTGCACACCCTTATTGGACCCGACCACTACATCCCCTTCATCGCCATGTCGCGGGCCCGCCGGTGGTCCGCCTGCAAGACGTCGGCGATCACCGCGGTCTGCGGCGTGGGGCACGTGCTCAGCTCCATTCTGATCGGCACGCTGGGCCTGGCGGCAGGCTGGGCGCTGTCCGGGCTGGAGTGGTTCGAGGGCTGGCGCGGCGGGATCGCCGGCTGGCTGCTCCTCGGCTTCGGCATTGCCTACACGCTCTGGGGGCTCCGTCGGGCCCTCCGCGGCAAGACGCACACCCACCGCCATCACCACGCGGACGGCACCGTCCACTCGCACCCCCACGACCACACCTCCGAGCACAGCCACGTGCATGACGCGGCGGCGAGCACCGTCTCGATCACGCCCTGGGTGCTCTTCACCATCTTCGTCTTCGGTCCTTGCGAGCCGTTGATTCCGGTGCTCATGTACCCGGCGGCGAAAGCCAGCGGTTGGGGCGTCCTCCTGGTGGCGCTGGTCTTCGCGATCTGCACCATCGCCACGATGCAGGCCTGCGTTCTGGCGGGGTATTACGGCCTGTCGCAGCTTCGCTGGCAGAAGGTCGAACGCTTCTCCCACGCCCTGGCGGGCCTGGTCATCGCGATCTGTGGGGCGGCGATCCAGTTGGGGCTGTAAGGGTGCGGGCGCCCGGCCCGGGGGCCGCGGCTCTGACCCCTGAGCGGGTGGCGTGGAAGGAGTGCAATCGGGCGGTCTGCAACCCTGGGGGCGGCTGCCGCTATGATCCACTTGACACCATCCCCCGGCCCGTTCGAGGTACCACCATGCGCCGAACTCATTCCCGCTGCGTCGTCTCGTTCTCCGCTCTGGCCCTCTGCGCCGTCGCCCTCGCCGCCCCGCCCGAATCGCGGGTCGAGGTCGTCGTCGACGAGTACCACGGCACCAAGGTCGAAGACCCCTACCGCTGGCTGGAAGGCGGCACGGAGGCGCTCGACGCCGAAGTCGCCGAGTGGACCACCCAGCAGAACGGCTACACGCGAGGCTTCCTCGACGCCCTGCCCGGGCGGGATGAACTCGCCGGCAAGCTGCGAGAACTGCTCGAGGTCGGCAGCATCTCGGCACCGGCCTCCTACGAGAATCGCTACTTCTATCGCCAGCGCCAGGGCAACCAGAACCAGCCGATCCTCTTCGTACGGCACGGCTCGGACGGCACGCCCCGGGCTCTGCTCGACCCCAACACCCTGCACGAGGACGGCCTCGTCTCCCTCGACTGGGTCGCCCCCAACCCGGACGGCTCTCTGGTCGCCTTCGGCATCAGCGAGGCGGGCAACGAGATGTCCGTCCTGCACATCATCGATGTCGAGACCGGCGAATGGCTCTCCGATGAGATCCCCAACCGGGCCGGCAGCGTGCAGTGGTTCCCCGACTCCAAGGGCTTCATCTACGACGCCCTGCGCGACCCGGCGAACCCCTACTCCGGCGAGATCCGCTACCACAAGCTCGGCAACAAGGCGGAGAAGGACACGGTCATTTGGCGACAGTTCTCCGAGACCTGGGGGCCCTGGGTGCAGCTTTCCGACGACGGTCGCTGGATGATCGCCGGCTACTGGACGGGCACCAACTCCAACGATCTCTGGGTGGTGGATGCCTCCCTCTGGAAACGAACCGGCGAGTTCAACCGCATTCCCATCGCCGTCGGCTTCGAGGACGCCACCTTCCAAGGCTTCACGTATGGCGACACGCTGTACCTGCAAACCTCGCACAAGCATCCCAGCGGCATCGTCTACGCGGTCGATCTGAATAATCCGGCCCGGGAAAACTGGAAGGTCGTCTTGCCCGAGCGCAAGGACGCCGTGCTGCAAAGCGTCAGCGCCGCCCGGGGCATGCTGGTGGCGACGTACATGAAGGAAGTCTCCACCCGCATCGAGCGTTTCACCCTGGACGGCACGCCGCTCGGCCCGGTGACGCTGCCTGGCATCGGGGCGGCCGGGATCATCACCAACCCGGACCGCACCGAGGCCTTCCTCGCCTACGAGAGCTTCAACCAGCCCAACACGATCTACCAGGTCGATCTCAAGGAAGACACCCGCGAAGAGTGGGCCGCCCTGGATGTGCCGGTCGATCCCGACATCGCTGAGGTCAAGCGCGTCTGGTACGAGTCAAAGGACGGCACCAAGGTCAGCATGTTCATCGTGCACAAGAAGGGCCTGAAGCTCGACGGCAACAACCCCGTGCTGCTCTACGGCTACGGCGGCTTCGACAACTCGATTACCCCCTTCTTCTGGAGCACCAAGTTCCCCTTCTTCGAGGAAGGCGGCGTCGTGGCCCTGCCGCACCTGCGCGGCGGCGGCGAGTACGGAGCCGAGTGGCACCGCGGCGGCATGCTGGAGAGCAAGCAGAACACCTTCGATGACTTCATCGCCGCGGCCGAGTGGCTCATCGAGAACGACTACACCAAGCCGGAGCGGCTGGCCGTGTACGGTGGCTCCAACGGCGGCCTGCTCATCGGCGCCTTCATCACGCAGCGGCCCGACCTCTGCGGAGCGGCGATCTGCTCCGTGCCCCTGCTCGACATGCTGCGCTACCAGAACTTCCTGATGGCTCGTTACTGGGTGCCGGAGTACGGCTCTTCCGAGGATCCCGAGCAGTTCAAGTTCATCTACGAGTACTCGCCCTACCAGCACATCAAGGACGAGTTCGCCTATCCCTCCGTCATGTTCATCGCCGGCGAGAACGACAGCCGCGTCCACCCGCTGCACGCTCGCAAGATGGCGGCGTCCATGCAGGCGGCGACGACCTCGGATGTGCGCGAAGAACCGATCCTGCTCTGGGTCGACCAAGCCGGCGGCCACGGCCAGGGCAAGCCCTTCAGCCTTCGCCTGCGCGACGCCGTGGACTTCCACGCGTACCTGTATTGGCAGCTTGGGGTGACGGAGAACTAAGCACCCGACGATTCGAGTATGAACAGGCCGAGGGGTGATGCATGTTCGGATTGACGACGCTCGCGAATGTCGGCCTGCCCATGATCTTCTTGCAGATGCCCGCGCTGGCGATCGCGCTGGTGCCAACCATCGCGCTGGAAGCCATCGTCGCTCGGACCCGCCACAAGCTGACCCTCAATCCTCTGGTAGGTGGTGTGGCGCTTGCCAACGCAGTCTCAACGTTCGTAGGGATCCCCGTCGCCTGGGTCATCCTGGTCGTGCTGGAGATATTCACCGGCGGAGGCGTCTACGGCTTCGACTCGCCTCTCGCCGCGTTCCGCAGCACGGTGATGCAGGCGCCTTGGCTTGTTCCGCACGAAGGCGAAGCCTTCTGGTTGATTCCAACGGCATCGCTGGTGCTCTTGGCCCCCTACTTCGTTGCCTCTGTCTGCGTGGAATGGCTCGTCCTTCGTTGGGCGTGGAAGTCGGAGCCACAAGATCGCCTCTTGACGACAGTCTGGCGCGTCAACCTCGCCTCCTACGGAGCGCTCTTGATCGTGAACTTGATCTGGCTCTGGAGGAACCTGCAACCGTATCTGCAGGATTAGAGCGGGCCCAACTCAAACCTGGCGGCGTTTCTTTCTGACGAGCCGCGACCGTGAGCGGCTGTGTTCATTGTCAAGCGTTCTTCACGACATCTAGCTGATCCCATGGCCATCCGGCGAGCGAAACCGTCTGCCGCTTCGACGAAACCGCTTCCTCACGGGCGCGGCTCGTCAGAGTGGCAAGGCTCGCTACATCTGAGTTGGGAACGCCCTAGAGCACTCCCCTACTGCGTCATCATCGTCCAGTCATCCGTGCGGAAGCTGGAGGCGGGGAGGCCTTCCTTGTTGAAGAGGTTGGGTTCATCCGCAGCGCCCCAGCCGTAGCGGACCGCCACGGGCTTGCGCACCGCCTCGCTCCAGACGAAGACCGTGTCGCCCTGGATCTCCGCCTGGGCGGGAACGAAGGTGCGATCCGGGCCGGCGATCTGGAAGTGCGTCAAGTCAGCCCCGTCGCACATGAGCCCCGAGCCGACGTGATCGAAGAAGAGCCGCAGGCCCTTGGGTTCGAGGCGGCAGTTCTTGTAGAGGGGGCCTGAGTAGACCAGATCGGTGAAGCCGTAGTCCTTGGCGAGCGCCCAGAGCGCCAGGCGATGGCCCACATCCTGCTTGTTGGTCGGGTGGATGTCGCGGGGGTTGCCGATGTCCATGGTGACGGCCATGCCGGTGTTGGGGGTGCGAAGCGTCAGGAGCTGCGCTTCGCGAAGCTCCGCCGCCTCGCCTTCATCGCTGCCATAGAGGAAGGGGGCAATCTGCACGTAGTAGAAGGGGAAGTCGCCCTGGCCCCAGTGGCTGCGCCAGTCCGCGATCATGGCGGGGAGGAGCTCGCGGTACTGGTAAGCTCGCATGCGATTCGATTCGCCTTGGTACCAGATGGCTCCCTTCATGCCGAAGGGAATGATCGGCGCCAGCATGCCGTTGAAGAGAGCCGTCGGCGAGTTGGCGTGGAAGGCCGGGCGCGTGGGGAAGGCGGGGAGTCGCTTGAGCAGGAGGCCTTGCTGGTAGCGCCAGTCGCCGGCGAGCGAAACTCGCTGGGAGGCGTCACCGGTGGGGTGGAGGTGCATGGCGTCGGCCGGGCCGGTCATGCCGCCCAGCCCGCCGGTGTCGACCACGCGCACGGCGATGCTGTTCGCACCGGCATGAACGAGATTGCCGGGCACGGCGTAGCTGCGCGGGCGGTTCCAGGAGCCGATGTCCTCGATGCCGCCCAGCCGCGTGCCGTTGAAGTAGACCGTGTCCATGTCATCGATGGGGCTGAGATTGAGCGTCAGCTCTTGCTCGGCCCAAGCCGCGGGCAGGGCGACGCTCTTGCGGAACCAGACGACGCCATCGATGTTCGCCAGGTCCGTGCCCTGCCAGTTGCTGGGCTGGGTCAGGGTGGGCCAGGCGGAGTCGTCGAAGTCAGCGCCCGTGAAGCCGCCCTCGGCGGCGCTGCCCGGATCGTTCGCGGCGACGGCGGCCCACCACTTCTGCCGCTGTGCGGGCAGATCGCCGCCGAGCGACTCAGGATCCTCGCGCAGGATCTCGATCTGCTTGAGTGCTTGGGCGAAGTAGGGTTTCGTCGCCAGCGTCTCTTCGCTGGTCCAGGCTTCGCAGAGCGTGCCGCCCCAACTGGTGTGGATGAGGCCGATGGGAATGTCGAGTTCGCCGTGCAGTTCTCTTCCGAAGAAGTAGGCGACGGCGCTGAACTCAGGAACTGAGTCGGGGGCACACTCGACCCAGCTTCCTTCACAATCGTCCTGCGGGGTTGTAGCAACAGCTCGCGTCACCTGGAAGAGACGAATATCCGGGTAGTCGGCGGCGGCGACCTCCTGCTGGGCGTTGTCCGTCTTGCGCATGGGCCATTCCATGTTCGACTGACCGGAGCAGACCCAGACTTCACCGATGAGGACGTTCTCGAGCGTGAGGTCGTTGTCGCCGCTGATCTTGATTTCGTGCGGGCCGCCGGCCTCAGGCGTATCGAGCAGGACCATCCAGTGGCCGGCGTCGTCGGCGACGGTCTCGAAGGGCTGATCCGCCCAGCTTGCCTGCACCTGCACGGTTTCACCAGGATCGGCCCAGCCCCAGAGCGGCGCTAGCGTCTGGCGCTGCAGCACCATGTTGCTGTCGATGACCGCGGGGAGTCGCACCTCCGCCAGGCTTGTCGACGTCGCAACGAGCGCCAGGAACAGAACAGAGACCGCACCGAGACCGGCGCGACGAGGGGTGGTGTGCTGTGACATGGGGTGGCTCCGCTGGAATAAGCGAATCGGAAGGACCCGTCCAGCATACCGGTTGCTCCCCAATCTGTGTTGGCGGACAATCGGGATCTGGCTTTAGGTAGAGGAGTATGCCATGTCCCAGACCCTGTTATTGACGTTCGTCGCTGTTCTGGCGGCGCTGGTGGCGCTGCCCGCGCTCGCCCAGGAGGCCGCTTCGCAGCGAGAGCCGCTGCTCACGCGCTGGGCGGCGGGGGTAACACCGGAGAACGCCCACCGGGAGTATCCCCGGCCGCAGTTGGTCCGCGAGGCCTGGCAATGCCTCAACGGCGAGTGGGAAATCGAGGTGGACCCAGCCAGCGAAGCGCCCCGGTTCGGCAAGGCCCTCCCCGAGCGCATCCTGGTGCCCTTCCCCATCGAGTCGGCCCTGTCGGGCATCACCCGGCCCTGCACCACCGCCATGTACCGCCGCACCTTTGAGGTGCCCCGCGACTGGCGTGATCAGCGGCTGCTGCTTCACTTCGGCGCGGTCGACTGGCAGGCCACGGTCTATCTCAACGGCACGCGTCTCGGCGAGCACAAGGGCGGCTACGATGCCTTCAGCTTCGACATCACCGATTCGCTGAGAGGAAATGGGCCGCAGGAGCTGATTGTCCACGTTTTTGATCCCAGCGACGCCGGCACACAGCCGCGCGGCAAGCAAGTCGAAGAGCCCCAGGGCATCTACTACACGCCTTCGACCGGCATCTGGCAGTCGGTGTGGCTCGAGCCGGTCACGGCCACGCACATCGAGCGGCTGAAGCTGGAAACGGACATCGACGCATCGCAACTGCACGTCATTGCCGACATCGCCGAAATGCGCGAGGATGTGCTGGTCGAGATGGTGGTGACGGTGGACGGCGCGGAGATCGCCAGCAGCACCGGCGACGCCGTACAGATGATCGAGATCCCAGAGGCGCGCCTCTGGTCGCCGGACGACCCCTTCCTCTACGACCTGCAGATTCAGCTCATCGACGCGGACACCGGCAAGACGGTCGATCGCGTGCAGTCCTACTTCGGCATGCGTTCGGTGGAGTTGGTCCACGATGCCGATGGACACGCGCACTTGGCGCTGAACGGCCGGGAACTCTTCCAGGTCGGCCCGCTGGATCAAGGCTTCTGGCCGGACGGCTTGCACACCGCCCCAACGGATGAGGCCCTGCGCTACGACATCGAGATCACCAAGGAGCTCGGCTTCAACACCATCCGCAAGCACGTCAAGGTCGAACCGCTGCGCTGGTACACCTGGTGCGACAGGCTGGGCGTAGTGGTCTGGCAGGACATGCCCAGCGGCGACGCCTTTCCCAAGCGCGGAACGAAGGAGATCGAACGCACGCCCGAATCCGCTGCCCAGTACCACACCGAACTGACTCGTATGGTCGAGGGCCTGTACAACCATCCCTCGATCATCATGTGGGTGCCCTTCAACGAGAGTTGGGGCCAGTTCGAGACGCGGAAGGTCGCTGAGTTCACCAAGAACCTCGATCCCACCCGCCTGGTCAATCCGGTCAGCGGCTGGCACGACATGGGCGGCGGCGAGGTGCGCGACATCCACTCCTATCCCGGCCCGGACGCCCCGGAGCCGGAGACGGAGCGGGCCACGGTGCTGGGCGAGTTCGGCGGGCTGGGCCTCCCGGTCGAAGGCCACACCTGGAGCGAACACACCTGGGGCTACCGCGGGCTGCACAGCCCCGAAGAGCTGAACCGCCGGTATGAAGCGCTCTTTCGCCGCGTCTGGGAACTAAAAAAGACGCAAGCCTTGAGCGCTGTCATCTACACCCAGACGACGGATGTGGAGACGGAATGCAACGGCCTGCTCACCTACGACCGCGAGGTCATGAAGGTTGATGTCGAGCGGATCCGAGCGGCGAACCAGGGCATGATGCCTCGCCTCACGACCATCGTGCCCACCGCCCGCGACGCCAAGATCGACTGGCGTTACACGACGGCCGACCCCGGGGCTGACTGGACCAAGCCGAGCTTCGACGATGGCGACTGGCAAATCGGCCCGGCAGGCTTCGGCAAGCCCGACACGCCTGGGGCCCTGATCGGCACGGAGTGGCTCGCCGACGAGATTTGGCTGCGCCGCGACTTCGAGCTCGAGGCCCTGCCCCAAGGCGATCTCTACCTGGATGTGCACCACGACGAGGATGTGGAGATCTACCTCAACGGTGTCCTCGCCGCTAAGGAAGAGGGATACACGACGAACTACACGGAACTTCCCATCGCCGCGGCGGCGCGGGAGACGCTGCGGGCCGGGACCAATCACCTGGCGGTCTACTGCAAGCAGACCAACGGCGGGCAGTACATCGACGTCGGCATCGTCAGCGTCCAGCGCTGGGGCAAGAAGAAGACGGTCCAGGTCGAGCCGCTCCAGCCGGTGCCCTTCACCGCCGTGCACATCGAGGACGAGTTCTGGCGCCAGCGCATCGAGACCAACCGCGAGGTGACGGTCCCCTACTGCTTTCAAAAGTGCGAGGAGACCGGTCGGCTGAGCAACTTCGCCAAGGCGGGCGGGCTCCTGGAGGGCGAGTTCGAGGGCATCTACTTCAACGACTCGGACGTGTACAAGGTCATCGAAGGCGCCTGCTACACGCTGGCCCAGGAGTACGACAAGACGCTCGACCGGTACCTTGACGACCTGATTGAGAAGATCGCGGCGGCCCAGTGGGACGATGGGTACCTGAACACGTATTACACGTTGGTTGAGCCGGAGAAGCGCTGGACGCATCTCAGCCAGATGCACGAACTCTACTGCGCCGGCCATCTCTTCGAGGCGGCGGTGGCGCACCACCAGGCGACGGGCAAGCGGTCGCTTCTCGACGTGGCCCTGCGCTTCGCCGACCACATCGACTCCATCTTCGGCCCGGGCCAGCGCTACGATGTGCCCGGGCACCAGGAGATCGAGATCGGCCTGGTCAAGCTCTTCCACGAAACCGGCGAGAAGCACTACCTCGAGCTGGCGGAATTCTTCCTCGACCAGCGCGGCGACGACACACATCGCGACCTCTACGGCGGCTACTGCCAGGACCATCAGCCCGTCATTGAGCAGGACGAGCCGACCGGGCACGCGGTGCGGGCGATGTACCAGTACTGCGGCATGGCGGACGTGGCGGCCCTCACCGGCGATGTGGCCTATCTGGAAGCGCTCGATCGCATCTGGAATAACCAGACGCAGCGCAAGCTGTATCTGACAGGCGGCATTGGGGCCCGGCACGCCGGCGAGGCGTTCGGCGATGACTACGAACTGCCCAATGACTCGGCCTACAACGAGACCTGCGCCGCGATCGGCAACGGCTTGTGGAATCACCGCATGAACCTGTTGCACGCCGACGCCAAGTACATCGACGTGCTGGAGCGGGTGATCTACAATGGTTTCCTCTCCGGCGTGTCTTTGGAAGGCAACACCTTCTTCTATCCCAACCCCTTGTCCAGCGCCGGCAGCTACCACCGCAGCCCCTGGTTCGGCTGCTCCTGCTGCCCGGTGAACGTCGTGCGCTTCCTGCCCTCGATCGCCGGCTTCGTCTATGCCCAGCGCGATGAGACGGTCTATGCGAATCTCTACGTCGCTTCAACCGCTCGCTTCGACTTCGGCGGCCAGGAACTCACGCTGGTGCAGCGCACGGACTACCCCTGGGACGGCAAGGTGGAACTCACCGTCGAACCCGAGCGTTCGCGCCGCTTCGAACTTGCTCTGCGCGTGCCGGGCTGGGCGGTGGCGCAGCCGGTGCCCAGCGACTTGTACGAGTACACCGACGCCAGCCAAAGCGGGGCGCGTATCACGGTGAACGGCAAGCGAGCCCGCGACGTCGACATGAGGAACGGCTACGCCTTCCTGGAACGCACCTGGAAGCCGGGCGATGTGATCGGCATCGAACTGCCCATGCCCGTGCGCACCGTGCGCAGCCAGGACGCCGTCGAGGCGGACCGCGGTCGCGTCGCCTTCGAGCGTGGGCCGATCGTCTACTGCCTGGAGGCGGCGGATACGGGCGGGCACGTGCGGCCGCTCTGGGTGGAACCTGAGGTGAAGCTCACTCCCGAGGCGCGGCCGAATCTACTCGGCGGCGTGACGGTCCTGACCGGCAAGGCCCTGGCGCGCGAGCAAGAGACGGAGGGCGGCCCGGTGCGCGATGTGGAGACGCCGATCACCGCCATTCCCTACGCCGTCTGGGATCATCGCCAGGCGGGCGAGATGGCGGTGTGGATCCCCACCGACCCGCAGCTTGCGGAGGTCGTGCCCCCGCCCACGCTGGCCAGTCGAAGCCGGGCGACGACCTCCTTCTGTCACGCCCAGGACTCACCCACCGCGGTGAACGATCAGTTGGAGCCCAAGAGCTCGGCCGACCACGACGTGCCGCGGCTGACCTGGTGGCCGCACAAGGGCACCGAGGAGTGGGTGCAGTTGGACTTGCCCGAGTCGAGCAGGATCAGCGGCGTCGAGGTCTACTGGTTCGACGACACCGGCCGAGGCGAGTGTCGGCTGCCTGCGAGTTGGCGGCTGCTGTACCGACAGGGCGAATCTTGGAGGGCGGTGCGGACGAACGACGCCTACGGCGTGGCCGGCGATGCCTACAACGGGGTGCGCTTCGAGCCTGTACGCACGCGGGCGCTGCGCCTGGAAGTGCAGTTGCGCGAGGGCTATTCAGGCGGCATGCTCGAGTGGCGACTGCTTGCGGATGAAGACTGATCGAGCCGTGGAAGCAGCGTCGTCGCAGCGACGCCGTTGTGGCTTCGCCTACTCCGACTCAGCGGCACTGAGGAGGGCGTCGTCGGACAGCGTGGCGAGCGTGTCGCGGACATCCATGCCGACCGAGACGGGACTCGTTGTGAGTGAGTCGAGGGCTGCGAGCCGGCTCGACTCGCTGGAGCCTCGGGCGACCAGCACATTCATCAGCTTCAGGGAGAAGGTGTCGTCGTAAGCCCTGACGATGAAGCGAGCCCGCCTGGCGGTGAGAAGTCCCTCGTCGGTCTTGATGAGCAGCTGGCAAAGTTCGCCGGACTGCGGATCGAGCCGAACCGCCTTGATGAAGAAGCCATCCACGTCGACGCCATCCAGGATCATGTCGGCGTAGCGCTGGACCAGGGCGTCGCTGGCGATCGTTTGCCCTGCCTGCTCTTTCTCCTCCCCGCAGCCTGGCAGACCCAGCGTCAAGGCCAGGGCGAGCAGAAGTAGCGAGATGGTTCGGTAGCGCTGCAGCATTCCACCGGTCTTATCGGCGGTCCGAAGGGGCGAGTCCAGCCGGGTCGGAAGCTGGCCTGACCAATCGACGCTCCGGCGCGGCAGCCCCTTCTGGGGCGTGGACTGACGCTCCTTCGAGTCGGCCCGGGCGGACCGCTCGCCAGAGCCGATGGAATCCCCTAGCATGTGCCGCCGCAGGGGCTGTAGCTCAATTGGGAGAGCGCTGGCTTTGCAAGCCAGAGGTTGCCGGTTCGATCCCGGTCGGCTCCATTCAGTATTCACAAAGACTTACGGCGATTCGCCGGGGTCAGCCGCAGACCCATCCGCAATCCGTGGGGAACGGTGCCCGTGCGGTGCAGATGCGCTCGGCAGACCCCCGCAGGCGTGGGCATCGCCGGCGAGTCTGGGATCCCGCAACACGAAAGGGCAAGGCATGACCAAGAGATCGCGCGCACGAAGGCGAATGCACGTCGTGCTCTTCACCCTTCTGCCCCTCATCGTGCTGGCGCTGCAGAGCCGCGCCATGGTGGAGGGAACGTCCGGCCCAGACGGCTACGAGACGGTCGAAGGGATCCACTACCGAAACGAGCCAGGCGCCACGGCCTACATGCGTGAGCGGTGCGTCCTCGACCTCTACTACCCCACGGATGTGTCGGGATTCCCAACGGTGGTGTGGTTTCACGCCGGCGGCCTAACCTCGGGTGAGAAGTGGATCCCCGAGGGCTTTCGCGACCAGGGCATTGCGGTCGTGGCGGTGAACTACCGCCTGAGCCCGCAAGTGAAGTCCCCCGCCTACGTCGAAGACGCGGCGGCCGCGGTCGCCTGGTGCCTGGAGAACATCGAACAGTACGGCGGGGCCCGCGACAAGGTGGTCCTGAGCGGGCACTCCGCCGGCGGCTACCTGACGAGCATGGTGGGCCTGGACAAGCGCTGGCTGGAGGCGCACGGGTTCGACGCCAACGAGCTCGCCGGGCTGGCCCCGATCAGCGGCCACACGGTCACGCACTTCACTGTCCGGGCTGAGCGAGGCATCGAGGGCACACGCGTGATCGTGGACGACATGGCTCCCCAGTACCACGTTCGGTCCGATGCTCCGCCCGTCCTGCTGATCACCGGCGACCGCGAGAAGGAACTCCTGGGGCGCTACGAAGAGAACGCCTTTTTCTGGCGCATGATGCGCGTCGTGGGACATCCGGACGTCCAGATCAAGGAGCTGGAAGGCTTCGATCACGGCGGCGTGGTTCACCCAGCTCAGCCTCTGGTGCTCGACTTCGTGAAGCGGATCAGCGCGAAGCGTGCTCACCCGGTGAAAGAAGCCACGGGAACGTAGACGAGCAGCCCGAGGAAGCTAACGACACGGGCATCGCGGGCTCGATGGGCCGATCTGTGCTCGGCGGCTCTGTCGATCAGGTGCGCTCGGCGTAGAGCAGACGGGGATGGCCTTCCAGGTCGCTGAGCGTTTTGACCCCCACGAGTTGGCCAGTTGCTTCGGCGAGCTGACGGACTTTCGCCGCGTGCGAGGCGGCGTGCTCGATGAGCAGCAGACCTCCGGGCTTCAGATGGGCTGGGGCGGAGCGCAGCAGCGGCTCGATTACGTCGAGCCCGGCAGCGCCGGCCCGCAGCGCCAGCGTCGGTTCGTGCTCACGCACGTTGGGGGCGACCGCATCCCACTCATGGTCGGGAATGTAGGGCGGATTCGAGACGACCAGATCGAACCGCTCGTCCGCAGCGAAGGGCGCGAAGAGGTCCCCCTCACGAAACTCGAGACGGTCGGCGACGCCATGTCGCTCTGCATTCTCCCGCGCCAACGACAGCGCTTCAGAGCTGATGTCGGTTGCCACGATCCGGACCTCGGGTTTGTTCCGGGCGATGGCGACGGCGATTGCGCCACTGCCGGTGCCGATGTCGGCGATGTGGAGGCGCTTTGGGGGTGGCGCTTCAGTTTCGGAGTCCCCTCCGCTGCGCTTCGTGGCTAAACACACACCCTCTTCCTCATTCCCGTGCTCTCCGTGGTGCATCTCCTCCGGTTCCCGGTGAATCTCCTCGGGGCGCAGCCACTGCAGAACCGCCTCGACGAGCGACTCGGTCGAGGGCCGGGGAATGAGGACAGCCGGGGTCACCCGCAGGGGCAGGCCGAAGAACCAGGCCTCGCCGACGAGATACTGGATGGGCTCGTGCCGCAGGGCCCGGCCCACCAGCTCGCGCAGGCGATCTCGCTCCGGCTGGGAAGCGGGCCGGTCGGCATCGGTGTAGAGGGCGAGGCGTTCGCAGTTGAGGACGTGCGAGAGAAGCATTTCCGCTGAGAGCCGGGGGCTGTCCAGGCGCCGCTCGCGAAAGCGATCCCCCATCCAGGCAAGCAGGCGACGCGTGGTCCAGTCGTCGGCGGTCTCCGGGGCGGGCTGGCGCGGTGGCGGCGTGGGGGGCATCGGGCCAGTGTACGACGGCCGGCGAGGCCTGTGGCGCGAGTCATGAAGTTCGGCGAGTCGAAGCGCCGCCACAGCCGACTCCCCGGCCTAGACTTGCGGCGATGCCGCCGGCGCGCGACGATTGTGCGGCCCTTGCCGGCCTCGCGAAGGAAGGAATCGAGCCCCATGTCTACGTCACCTGCTGCCCTCGCCCCCACCCTGCTGCAAGCTGTCGCCGCCCGGGCGAAGGACGCCGATGTCTTCGCCAGCGTCCTGGCACAAGACGGCCGCCTGGTCTGCCAGGCCCGAGAGAGCGCTGAGGAGGCGTTCTACCGCCTGGAGAATCTCGACGGTGTCGTCACCATCAGCCTGGTCACGGCGGACCGCTGGCTCAGCGAATCGATCGAGGCGGACCTCCTGCATACCGGCGACAAGATCGAAGAGCTTGTTGACGAAGAGCTTGTGGAACAAGGGTTTGAGGACGGCCCCCTCAAGGTCGAACACTTCCGCAGCGACGACTTACTCTTCACCTTTCGCTCGCGCTTACCTGACTCGGCCACGGCGGAGGACGACGCTGCTGTCCGGCGCGCCGCAGCCGTATTGCTCGCCTACGAAGCCGCCTTCCGCGAGCTGGGCGACATGAGCGAGAGCGAAGAGTTATGATGCAAGCCCGCGATACGTGTCGCGGCATTTGTTTTGAGTAACGGACTCGGGCGGCGGATTCGTCAACTCCGGGAGATGAGCCATGCGAGTGCTCATGCTTGGGTGGGAATTCCCACCATACATCTCAGGCGGACTGGGCACGGCCTGCTACGGCCTGACCCGGGCGCTCGATGCCCTCGGACACGAAGTCACTTTCGTGCTGCCCAAGGCGGTCGATCGCTCCCTCGCCTCCCACATCCAGTTGCTCACGCCCAATGAGGCGGATGCCGCCTTCCCCCAGGATCCCGAAGCGACCGGCGGTGGTCCCTTTGGCAAGCCCATCACCTACACCACCGAAGAGTTCGAGAACGTCGTCTTCAAGGCGATCCCTACGGCCCATCGCAGCCCCTATCCCCGCTTCAACGCCCCTCCCCCCCTCACCGAAGAGCATCGCGAAGAACTGCGGCGGCACCTGGAAGAACGGCAGGCCCTGCTCGACGCCGGCGTCGAGGTGCCCCCCGACTCGGCCACCGGGGCTGAGGACTATCCCGATGAGCTGATTTCCAAGTCCGGTGGCGACTACGACGGCGATGTCATCGCCGACGCCCATCGCTACGCTCGGCTTTGCATGCACCTGACCCGCGGCGAGCGCTACGACCTCGTGCACGCCCACGACTGGATGACGTATCCGGCGGGGCTCGCCGTCTCCACCGCCCTCGGTATTCCCCTCGTGGTGCATCTGCACTCGACCGAGTTCGACCGTTCCGGCGAGCATGTGAACCAGCCCGTCTACGACATCGAACGCAAGGGCCTGCACGGGGCGACCCGGGCCATCACCGTCTCCCGTTTGACCAAGTCGATCGCCGAGAGGCGCTACGGCGTCGACCCCGCCAAGATCGACGTGGTCTACAACGGCCTGCACCGCAGCAACGACAACGACCTGCCCGAACCGCAGCCCATTCTCAGCACCGATCGCATCGTCCTCTTCCTGGGTCGGCTCACCTTCCAGAAGGGCCCGGAGTATTTCCTGCGGGCAGCGAAGCTCGTCCTCGACAAGATGGAGAACGTCAAGTTCGTGGTGGCGGGGTCCGGCGACATGGCCCGCACCATGATCGAGCAGGCCACGCGCCTGGGCATCGCCGAGCGAGTGCTCTTCGCGGGCTTCCTGCGCGGGCAGGATGTCGATCGCGTCTTCCGGATGGCCGAGTGCTACGTCATGCCCAGCGTCAGCGAGCCCTTTGGCATCGCGCCGTTGGAAGCGATGAGCCACGATGTGCCCACGATCATCTCCAAGCAGTCCGGCGTCTCGGAAGTCCTGGAGCACGTGCTCAAGGTCGACTTCTGGGATGTGGATGACATCGCCAACAAGGTCCTGGCCGTCCTGCGGCATCCGCCGCTCAGCCAGACCCTGCGGGAGCACGGTAGCTTCGAGGTTCGCCGCCTGACCTGGCACGTCGCCGCCCGCAAGTGCGCGGAGACCTACGAAGCGGCGATTAGCCAGGCGTCCACCGTGCACGGCGTGGGGTAGTGACGGCGACCTGACCTGACAATGGATATGAAAGAGCCGCGACTCGAAGAATCGCGGCTCTCTTCTTGGTCCGGTGATACTCAGGAATCGTCAGGGTTGCACGCCGCAACCGTAGTCGCCCAGCAGAATGCCGAGGTCAGCCTGATCGGTGAAGCCGTCGCCGTTCAGATCGCCGCCGTCATCGTAGCCGTAAGCGCCGAGCAAGACGCCCAAGTCAGCTTGGTCGGTCACGCCGTCGCCCGTGAGGTCGGCGAGGCAGTCCGGTCCGCAACGGCTCAGGAATAGGCCGACGGCATCGTGTTCCGACTCCGTGGTGGCAAGATCTGTGGCGCCATCGCCGTCGAAGTCACCGGCCACGACGGACGTGGTGCCCCACCCGGCGAAGTAGCGCCGGGTGTCAAGATCGAACTGCCCCGTCCCGTCGCCAAGCAGCACGTCGAGACCGTGACGCCTCTGACTGGCAACGACAAGATCATCGTTCGAGTCGCCGTTGATGTCCGCGACCGACACACCCCAGATGTTCGGCTCGAGCGAGTGGTAGAGATCGCGGCTCACCCTATTGGCGAGCGTGCCGTCGCCCTGATTCTCGAAGGTGGTGACCTCGGAGACCCAATACTCGAACCAGCCCGTATCCTCTTCGTAAGCGATGCAGGTGGTCACGACGTCAAGGTCGCCGTCGCCGTTGAGGTCGGCTAGTTCGACATCATGCCCGTAGGGGCCGTCCCAGACGACCCAGTAGGACTCGGAGTAGTAGACGTACACCGTGGGACTGTCGAACAGGCCGCTGCCGGTGTTCATGAGCGTGAGCAGCTTGTCGGAGGGTGAGAGGGCCGTCCCTTCCATGGCGACGAGATCGACGTCGCCGTCACCATCGAGGTCACCCAGTTCCAGGGCGCTGCTGCGGATGGTCAATGGATCCATCGGCGTGAAGCTGCCATCGCCGTTACCGGCCAGGACGTGGCAAGGATCGCCTGCCGCGACCAGGTCCACGTCGCCATCGCCGGTCAGATCGGCGAGCGCCACGTCAGAGACGTAGTCGCCGACGGTGTACGAAGCCTGCGCTGGGAAGCCGGCGTCGCCGTCGTTGAGCAGCACCGTGAGCGTGTTGCCAGGCGTGCTGAAGGTGCCGGCGTTGGCCACGACGAGATCCATGTCGCCGTCGTTGTCGAGATCGGCCGCGTCGATACCGTGGCAGCCGAGGTCCGTGGTGTACTCACCGGCATCCGTGAGGGACCCGGATCCGTCGTTGAGCAGGATGGAGACCTTGTTGTTGGGCGCGTCATCGTCGCCGCCACTGGTCACGGCGAGATCGAGATCGCCATCTCCGTCCAGGTCGGCCTCGACCAATCCCGTGGGTCCAGCCGCCACTGCCGTTTGGCTTGCGGAGTCGAACGTGCCGTCTCCATGACCCATACCGATGCGAACACCGACGGGCCGACCCGCGCTCATCGTCAAGTCAATGTCTGAATCGCCGTTCAGATCGGCGAAGACGGCGGTCCCGTCCAGCAGACCGTGATCAACCCCAGCCGCGAAGTCGCCGGCCCCGTCGTTGAGGAACAGCTCGGCTCCGATCGCAACATCCAGGTCACCGTCCCCATCCACATCGGCGAAGCCTGGCTCTCGCAGGCCGGGCGTCGGGTGCATCAGGTTGACTGAGAAATTGCCTCCAGAGCCGGAGTTGATCAGGGCATACCATTGCGTGAAGTAGACTGCGACGAGATCGAGATCACCGTCACCGTCCAGGTCGCCGGCGCGGACGATGCTCTCGCCTGCCTCAGGGTGCAGAACGGGAGTCTGGAAGGTCCCATCGCCGTTGCTGATGTGGATGGCCAGCCCGGTGTTGTCGGAGACGATCAGATCGTCGAACGCATCGCCGGTGACTTCGGCGAGAATAGCCGAGCGCGGATCGTCGGGCGTGAGCGAGAGTTCGACAGAGAAACTGCCGCTGCCAGCAGGAGTCAGAATTTGGACCTCGTCATGCCTGCGAGAGTAGACCACAAGATCCGCCCAACCATCGCCGTCAAAGTCGCCGGCGGACAGTCCCTGCGGCCGGTAGTCCTCGTTCAGGATCGTCGCCACCGGGGAGTCGAATGAGCCATTGCCGTTGTTCTCGTAGACGTTCAGTTGTCCGACTTCCTTGTGGGCCGAGCTGGACCAGCCGTAGGAAAGGGTGAGGAGGTCGGCCCGGTCATCGCCGTTGACGTCGATCAGGAGGAGCGACGCGGACTGGTCGTCCTCGCACGCAGGTGGTGAGTGGCCGGTCGACCGGACACCAAAACGCCCCGTCCCGTAGTTTGTCCCAACGGCAATCCAAGGCCACCCATACTCGGTGGCATCCAGGTACACGAAGTCCTGATCGCCATCGCCATTCAAGTCGGCGAAGTTCAGGTCCACGCAGTATTTCTCAGCCGGTATCAGCAAGCCGTCGAAGTACGGCTTGTCACATTGGGAGTGGGCCATCGAGGCGCTCGCCCCCACGGCCAAGACCACCGCCACGGTTTCTCGCCACCAACTCATTTCGTCATCCTTTCACACTGTTCACGAGGTGGACGCCGCAGTCATCGCTGCGCCGGCTCGTCAAGAAGATCGACCTACCACCAGAGAGCCTCCACCCACTAGGGGACGACTCCAGAAAGAACTCGACTCGATTGTCAGCTTATCTGCAGGCTGTATCCGTGCATCGGGACTCCTGGGAATTGCCCTCGATCCAATGAAGACGTCCTGAACGGATTTCGAACGGAAACCAAACGCTTTGCAAGGCTCCAACGCGACGATGAAGGAAACAGAGCCGGGGATGATGCGGCTGTGTCAGGGTTGCACACCGCAGCCATAGTCGGCGAGAAGGATGCCGAGGTCGGCCTGATCGGTGTCGCCGTCGCCGTCCAGGTCGCCGCCGGCATCAACAAGGTATGAGGCGAGCAAGAGGCCAAGATCCCCCTGATCCGTCTGATCGTCGCCGGTCAGGTCGGCGATGCAAGGTTCGTGATGCAATTCGAACAAGAGACCAAAGCCCACCTGCCCCTGGTATCTGTTGGAGATCATGAAGTCTGGGTTGCCGTTGTCATCCAAATCGGCAATCGTCAGGTGGTCAGCGGTCGTGCCCACGGCATGCAGGCGTGGAGTTGCGAGCACTCCCGCGCCGAGATTCTCGTAAAGCGAGAGGGCATTGGTGCCGCCCTCAGCCACCACGACGTCAACGTCGCCATCGCCGTCAAGGTCGTCTACGACAACTCCGTAGCTGCCGTCAAGGCCGCCGTACTCCTGCGGCGTTCCCAGCGTGCCGTCGCCTTGATTGTGGATGACCCAGAAGGCCGGCCCCTCGTTCGGGTCACCATTAGAGATAACCACATCGTTGTAGCCGTCGCCGTTCACATCCCCTGCGGCCACCCGCCACATCCGCCCCTCGCTCAGCGTGACCGAGTCGCCATACGCAAACACACCCCCGTCATTCACGGCGATCTTGACCCCGCCATACCAATCACCCCACACAACATCGAGGTCTCCATCGGCATCCATGTCGGCCACGGCGGGGCCACGTGCGCGGTACCCGGCGCTGAGAATCTGACCTGCTGTAAAATCGCCCGCCCCATCATTGACCAGAAAGTGGATCGCTCCACTTCCATAGGCGACGACGACGAGATCGACATCCTCGTCTCCATCAAAGTCACCGCAGCCCAATCCATAGCAATCTGTTCCGGCGACATACTCTGCAAGCGGTGCGAACGTGCCATCGCCATTGGAGAGATGCACGCCAATGCGGCTGCGGTCGTTGACGGCGAGATCATCGATACCGTCACCGTTGAAGTCGGCAGTCACGAGGCCGAACGGACGAGTCGTCGTATCACAGCGAAGGGGTTCTCCGAACGAGCCGTCTCCATCTCCCAAGTAGACATACAGATTTCCGCTGCCTGTCGCTCCCTGCGTCACCGCGATGTCCAGCACGCCGTCAGCGTTGAAGTCGCCTACGGCTTGCCCATCCGCAGCGCCACCTTCCGGTAGGTCGGTGAACAGCGGAGTGTGGAAGTTGCCATGTCCTTTGCTCAGAAGGAACGTGGTGCTTCCTGACAGCCCAAGTGCAACGTCGGGGTATCCATCAAGGTCGATGTCGCCGACCGCAAATGCACTGCCGACAAGAGGGTAACGCCATGCATCGGTCGTATATAAGATGCCGCCACCGTTCTTCAGAATGACGGTTTCCTCGTAGTCGACCGTCGCCACCACATCAGGGAGTCCATCCAGATCGAGGTCCGCGACTGTGATGCCGTTGACGTCGCCGCCGACGCTACGGCGCCGCACGGTGTCGAAGGTGCCGTCACCGACGTTGAGGACAATATCCACTTCGGAGTATTCCCATTGATCCGCCACGATGACGTCCAGATCACCATCGCCATCCGCGTCAACGATGGCGATATCGTTGAGGTCGTTGCCGACAGCGTAGGGCGTCGCGGCACCGAATAGACCGCCGCCTCCATTTAGCAGCACTACCAGACACTCGTCGTGGCCGGCCGCCAAGGTGACGCCGAGATCGTTGTCACCATCACCATCAAGGTCGCCATTCGCCACGCTATAGACATTGTCGCCGGCATCATAGGCGGCGGCGTTGCCAAAGCTGCCACTACCCTCGTTGAGAAGCACCCAGACACTCGAGTTGACGCCGTCGTAGTCCGCAAGGGCAAGATCCAGGTCGCCGTCTCCGTCCAGATCGCCAAGCGTCAAGTCGCGGAGATCGACGCCGACCGTGAAGAGAGCCGGCGTTTGGAAGGTCGCATCGCCGTTGTTGAGCAGGACGGCGACGTCATCCGCATCGCCGATCACAACCAGATCCGCATCGCCGTCGCCATCGACATCGCCTGCCTCCAACCCTCGCATCGATTCAATAGCGGTGGCGGTGAGCGGCGCGGCGAACTGCCCCGTGCCGTCATTCAGCAGAATGGTGATAGCAGAGCCTGACCGCCCAGCAGTCGCCGAGTCGAGGTCACCGTCGTTATCCAGGTCGACTATGGCGATGCCCGCGCCCCCGGCCGCGTCATAGGCGGGGCTGGCGTACTTGAGCCCGAGATCCGCCGACGATTCCGACACGACTCCGAGGGCCAATGCCGCTCCGATGTGTAGAAGCGCTCCTCGATGCATGTTCTTCTCCCGTCAAACGAGTATGGTTGCATCCTTCGGACAATGCCGGCAAGCCGCCATCCGTGCTGGATGCTGACAGGGTCTGCACGTCAATCCCATTGAGGCTGGGGCGTAGACTGCCCGGCCACCACAGCAACAGATGCAGCCTACCTCACCACCTCGGCGTAGCAAGCGAGATTCCGACAATCGCATCGGGTAATCGCCACTTCGAAGTACGTACAGACAGCGAACAGACTATCACGGGGCTCCGGTTGAACGATTCGACGGGCGTCCGGGAGCACCGGAACTGACAGTGGGAGCCGTATATATACTGCTCCCATGCCCGAACTACCCATCCTGCAGCCGAGCGATGTCACGCTCATGATCAAGCCTGTGGGGGCGCTCTGCAATCTCGATTGCACCTACTGCTACTACCTGCCCACCAAGAGCATCTACGACGTCCCCGAGCACCGCATGAAGCTGGCGACGCTGGAGGCGATCTTCGCCGGCTACCTGCCCCGGGCCGCGGACCAGGTCATGATCTGTTGGCAGGGCGGCGAACCCACCCTCGCCGGGCTCGACTTCTTCCGCCGCATGATCGAGGTCCAGGAGAAGTACCGAAGGCCTACGCAGCGGGTCTCGCACGCTCTGCAGACGAACGGCACGCTGCTCGACAAGGAGTGGTGCGACTTCCTGCGGCAGAACGGCTTTCTTGTCGGCCTCTCGCTCGACGGCGGCGTCGGCTTCCACAACGAGTATCGCCTGGACAACGCCGGGCACGGCACGCACGAACAAGTGACGCAAGGCTTGCAACTGCTCCGCGACCGGGGCGTTGAGCACAACATCCTCTGCGTGCTCAACGACAAGAACGTTCGCCAACCCAAACAGCTCTACCAGTACATGCTGGGGCTCGGCGAAGACTGGCTGCAGTTCATCCCGGCGATCGAGTGGGAAGTCGATCCGGCCCGGCCCGGCAAGAACAGGCTGGCGTCGTACTCACCGCCGCCGCGGGCGTACGGCAAGTTCCTCTGCGAGGTGTTCGACATCTGGTTCGAGAAGCACCGCGATCGCGTCTCGATACGCATCTTCGATGCGGTCTTGAACAAGCTGGTGCACGACCAGATGCCGTTTTGCATCCTGGACGGCTCCTGCCACACGCAGATGACGATCGAGCACGACGGGGCGGTTTTCGGCTGCGACCACTTCATCGAACGCCGATGGCAACTGGCGCAGATCGGCGAGCCGGCCTGGCGGAACCCCATGGACATCAGCGGCGACCAGCGCGTGGGGATCACCATCCACGGCGACGGCTACAAGCCCAACTCGGAACTCAGCGGCCGCGACATCTTCGGCGCGGAGGACCTGCAGGAGCGTTACACGGCGCTGGAGTTGGGCGACCGCATCGACGCCGGCTGGATCGATCGCGTCGAGCGGCAGCGCACCGGCGCCTTTGCAGCGCGAAAGCAGAGGCTGCCCGAGAAGTGCCTGTCCTGCGAATGGCAGCGCCTCTGCTATGGCGGCTGCCCGAAACACCGTCCCAGCGGCGGCGAGGTCGAAGAGACGACGATGCTCTGCGAGGCCTACCTCATGTTCTACGGGCATGCCATGGAGCGCTTCGAGTGGCTGGCGAGCTACCTCCGCCGCGAGGAGCAGCCCCCACCACCTGCACCGACTCCCCAGCCCGCGGTGCGCACCGCCCCGATGACGGCGAACGCTGATGCAAGGGTCGGCCGCAACGATCCCTGCCCTTGCGGCTCGGGGAAGAAGTACAAGAAGTGCTGCGGGGGGCTGTGAGGGAGAGATTCACCGCTGAGGTCACGGTTGACCTTCGAGCGAATAAGCAAAGAAGCCGCGATCGGGGTGACCGCGGCTCCTTGAAGGGGCTGTGAGGTTCTTGTGCCGTCTCAGCCGCCGCAGTTGTAGTTGCTGAGCAGGGCGCCGAGGTCGGCTTGATCGGTGTCGCCGTCGCCGTCGAGGTCGCCGGTGTCGTCGACGCCGTAGGCTGCGAGGATGACGCCGAGGTCCGCCTGATCGACATCGCCGTCGCCGTCGAGATCGCCATCACAGGCGGCGCGGTAGGTGAGAAACTCAGAACTGGCGTTGTTGTCGGTGTAGCCGCCGTGCATGAGTGGCTGGGCACGCTCTTCGTCATAGATCAGGACGTGGGAGCTGCGGGACGCCGTGCCGTCCAGGGGCCGCATGGTCCAGCTTACGCCATCCCATTCCCAGGTTTCCATCTCACCGTTGTCGGGGACGCCGCCCGTCAGAAGGACAACGCCGTTCTCATGATCGAAGGTCATGGCGTGGCGGGAGCGCGGCGACGGCCCATCGGTAGCGACCAGCGCCCAATCGGCGCCGTCCCACTCCCAGGTGTCTCCCAGCAGGAATCCGTCGTTCTCGCCCGAGCCGCCGAAGAGCACCACGACCCCCCGGATGGGATCGTAGGCCAAGCTGTGCTCCGTGCGCACCGACGGGCCGCCGACGTGCTCAAGCGTCCAGGCCGAGCCGTCCCAGGACCACAGTTCATCGCTGGCGGAGTAGTCCAGGTGTAAGCCGCCGAAGAGCAGCACTTTGCTCCGGGCTTCGTCGTAGACCATCGCCGCGTGTCCGAAGATCTCCGGATCGGGAGCCTCATGCTCGGTCCAGGCGCTGCCATCCCACTCCCATGTCGTAGCGGGAAAGAAGGTGCCGCCGTACATCACGGTCACACCGCGACTTCGATCGAAGGCCATTGAGTGCCCGAGACGCCGACTGGGTCCCGAGGTGGAGCGCAGATGCCAGACTTCCCCGTCGAATTCCCAAGTCTCGCGATCGTGTTGATAGCCGCCGGTCTGGGCGAACATAACAAGACAATTGCGTTGGCTGTCGTAGGTTGCGGCGTGATCGAATCGTGCCGAGGGGCCGCCTTGCGACGCCATCGTCCAGTCGGCGCCGCTCCACTCCCACGTCTCCCCGTTCAAGTCGTCATTCTCGCCCCCGAAGAGAACCAGGGTGTCGCGAGCGTCGTCGCGCACCATGGTCTGGTGGGTACGGCCGGAGACGGGCGTGAGCCCAAGATTTGACCAACTCGTTCCGTCCCACTCCCAGAGATCACAGTAGTCGGCGTTGGCCTGGTAGTAGCCGCCGGTCATGACGACCGTCCCGCGATCCGGATCGTAGTCCATGCTGTGGCCGCCGCGCGGGCGAGGGCCGGCCGTGGTTCGAAGCATCCAGGAAGAGCCGTCCCACTCCCAGGTTTCCTGGGTGTGGCCCGGGGCGTAGCCGCCGAAGAGCACGGTGACGCCACGGGCTTCATCGAACGCCAGGGCGGCGCCGGAGCGCTGGCTGGGGCCGGTGGTGGCGACGAGCGACCAGGTGAGGCCGTCCCATTCCCAGGTCTCGTTACCGCCGCTGCCTTCAGCGCCGAAGAGCACGGTGACGCCGCGGACGCTGTCGTAGGTCATGGCGTGCCCCTTGCGAGCGGAGGGGCCGGTGATGGAGCGCAGCGTCCAGGACTCGCCATCCCACTCCCAGGTCTCGGCGGGTCGGAGATCCCAGCCATGGGAGCCGCCGAAGAGCACCGCAACTTCGCGGGTGCTGTCGTAGGCCAGGGCCGCGTCGGTGCGCGGGGTGGGACCATTCATGGCGCGCAACAGCCACTGGCTGCCGTCCCATTCCCACGTCTCGCTGCTCTCGCGGTGCCAGGCGGTCTCGCCGCCGAAAACGATGCTCACCGCCCGTGCTGCATCGTAGGTGGCGGCATGGCCGGAACGAGGCGTCGGGCTGGAATCCCAGGCCCGCACCCAGCCAGTGACATCGGCATCGCCGTCGGTGGCGAGTAGCGGGCCTGATGCCGCGAGCAGGATCGCCACGGACAGACCAACGTATCGAAGCTGACGGTTCGGTTTCGGTCCCATTGATTCCCTTTCCCTGCGTTCGCGGCGCGCCACCGAGTGTTGGCGCGAAGACGCAGTCCATTCGGTTTCTTGGTCAAGGTTGATGTGGTTCGGAGCCGAGTCGGTCGGAGGCAGCCGAACTGAGCAGGAAGGAAAGGCCGGGAACCGCGAGGCTGTGCAGCCGCGGCTCCCGGCTCTCTCAATTCACTGGCGGTGTCATTGGCCGCAGCCGTAGTTGCTGAGCAGGGCCCCGAGGTCGGCTTGGTCGGTGTCGCCGTCGCCGTCAAGGTCGCCGGTGTCGTTCACGCCGTAGGCCGCGAGAATGACGCCGAGGTCCGCCTGATCGACGTCGCCATCGCCATCGAGATCACCCGCGCAGCCGGCGTCGTAGCGAAGCAGGTCGCCGGTAATGCCGCCGGGGTTGGCATAGCCGCCGTGCATGAGCAGCGCCCCTGCCGCCTCGTGGTAGAGGAGGACATGCTCGTAGCGCGAGTAGGTGCCATCGGACGGCCGCATGGTCCAGGCGCTGCCGTCCCACTCCCAGGTCTCGAGCTCATCGCCTTCGCTATTGCCGCCGGTCAGGACGACGACGCCCTTGGCAAAGTCGTAGGCCATGGCATGACCGAAGCGTGCGGAGGGGCCGTCGGTGGCAACCAGCGTCCAGGTGCTGCCGTCCCACTCCCAGGTGTCACCGATGGCGCCATCGAATCCTGCCTCCCCACCGTGAAGCACCGTGACCTGGCGAACGGGATCGTAGGCCATCGCCTGGTTGGTTCGCGCCACCGGGCCGCCGGCGGCATCGCGCAGCGTCCAGTAGGTGCCGTCCCAGGCCCACAGTTCATCGTTGGGAAGATAGGTCTGGTGCAGTCCGCCGAAGAGAAGCGTTTCCTGGCGAGCTTCGTCGTAGACGAGCGAGGCTTGCTCGAAGATGTCAGGGCCATTGGAGTCCGTGATCGAGGTCCAAGTCGAGCCATCCCACTCCCAGACCTGGCCAACGGTGAAGTCACCACCGACGAGCACGGTGACGCCGCGCTGGGCATCGTAGGCCATGGCGTGTCCGCGCCGGCGCTGCGGGCCCTCCGTGGAAGCCAGATGCCAGAACTCGCCGTCGTACTCCCAGGTCTCGCGCAGGTAGTCCGCCGTCTCGGCGAACATCACCATGCGGCCGCGAGCGCGATCGTAGGCGGCGGCGTGGTTGTAGCGCGGGGGCGGGCAGCCGAGCGAGTGCATCGTCCAGCCGGTGTTGTCCCAGGTCCAGGTTTCGCCGTCGACTTCGCCGTCGTTGCCACCAAAGACAAGCATGCTGTCGCGGGCGTCGTCACGAACCATGATGAAGTCGTCGCGTTCGCCGGCGACTGCTGCGCCCAGGTAGGCCCAGGTGGAGCCGTCCCATTCCCAAAGATCGTTCCGAACGCCTGGCCCGGCGCTATCGCCGCCGTACATGATGACGGTCTGCCGATCGGGATCGTATTCCATGCTGTGTCCGGCCCGCGGGGTAGGGCCACTGGTGGCGACGCGTGTCCAGGCGCTGCCATCCCACTCCCAGGTCTCGCCGTCGTAGCTGGGGTCGCCGCCGCCGAACATCACGGTGACGCCGCGTGCTTCGTCAAAGGCCATGGCGGGCTTGTAGCGACCGCTGGGGCCGGTGGTGGCGACGAGGTCCCAGGTGTAGCCGTCCCACTCCCAGGTGTTCTGGGTGTAGTTGTCGCCGCCGAAGAGGACGGTGACGCCGCGATTGCTGTCGTAAGCCATGGAATGGGCGTAGCGCGCCGGGGGACCGGTGATGGCCCGGAGCGTCCAGCTATCGCCATCCCACTCCCAGGTCTCGTTGGGTGCAAGCTCCCAGCCGATCGCGCCGCCGAAGAGAACGGTGACGCCACGACTGCTGTCGAACGCCATGGCGGCACCGTTGCGGGCGGCGGGGCCGTCGGTGCTGCGCAGCGCCCAGGCAGACCCGTCCCACTCCCAG